>Ga0326727_10011311_pt1 | contig 20844 bp, 21 predicted proteins | sample MB2enrmetagenome_FD_207643 | JGI IMG/M metagenome (GOLD analysis project Ga0326727, IMG submission 207643) | Lab enriched peat soil microbial communities from McLean, Ithaca, NY, United States - MB29MY | ecosystem: Environmental > Terrestrial > Soil > Wetlands > Peat | place: USA: New York...
GCTCGCCTCGCAGAAAACCGCCTTTCAACCCGACGACTACTACCTGTACGGGGAGGGCGTGCCGCTGGAGAAGGACGCGTCGTTCGCCACGTTGGCCGGCACCGCGGCGACCACATTGGCGGCCATCTTTCAGGGCGCCAAATGATCCGCGTTCGACCTATCGCGCGCGCGATGCCGCGTCGCGCGGGTCGCCGGGGATGAAAGCCACGCAGCGTTTGCGCGCGAGCTCCTCGTCCATCGCGGCGATCTGCTCGTCGTACTCACGGGCGAGCCGATCCATCTCCTTCGCCTCGGCGTCGTGCACCGGCGACCCGGCGCCCGCCTTGAACTTCTCCCATAGCGCGAGGACGAGGTCGGGATGCTCGCCGGTGTCGACGACGATCAGCCCGATCGCTTCGTTCGTGGGCTTGAACCCAGGCGCGAGAAAATGACGGTAGACCCGGGCTGCGGTCTGACCGTCGGTCTTCGCTACCCGCCCGAGCTTCCGCGCCACCTCCGCCACCTCGTGCGGACGGAAGCGGTAAATCCCGTCCCGATCTTTGCGAAGCGGTAGCAGGCCCGCCTTCTGAAGACGCCGCACGTTGCTCGGCGAGTAGCCCAGCTGCGCCGCGACTTCAGTGCGCGTAAGACCTTCGTGCTGACGATCGAACCGCGGACGCGCCATAACCTGCTCTCCAGTGCACGTAGCAGCATCGGCAAGAAGCCCGAGGATGGCAAGGGCGCCGAGCGCATACAGGTTTTGTGCACTCACGGGAGCAAACGCACAGAATTGTCGGCTCCCTTCGCGCTGATACGACCGCCGTTGTCGGGGCAAACGCCCCGCAGAGAAGGAGGCGGCGGACATGGCGTTTCAGATGACGTTGGGCGAGGCGAAGGAGGCCCTCTCGCGAGCGAAGAACGCGATGGGCCGCGTTCGCGAGAAAGCAGAAGAGGCCATCGGCAGCGGGATCGAGGTGGCGGAGGTCGGCGGAACCGCCTTCGGCTTCGGTTACGCTAATGGACGCTTCGGAGGCGACGAAGGCGAGGTCAAAGTCTTCGGCGTCCCGGTCGACCTTGGGGTCGGAATCGCCCTCACCGGCGTCGCCATGTTCGGCGGCTTCGGCAAGTACGGCGAGCACGGGGTCAACGTCGGCGCCGGCGCGATCGCGTCGTACGCCTATCGCTCGGGTCACCAGCTCGGGAGCGACGCCGCGCAGAGCAGCGACAGCGCGAACAGCTCCACGACGAAGGCGGCCTTTGCTGCACCCGCCGCGCGAGCGGCGATGCCGCGAGGGAACGCCGCCACGCACGCAACGGCCGGCGAGTGGGACTCGCACGGCCAGACCTACACCGTTTACGAGCACCAAGGAGCCTGAGCCATGAGTCGACAAATGATTGTAGGGCGCGAGCACCTGGTCGGCGCCCATCGTGACTACGACGAGCTGATGGAGATGGGCGCGGACCCCGAGCCGGCCCCTCCCCATCCGGACGCCCCGCACCTGCGTCACCATCCCCACGCGCCGCATCAGCCTCACCCCCACGCGCCGCACGCGCCGCACGGCCACGGGCACCCCGCGCCGCCTCAGGTCGTCTACGTCCACGCCCCGCACCCGCATGCCCCGAACGGGCACCACGAGGAGCACCACGAGCACCACGAGCGTCACCACGAGGGGCGCCACCGCGGTGGGCGGGCTGTCGGCGGCATGCGTGTTCACAGCGAGGAGCCTCAGCACGAGCGGCAGTTTCCGATCGGCTTCGAGCTCACCAACATCGCCGCCGGCGACGAGGAGGACATCGAGGTCAAGCCGCAGGTGCTCTTCCGCGGCGAACGCCTCGCGATCGCACAGTCGATCGCGCGCTACTTCGACGTGCTCGACATCAAGGTCGGCAAAGACTCGCAGCTCGCGGCGACGGGACCGCTCACCGGCGAGGCGTTCGAGACGCGCGCCGTTGGCGTGCGCATGGAGCTCGACACCGCGCAGCCTGGGATCGTGATCACGTTGCGCGTGAAGAACACGGACACCGCGGCGCACGACTTCAAGGCGGTTCTCTACGGCCGGGTGCTCGAATAGGGGGAGGGAGAGCCGTGCTCTACGCGCCGCATTTTCAGCTGCGCGCGTTCGACACGCTCACGGAGCCGGCGAGGCTAGAGGCGCTTCGGCATCTGCTCGAGGCGCTGACGCTCGTCAACGTCGCATGGCTCCGTGAGCATCCGGGCGCGCCGTGGCTCTACGAGAGCGGCGTGCGCTACGAGGAGGAGCCCCCCGGCCGCGACGAGTGGCAGGACATACCCGAGACGATCAAGCGTCGCGAGGGGGACTGCGAGGACTTGGGGTGCTGGCGCCTGGCGGAGCTCCGCGTGCGGTCATTCGAGGACGCGCGCCCGTTCGTCAAGTGCACCGTCTACGGCGAACGTACGATCTATCACGTGGCCGTGCGGCGCTCTGACGGACGGATCGAAGACCCGTCGCGCGTGCTCGGGATGCGGTGAAGCGACGCGAAATGACTGACAGGTGAGAGAGGAGACGTCCGATGCCGTTCGTTCTGTTCTTGCTGGGCGCCGCAGCCGTTGGCCTGGTCGCGGCCTCGGCTTCGGCCAAAGGGAAAGGGAGTGGCGGCGGGGGAGGGCGAACCTACACGCTCGATCGAAACCTCCCGGCGCAGCTCCGTCAGCAAGTGCTAGCGGCGCTCGCGACGGAGAAGGATCCGGCGAGGCTCCTCGCGTTCGCCGCGCAGTGCGCGAACCAGGGCTATCCGCTCTCGGCCGCGGCGCTCACGCAGCGGGCCGTCGAGCTCGGCGGAGTGTCGCCGCAACCGCTCCCCCAGCCCGGGCCCGCCCCGCAGCCGCAGCCGCAGCCGCAGCCGCAGCCGCAGCCGGGGGTGAACCCGGTGGATCCGGGGCTGCTGCCCGACCCTCCACGCTCGCAAGTGCTCGCCGCGCTCTCGATGGGGACCGATCCGAACGCGCTCGAGGCGCTCGCACAGCAGATGGACGCGCAGGGCTACACGTACGCCGCACAAGCGCTCCGACTGAAGGAGACCGCGTTGCGTTCCATGCCGCCGCAGCCTGCCCCGCAACCGCAGCCGGGACCGATCCCGGTGCCGATCCCGGTCCCAACCCCTGTGCAGCCGCAGCCCGCGCCGCAGCCGGGACCGACGCCGACGCCGGTGCAACCGCAGCCGGCGCCGCTGCCCAACCCCTTCGCGCTCGATCCGACCATGCCCCCCGCGATGCAAAGCGCGGTGCTCGGCGCGCTCACGACCGAGCAGGACCCCGCGAAGCTCCAGGCGTTCGCACAAGAGATCCAAGGCACGTACCCGATCGCGGCCGGGCTCCTGATGGCGAAGGCGAACGCGCTGCGATTGCAGCCGTCGCCGCTCCCCCAGCCGTCCCCTCTTCCGCAGCCGGGGCCGCAGCCGACGCCCGTCGTACCCCCTGGGCCGAGCCCGGTGCCGATCCCCGGCGGTCTGCCCATCGGCGACGACACCACGCGCACGGGACGCAACGCAGGTCGGCCGAGCGGCTATCCGTTCATCCACCTGCACGGCGAGTCGACCTACCCCGCGAAGATCGCCAAGCAGGCGACGGGGAGCGAGGCGAACTACCCGCAGATGACGACGATCAACCCGCAATTTGCGCCGGATGGCGTCCACTGGAAGAACATCCAGACCGGCGACGCGCTCAATATCCCCTGGGCGTGGGTGCCGAAGCTGACGGGGGTCTACACGCTCCAAGTGGATCCCGGCGTTCAGGCGCCGGGCTCCCCGGTGCTCGCGGCGCACCCCGCAGCGCTCGCGGTCAGGAAGGGGGGAAACAATGGCCTCGCTACGCACGCATGACGTGGTGCTCGCGGAAGGTACCTTCCGCGTCGTTCTTACGGAAAAGCGGCGGGTGCTCGCCGTGCTCGACGCGCCCACGACGGCGCTCGGGCCACTGCACATCGTGCTCGCGGTCGACCGCGAGCCCTACCTCGCCGAAGGGATCTCGCCGCTCGTGCTCACGCAGCGGCCGACAGTGGAGACGGCCGGGCTCTTCGACGACATCGGGCACGCCGTCTCGCACGCGGCCGAGGGCGCGTTCAACGCGGCAAGCCATGCAGCGACGGCGATCGCGCGCCCGGCGTTCAACCTGGTTAAGGCCGCGTCGAGCGAGGGCGTGCACTTGCTCGCGCACACGATCCCGTTTCTCCCCGACAAGGACCGTCGCAAGCTCGACGCCGCGGCGCGCACCGTCATGCGGGCGAAGCTCGGCGACCTCGACGCGAAGCAGTTCATCCGGGGGATCGCAGACGCAGCGAAGGCCGGCGAGCACGCCGCGATGCACATCGGCGATACGCTCATGGACGCTTCCAAGGTGGTCTCCCACATCGCGGAGCTGCCGCTCGTCCCGCTGGAGCACGTGCCCGGCCTCGGGCCCTTCGTGAAGTCCGTTTCGCCGTTCCAGACGTGGGATCACATGGCGGACGCGATCAAGCATGGCGACTTCAAGCAGATCGAGCAGATCGCGAAACAGCAGCTCTCGATCGCGCAAGGCGTCGTCTCGCTCATCCCCGGCGTAGGAACCGGCATCTCCGCGGCGATTTCGGCGGGCCTCGCCGTGCTCGAAGGGGGAGGCGCTCTCGAAGTCGCGATCCGCACGGCGTACGGCGCGATCCCCATCCCGCCCGGGATCCGGCAGGTGACCGACACGGTGGTCGACACCGTGCTCAAGATCGCCTTTCACCACGAGAGCCTGACGGACGTGGTGGTCAACGTGGCTCGCGACCAGATCCCCGAAGGGCTCCCCCGTCACGTCTTCGACACGCTGATCAACCTCGTCGTCCATCACCAGCCCGTCGCGCGCGTCGCCGGGGGGCTCCTCGATCACTTCGTCAAGCAGTACGCGCCGGCAGGCGTGGGCCTCGACCTGCCGAAGGCCCTCGCGGGAGCGGCCTCGCACCTTCCGAACGTGTTTGCTGCCCTGCCGGCAGGGCTCACGCACATTCCCCCGCTCCCGCACCTTCCGGCGCTCCCTCCACACGTGCCCCAGGCGCCGCACGCCGCGCACGTGGCGCCGCCGTTCGCGCACGTGGCGAGCCCGCGCATGGTCCAACCGCTCCACGCGGCCCACGCTTAGGAGCTCGGCGCCGTGGTCACCCGAGCACATGCCGAACTCTTGCTCTTGCAGGGAGACACGCGGTCGCCCTCGCCGAACGACCGTCCGACGCGCCGCGAGCGTGACGTCAACTGGGGCGATCGCACACGCCTCGAAGGGCGGAAGCCGCAAACGCTCGCGTGGGTGAGCCTGGAAACGTCGTGCCCGATCGTCGTCTACGCGCACGCCAACATCCGCAAGGGCTCGTCGATCTGCTCGGTGTCCATCGAGTGGGGCAACGGCGGCGCCTCGGTCGCTGGTGACTACCCCGTGATCAAGCGGCTGCGCGTCCCCCTGGTCGCCAGCATGGTGAAGCTCTCCGGGCGCCTGGTCGCCCCCGATGGCTCGCCGGCGAGCGCCACCGACGCGGCCGACGTCTCCGCGTTCGTCGCGATGGGTCTCGACGGCGAGACGCTTCGCAACACGCGATGGCTCCATCAGACGGGGAGCGTCGGGAGCCTCGCGAGCGGGCCGCAGCGCGTCATGCGGATCGAGGGCTACAACGCGGGGGGCGCGACGTTCGTGCACGTCTTCGACGGCAAGCCGGAGACCAACGCGGAGCCCGCGATCCTCATCCCCGCGCCGGCCGGCCGCCGCTTCCGAGCCCGCCGGTTCGATTCACAGGGGTTCGTCGACTCGGTGCAGTGGGGCGCGAGCTCCACGGCGCTCACGTACACCGCGGACGCCGGCGCAAACGTGCGCATGGACGCGGAGCTCCTCCTGTGAGCCCGCCGGCGATGCCTCTCTCCGATGCGTTCTTCGAGCAGCTCGCCGACCTCGGCGCGCGACACGCGACCGATCCGGTCGTCTTCCTCGACGTCTGGAACTCCGAGAGCGGGCTCAATCCGCGCGCGGAGAACCCCGCCTCGCACGCTCGCGGCCTCAACCAGATGATGCCGAAGACGCTCGAAGGGCTCGGAGCTCCGGCCAACTTCAACGAGCTCGCCGGCGAAGCGCAGCTCCCCTGGATCGAGCGGCTTATCAAGGGCGGAGAGGGCTTGAACGGGGGGCCATTCCGCTCGGCCGAGCGCTACTACCACTCGAATTTCTTCCCGCGCACGATGTACCGCGGGCAGACACCGGCGACGGTCGTCGTCGCTGGCGACGCGACCGATCCCCTCGAGCGCGCGGCGTACGCGGCAAACGCGGGTCTGGACCCGGCGAAGAACGGCCGGATCACATACGCGGAGCTCGCGGCCTTCCTGAACCGCGCGAAGAACGGGAACCGCCCGACGTACGAGGCGGCGCGAGCTCGTCTCGCGCTCGCGATGCGAGGGGCAACGCCGGCGCCGGCCGCCGGCGCGAGCGCAGCTCCCGCGCTCTTCGGCCTGGGCGTGCTCGCCGCGGCCGTCGCATCGAGGGCGCGATGAACGGCGCCACGAGCTCCATGCGGCGCGCTTACCTCGCGAGGACGGCGCGCCACTCGACGATGGAGACGGGCAAGCCGTTTATCCGCTTCGTCACCCCGAGCGACGTTCGCGACCTGAAAAACAGGCTCGATCCGTTCGTGCGCTCGCTCGACCAGAGCGTGACCGACTGCAAGGCGCTCCCCCAGGGCGTCGCCGACGGATGGAGCGCGTTCTCGAAGGCGTGGCGCACGTACTTCGACGAGGACGATTCGTGGTGGCACACGGCCGCGCAGATGGACCAGGGCGAGGCGTACGAGAGCGACGTGCAGCGGTGGCAGGCGATGGTCGCCGGCTACAAATGCGCGGTCGACGCGCCCCTTCCCACGCCCACGGCGGACGGCGGAGGAGACTCGGATCGGTGGTCAGGGACGATCAAGACGGTGGCGATCGCCGGCGCGGTCATCGCGGTGGCGCTTGGACTCAGGGCGGTGATCAAATGAGCGGAGCCAGCACAAACGAGCTCGTCGCGGTCGCGCGATGGCTTCAGAAGCAGGTGAACGAGAAGCGCACGCGCGTCGTGCTGCGACAGCGCGTCGGGACCGGGGATCAGCTAGTGCGAGAGTGGCGCCTCGCGGACATCAACCCGAGCGAGCTCGCGACGGCGATCCACGAGCGCGCGCTCGAGGACGCCGCGCACCAAGCCGGACCCGTGCAATACGGGCTCTTCGCGTACGTCGACGGGCAGAAATCCTACGTCGATCGGACCTTCCTCACGATCGAGAACGACACCGCGGGGCGCCCCATCACGGCGCTCGCCACGCTCAACGCCAGCTTGGACGACGACGAGCGGGCGCAGCGCGCGGGGGTCGTCGGCCTGCTGATGAAGCACACCCACGCGAGTGCACAGCTCGCCCTGGGCCACACCGTGGACATCGTGCGCCACTACAAGGAGGAGAGCGACCGGAAGGACGCTCGGATCAGCGAGCTCGAGGAGCGTCAAACCGCGGTGCTCAGGATGTACGAGGAGCTCCTCTCGGCGAAGCACGAGCGCGAGCTCGAGATGCTCAAGGCGCAGAACGCGGAGAAGCGGAAGGATCACCTGCTCGACAAGCTCGACATGCTCGTCCCGATCGCCATGTCGAAGATCCTTCCCGCGTCGAAGACGCCGGCGCTCGGCGAGGAGCTCATGCGCCAGCTCCTGAAGTCGCTCTCCCGCGACCAGCTCTCGGCGCTGGTCTCTCACCTGAGCCCCGAGCAAGCGGCGCTCATCCACGAAATCTACATGGCCTACTGCGAGCGCGAGGAGAAGCGCGACGCGAAGAAGAACGGCGCGAACGGTCATGGCACGAACGGAGTGAACGGCACCGCCGCGAGCGGTGCGGGAGGGCAGGCACAATGAACCGCAAGAAAGAGATCCTTCGGCAGCGCGGCGGCGAGATCGCCAAGGCGGGGCGCATGTTCTTCGAGGCGCTGTTCACGCCGACACCCGGCCGCTTCTTCGAGGAGAAGGGCGCCGAGCTCGAACGCGAGCTCGAGCAGCGACGCGCGATCGTCATCGAGAACGAGCTCGTCGACGACGACAACGAGAGGCCGCGCCGGCGTTAGGCGTCCATTCACCGGAGCAAAAGGAGAGACCATCATGGCCACGGCAGCGACAGCAGCGACGACGAAGCACAAGCGGTTCCCTCGGAAAATGGGGCGATTCATCAACCTGGAGGGGGGCCTCTACGGGACGCTCGACATCGTCGCCATCACCGACAAGCTCCTCGAAATGCAGACGGGCGAGGACTTCATCCGCTTCGACCGCGACCAGGCGACGAACCTTCGCGACACGATCGACAAGTTCCTCGCGTTCGAGCTTCACCACGGCGAGCCCGAGCCCGCCGAAGAGGTCGTCGCAGTCGTCGTCGAGGAGCAGCGCGAGGACTTCACGCGGGCGAAGCGGCCTCGGAGCCGTCGAAAGAGCGAGCGGAAGAGCGAGCGGCGCGCGTGAAGGCGGCCGGCGAGCTCTGGCCGTGGCTCGGCATCGCGGCGACGTTCGCCGTCATCGCCGGCGCCGAGGCCGCGGCTCGCCGACGAAGGAAGCAGCCGCCCGACGTCTCGCGCTGCGATTGGGCGGTGCCCGACCCGGTGCCGGCGGCCGTGACCGTCCGCGCCGTCGAGCTTCTCGCGCGTGGGGATCCGCTCGGGACCGAGTACGTCGAGGAGGTGCGGGGCACGATCTACAGGTTCCGGCGCTCCATGCACCCCCCGAACGCGCAGATCCCCGACTGGCACCCCGGAATCGATGCCGTCGAGTGCACGCCCCGCGCCCGGCAACCGACGAGCTCGAGCAGCAACGCCAACGGGTGAGAACATGAGAACACTTGCGCAAGCCAAGGCCGACCGTCGCGCGCTTTGGCGCGATATCAGCCGCGACCACCGGCGGCAGGCGAAGGAGAAGGTCGCGAGCCTGCGCGGGCACCTCCGCGAGGCGCGGCAGCGGCGAAAGTCCGCCCTCCGCGACGCGAAGGAGCGGTGTCGCGCGGAGCGGATCGCAGCGCGCGAGCGGGCCCGTGCGCTGCGCCTGCGCGTGCTCGAGGAGCTCCGCGAGGCGATGCGCGCGGAGCGCATCGGCGCGCGCCAGGCGTGCACCGTGCGCCTCGGCGAGGCCCGCGCCATCAAGGACGACATCCAGCGCGCCCGCGCCGAGCTCGTCGCCGAGAAGCACTACCAGGCCGACCTGCGTCGCATCGAGCTCGCGAACCGCAAGCGCCGCAGCGAGGCCCCGCGCGTGACGCGCATCGAGCGCCAGGCCGAGAGCGACGACGAGGTCCGCGGCAACATCCCGCCCGAACTCGTGGCGCTGTTCGAGCGCGTGAAGCGCGGGATCAAGGCGTCGCCGCGCATGTCGCGGACCGAGGCCTTCCTGAAGTACGCGGAGGAGCACCCCAGCGACGTCCTCGTCGCGATCGACGACAAGACGGACGCGCTGATCCGCGAGCTCGAGGAGCAGGAACGGGAGGCGCGTCGTTCGCTTCGTCGCCCCCCGCCGCGCCCTCGCTACACCCCCGCGCAGCTCGCTGAGGTGCCTTTCTAGGGTGGAACAGGAAAACTTTCGCTCGTAAACGGCCCCTGGAAGCGCGATCGCGATGCTCCTTGGGGGTAGGGTGCCCCCCTTCGAGCGACGCGTCCAACGCCGATCGGCTCCAAGGCAGCGCTGAAGTCGCGTAGGCTGGCGCCGAATGCTCCCGCGGCTCAACGTGCCGCGGCCCGTGGACAAAGTGATTCTCATGACCAGCGACGCACCTCGGCTCTCCGCCCGTCACCGACGGGTCGTCCTTGACCTACTTTCCCGCGAGCACCTCGCCGGAATCGCGGACACCTTCGACGTTGCTGTCGAGGACCGCCGCTCGAAGGACGCGCACATCGACGCCATCGTCCGCTCCCGGAAGGTCGACTTCGCGGCCGTCTTGGTTGAGCTACGCCGAGAGGACCTTCAGGCGGCCTGCGATGCCCTCGGCCTCGATCGGGGCGGCCGCGAGAAGGCCACGCTCGTCGACCGCATCCTCGCACTCGGATCGAACGGCGACGACAACGGCAACGGCAACGGTGCCGAGAAACCAGTGCTCACGCTCGAGCCGACTGAACCTGCGCGACCGAAGGCGAAGCGTTCGACAACGCGCTCTTCCGCGCGCTCCACGAACGGCGAGCCGGCGACCGACTACAGGCACGACGCCACGCGGAAGAACAACCCGCCCGCCGGCCTCGCCGAGCTCGAGAAGCCAGCGCCCCGTCCGACGCGGACGTACGCTTACGACCCCCATCTGGATCCCCAGCTGGAATGGGCCGGAAAGACCGAGCGCTCGTCGTTCGAGATTGACACGGTGTCGCTCCACATCCACGAACGCGTTTCGACTCAGGCCATCCTGCGCGCCGTGAAGCGTGAGGAGGCGCAGCGAAGCCTATTCGAGGAGACGCGGCTCAGCGACTCGAAGGCGATCGACTTCTACGCCCACGACGTCGGATGGGCGAACCGCCTGATTCTTGGCGACTCGCTGCTCGTGATGAACAGCCTCCTCGAACGCGAGCAGATGGCGGGGAAGGTGCAGTGCATCTACATGGATCCGCCGTACGGCGTGAAGTTCAACTCGAATTTCCAGCCGTCCATCTCTACCCGCGAGGTCAAGGACGGTGACGATGCGAGCTTGACTCGGGAGCCCGAGCAGATCCAGGCGTTCAGAGACACGTGGACGCTGGGGATCCACAGCTATCTCACCTACATGCGCGATCGGCTGCTCCTGGCCAGGGAGCTTCTGCACGAGAGCGGAAGCGTGTTCGTCCAGATCTCAGATGAAAACGTCCATCACGTGCGCGAGTTGATGGACGAGGTGTTGGGTGGCGAGTGTTTCATCGTCACCTTCTGCGTGAAGAAGAAGGGCAGCCAGAAGAGCGGGCTCATCGACCCGGTCAACGACTACGTACTCTGGTACGGGAAGTCCCCGCGAAAGAGCGGACTGCTCACGCATCGCGTGCTCTACGAGCGCCGCGAGCTCGACGCCGAGACGCTGTCCGAGTTCAAGCAGGTCGAGACCCGAGACGGAAAGGTGCATGCGATCCGCGCCGTCCCGGATCGAAATGGCCGCGAAGCGGATTATCGGATGAACCCGCGCCAGCTGTTCCGCGACCATCCTGGAGCAAGACTGTTCCGCCCTTGGCCCATCACTAACGGCGGTGAGCGGACGAACCAGATGGATCCTGTGACCTTCGATGGTCGATCGTTCAAGCCACCGAAGGGCCGATGCTGGTCGTACCGGAGTCGGCGTAGGGAGGACGAAGCTATCTCTCCGATGGAGCGGTTGGAGAAGAGCGGTAGGTTGTGCGCCTCGGGTGATTCCCTCGACGGGAAGCGTTACTTGGACGACTTCCCGTTCAAGACCATCTCCAACTGGTGGGACGGTCTCGGGGGCGCGGCTGACCCCATCTATGTCGTGCAGACGAACACGGAGATCGTCCGCCGCTGCATTCTGATGACGACGGATCCCGGGGACCTGGTCCTCGATCCCACGTGCGGCTCGGGAACCACAGCCTTCGTCGCGGAACAGTGGGGCCGTCGGTGGATCACATGCGACACGTCGCGCGTTGCGCTTGCTCTCGCGCGGCAGCGGTTGCTCACAGCGCGCTTTCCGTACTACCGCCTGCGGTCCTCGCGCGTTCGCGATGGGTTCGACTACGAGATCGCCCGCCACATAGATCTCGGCGACATCGCGAACAACGCTCGGCTTGACGCCTGCAAAACCAAGGACGAGCGCGATCGGCTCATCAGCGAGAGCGGAGTCGAGGTTGCCCTGTTCGATCAGCCACATGAAGACCGCCAGCGAGTACGCGTCGCTGGTCCATTCACAGTGGAGGCCATCCCGGTTGCAGCGATGGACGACCCTGGTGCGAATGTCGCCCCTCTCTCTTCCGATGCGCGCGACGACGACATCGCGCGCGGTGGGCGCGGCGAGCGCACGGCCGATCCTGCCGGCGACTACGTCGGGATGATGATGGACCTCGTTCGCAAGACCGGCGTGGCGTTCAAAGGCGGAAGACGCCTTGGCCTTCCCACGTTGCGCTCGGTGAAGGGGCCTTACACGTGGCTGCACGCCGAGAGCGAGACGGACGCGCCCGGCGATCCGCGCCGCATCGCCGTTTCGTTCGGCCCCGCGCACGCGCCCGTCACGCCGCGCCAGGTGCTCGACGCGATCTCGGAGACCCGCGGCTACGACGTCGTGCTGTTCATCGGCTTCGCGTGCGATCCCGAGGCGCTTCGGATGATCGACGTGGGCGCGCACGGCCGTGAAATGCACTTCGCGCACGCTGCCCCCGACATCCTGGTCGGCGGCGGCGGCCTCGACCTTTTGAAAACCACGAAGGCGACCAAGCTGTTCACCGTGTTTGGAGTGCCAGACGTGAAGGTTCACAAGGAGAGCGAAGGCCACGTCAGCGTCGAGCTTACGCATGTCGACGTGTACGATCCGACCACAGGCGAGACGCACGAATACGAGGCCGAAAAGGACATCGCGGCGTGGTTCGTGGACCACGACTACGACGGGAGAACCTTCTGCATTTGTCAGGCGCTGTTCCCGGGGACGGGGTCGAAGAATCCTTGGGAGAAGCTGCAGAAGGCTCTCCGCGGTACCATCGACGAGAGTAAGTTCGAGGCGCTACGAGGGACGCGGAGCTTGCCGTTCAAGCCGGGGACACGGCTCGCCGTGCAAGTGATCGACGACCGAGGCAACGAAGTGATGAAGGTCGTCGATCGTTCGAGGGGATGATGAACGACATCTCCGCGCCGCGGAATGCTGTAGAGAACCCGATCCTTAACGGCCCATTCGAGGAGCCGTCGCGCTACTACGACTTCTCGGGCACGCTTCCCAAGATCCTCGACGGGCGCCGCCCCGCTGGCTACCACGGCACCGCGCGGACCGAACGCATGGGGGACGGCGCGATCGCGACGCACGAGTTCTTCCCGCTCCCTATCGTCAACCAGATCCGCGCCCGCGTGCGCGAGTGGCGCGAACGTGGATGGCCCGGGGTTACAAGAGTGACACGGGACTTGCTCGAGCACTGGCACCGGGACGACCGACGCCCGCTGTTCTTCTGTCAGCGTGAGGCCGCCGAAACGATCGTGTGGCTCACAGAGGGAACCGCCGCCGATCGCCAAGGCATCGACGTGCCCTTAGACGAGCCCAACGACATCGAGAGCCTGCGAAAGGGCTATCGGCCTCTCGTCCGCTACTGCTCGAAGATGGCCACCGGCTCCGGCAAGACCACGCTAATGGCGATGGTCGCGGCGTGGTCGATCCTCAACAAGGGCGCGAACCGGCAAGACGGCCGCTTCTCCGACGCCGTGCTCATCGTCGGTCCAAACCTGACCGTGAAGGAGCGGCTCCGCGTGCTCGTGCCACAAGCGGCGGACAACTACTACGCGGCATTCGACATCGTCCCGCCGGGGTACCGAGACGCGCTTGGTCGCGGACGTGTGTTCGTGACCAACTGGCACGCGTTCGGCGTGAAGGATGACGGCACGCGCCGCGGCATCATCCAACGCGGACGGGAAAGCGACGCCGCGTTCGTCAAACGGATCCTCCAGCGAGAGCTCGGTGGCGCGCAGCAGATCCTCGTGATGAACGACGAGGCGCACCACGCGTATCGCCCCGCGCCCGCGGCGTCGCCGGACGAGGAACAGAAACGGATGGACTCGCTCTCGGGCGACGAGCGCAAGGAGGCGGAGGAGCTAGCGGAGGAGGCGACAGTCTGGGTCGGTGGTCTCGACCGAATTCACAAGGTGCGCGGCATCCGGATGGTCGTGGATGTCTCCGCAACGCCGTTCTTTCTCAAGGGGAGCGGACGCGAAGAGGGCACGCCGTTGCCGTGGATCGTCTCCGACTTCGGTCTCGTCGACGCGATCGAGAGCGGAATCACCAAGGTTCCGCGGATCCCCGTCGCAGACGATTCCGGCCGCCCAGACCCCGCGTACTTCCATTTGTGGCGGCAGATCATGGCGAGATTGCCCGCGTCAGAACGCGAGGCCAACCGCCGCAAGGCGAAACCGGAGGCGGTGTGGCGCGCAGGCGCGGAGGGGGCGCTCACGATCCTCGCGGGCAAGTGGAAAGAGACGCTGAAGTACTTCGAGGAGTGCCACTACCCTGTGCCGCCAGTGCTCATCGTCGTCGCTGCGAATACGGCGCTCGCCTCGGTGGTTGCCAAGGCTTTGAAGGACGGCGACGTGCTCGCTGGGCTGAAGGGCGAGAACACGTTCGCGATCGATTCCGCCGTGCTTGCGAAGGCCGAGGCCGCGGATGAAGGCACGAAGGACCAAGCGATGGAACTCCTGCGGCTCACCACAGCGACGGTCGGGAAGGCTCGCTGGCCAGGGGACGCTGCGCCTGACGGCTGGGACCACCTGGCTGAACCACCAGGCAAGAACGTGCGCGCCGTCGTGTCCGTGGGCATGTTGACCGAGGGGTGGGACGCTCAGAACGTGACCCAGATCCTCGGGCTGCGCGCTTTCTCGTCGCAGCTCCTCTGTGAACAGGTCGTCGGTCGCGGACTGCGCCGCATGAGCTACGAAATCGACCCCGAGACTAAGCGGCTCGAGCCCGAGTACTGCGACGTCTTCGGGATCCCCTTCGAGGTCATTCCCGTGCAGGGAACAAAGGTACGCGGCGCTGCCCAGCCTCCCGCATCGACCCTCGTCCAGGCGGTCGATGAACGGAAGACGCTCGCCATCGAGTTCCCCCGAGTCGAGGGCTTCGTTCTCGACGTAAGGCAGCGTCTCCGCTGCGACATCGACGCAATCCCGCCCCTCCTCGTCGAGCCCCAGATCGAGCCAACCGCGGTGGTCGTACGCACGCAAATGGGATGGGCCGCCGGAAAGACAGGGCTGGCAGCCGGGACTGGTGTCACCGAGACGCTCACGCGCGAGAGGTTCTACGAAGAGCACCGCGCTCAGCGCACGGCGTTCCAGATCGCACGCGAGATCACGGAAGTGCTCGCCGGCGGTTCGGTTACGATGGGGCCACAGCCCGAACCGAAGCAGAAGGAAGGCGCCGGTCGTCTGCTGTTCCCTCAGGTGCTCGCCGCCGTGAACGGGTACCTCGCTCGCCGCGTGAAGCTCGCATCAGGAGCGCGGATTGAGGAGGTCGCCCTCGCGCGGTACCGCGACGTCGTCATCGATCGGGTCCTCACGGCGATCGAGCCGGATACTTCGGCGGGCGAGGAGGCTCTCCTTCCGCGGATCGAGAAACACCGGCCGATTGGCTCGACGGCGGAGGTGCAGTTCCGCACGACGAAGCCCACGAAAGAGACCTTGAAGAGCCACATCTCGCACGTCGTTCTCGACAGCCGTGTGTGGGAGGGCGCTGCCGCGTACCACCTCGAGCAGATCCCTTTCGTTACCGCCTACGCCAAGAACGATCGGCTCGGCTTCGAGGTCCCGTACGAGTGGCTGGACCGGAGCCACGTCTACGTTCCAGATTTTCTCGTTCGCCTTGATGTCGACTCGAAGACGAGTGCGACCCTGATCCTTGAGATGAAGGGGCAGGAGACGGAGCAGGACCGCGCAAAGATGGCGGCGGCGCAACGGTGGGTCCGCGCCGTGAACAACCACGGCGGCTTCGGGACGTGGGGTTACCTCGTGTGCAAGGGACCAAACGAGGTGGTCGAGAGGATCGAGCAATGGCGCCGCCTCCAACGGCCTCCCCAGGAGTGAGCGATGCCGCGATTGTCGCCCGACGAGATGCGCCGCCTGATCCGGGAGTGCCTTGAGGCCGAGGCACACCATGTGGAGCTCCCGGACGACGTTGAAGGACGCTTCACGGCGAGGGTCCAGCCCGCGGCCGATGGACCCTCCTACGATTTCAACCTGGCGGTACGAACGATCACGCGAGACACGCGTCATGCCGGCGTGTGGGTGCATCGGCTGAAGATCCAGGCGACGGGACTGGAAGGGGTTCGCCACCTCGATGCACTTCTTGGAATCAACGTCTTCGGCGGTGAGCCTGTGGTCACGTCGTTCGATGTCGCAAGACACATCCCAGTCACCGGCGAATCAAACAACATACAGTTCCCGGAGGCGATGATTTACGAGGCGCGGGACGTCGGCCGAATCGTCGAGCATGTGAAGGACAACGGTGAGCCGGTCGCCGCCGTTCCTGGGATGCTTCTAACGCCTTTCCTACTCGGGCTACTGCCCACCGCACCGTTGTCGCCCGACCCGGGAGCCGTCGTACCGCCACCCGTCAGTTTCCGTACATATCGTGCACGCGTGCGGAGCCCGAAATTCGCGGACTCTGTCTTGCGCCTTCACCAAAACAGGTGCGCGGCGTGTGGCGTGGGTCTGGACATTGTCGAAGCGGCGCACATTGTTCCTCACGCACTGACGGGCGATGACGCCGTTGAAAACGGGATCTGTTTGTGCCCGAATCATCACACGGCATTCGATTTGATCGACCTCGTTGCGTTCTCTCCGGACCGCAGAATTTGGGTCAATGCCGCGAAGCTGAAGGTGCTCGAAAGGGCCGGTGACCAGACCCATGGCATGGTGATCGTGCTCTCGTATCTCTGGCCGACGCTGTCGGCCGTCGCGGTCGACCAAGCGGCACGCCTGGAGCACCGTTTCGCGCGGCAAACGGAAGACCCCGAGGAGTGGCAGCCGAGATCAGAGATGAAATTTTGACACGCCGAGGTCGGGAAGCGGGGCGATAGTCGACAGGGTGTGACCCACGTCGTCACGTCGTCGTTCGGGCGATCCGGTCGAACATCCCCGGCCACGCCAGCACGACGCCCAGATCACGGCACAGCACCAGCCAGCTCTCGTCAGCCGGTCGTCGCTCGGGCACCAGAACGGCCACGACCTTCCGTCCGCGTGACGCCAGGCTGTGCCGGTAGCGGAGTACTTGCCCAAGCCCAAGGCGCAGTTGCGTCTCCTCGTTCGCGTCCGTGATGCTCTTGACCTCGGCGACGTGGACGATGCCGTCGTGATCCCACGCGAGGTCGAACTCGGGATCGTCGGCCGCGGGGGCGAGCGGCTCGATGCCGCTGTCGCGGAGGAACCGGGCGAGCCCGTCCTGGGTATCGGCGTGGCCCTGGTTGCCCCGGTCCACCTTGTCGGGGTCGGTCTCGAAGGGTTCCCGGGGCGAGGCTGGCGACAACTTGCCGACGTCGGTGTACGGGCGGCCAAGCGACCTATTTGCGCGCGGGACGTCCACGGGCAGGCCACCAGCCAGTTCGACCACGGCGTCCCACTGCTCCTCGGTGACGTTGAATACCGTGCCGCCCTTTGCGCGCGAGATGGAGAGTTGTCCGAGCACGCCCTCGTGCTCGTCGAGCCACACCGGCAGGCCGCGAGAAACGACGTACCGGACGCGGACGCGAGGCTCGACCTTTGGCTTTGGGCGATCCACCCAGAAAGGGTTCTCGCTGTCGTCCACGTCGATGGGCTCACTGACGACATCCCCGAAGGCAACGACGCCTCGGCGACCGTCTGGAGCCCGCCCCCGCCAGATGATCGCTCGATCGCCGCGATGGATCTCGCGACCGGCGGTCACCCAGGTGTCCTCCTTGCGTGCACGGATGGCCTCCTCGATGCGGTAGACGCTCGGGTTTGCGAAGAAGGCCCATACGCGCGGGCCCCTGCCGGCGCGAGGTCTCGGCAGGGAGGCAGGAACCGGCAGCGCAACGAAGCGCCACTTCGACCTGTCGATGCCCTCGAAGATGCGTTCGTCTACGAGTCCCTCGGCCCAGGGAACAAGCCTCTCCGCGAGGTCGTCGCTCTCCCAGAAGGTCGCACCCAGGACCCGCTCGATCGCCTCCTTCGAAATGTGGCCATCGAAAGGAACGCCGTCGAAGTCGCCGTTGGTGGCTGCGTCGTACGTCGCGGGAGTGAGCCCGCCAAAACCGGCGAATTTCGACGGCGCGAACAACTCATCGAGGGGGTCGTAGATCCAGTAGCTCGTGGAACGGAGCAGCTTGCGCCCGTACGCCCAGGCGGGCATGGCGCTGTTGAACACCTCCACGGCGTCGCGGATCTGCTCCGACGAACCCACGGGTTCCAGCTTGACGACCACGCGGCAAGTCTACCTGCATGGCCCGTCAGCGGGGAGAGACAGACCCACCGCCTCAGCACCTGCCGGGCCGCAGGGCACCGCATGGCGTGCGGACTCCTTGGGTTGACGCGACAACCACCCGTGATGGAGCATCGGCGCCGCACGATGGCTCGCCTGTCTCTCCGCCGCCGACCGGATGGGGCGACCCGTGAGCTCTCGACGGTTGTTCGGTGGTTCGTGAGCGTCCAACGTCCCGGAACGCAGTTGCCCTTCTATTGCGACGTCACGCGCGTCGGCGCTTTCGCCGTCGCCCCCGACGAGCTCGCGGTCGGGGGTGACGGTGCGCTCTTCCGCCTGTTCGTCATGCTCGCGATGTACCAGGCCCTCCGCGACGTCGTCGTCATGCGACAGCAGCGGTCGCTGCTTCGCGCCGCACTCCGCGTGGTTGGAGACGCCGGATTCGTGGAGCGTTCGATCGCCAAGCACGCGTGTCCCGCATTGGGCTCGGCTGAGCGCTTCGAGGAGGCGTGCGACGTCTGGAAGAGATGCGCAGTCGTCGATTGTGGCAGGTGTCCCGGCGCCCGTTGCCACGTGAAGGACGCGACCGTGGTCTTCAACCGTATGGGAGACATGGGCAAGCTGCCGACGTCCGCGTGGCTTCGGCTGTGGAAGGAGGGTGGCATCCGAGAAGTGGTCGCCGACATCTGCCACGAGGAGGCCTCGCCTACGAGACGAGCCGCGATCCTCGTGCAGCGGCTCGCGGAGGTCCACCGCGTCGGGCGCAAACTCGCGACCATGTTCGTGAGCGCCGTATCGACTCCAGCGCTCGCCCCGGGCCTCACCCCGTGGTTCCCCGACGTCGACGGTAACGAGCTCGTCGTCGTCGACACAAACGTCGCGCGCGCAGTGGATGCCCTTCGCGAGGCGGGCGCGTCGAGGACGTACGAGGCGCGTGCGCAATGGCTTCGCGAGCGGGCCGCTGAGATCGACCTACAAGAGTTCCGCCCCGCTCTCCCGAGCTACTCACCAAGGCTGGTCCAGCACGCCCTCTATGCGTTCTGCTCCAGGTCCAACCGCATCGCGCAAGGGGACGCTTGCGCCCAGCGGCGGAAGCCATGCAGCGACTGCACCGCGATGCTGTGCCCGTTCGCTTCGGGGTGACCTCGCACCCTTCCGATAAAGGGCACTTATCGGAAGTGAGCCGCGGGGCCCGCGGCGCTCGCCCGCTTGACGCCGACGCCGGCAGATGGATTGACCGACCGTCGTCCACGATGGAGGATGGTCGGCGGAGGCGACCATGTCCCGCGACCGCGCCCTCGTTCGTTCCAATGCCGCCCTCGCCCCCCTCGAGCAGCTCGTCGAGGCGGCGCGCGCGTACGCCCAGGACTCCCGGGCGAGCTCGACGCGCAAGGCGTACCTGACCGACTTCGCCTCCTTCGAGGCATGGTGCGGCGGCCAGGGGCTCCCATCGGCCCCCACGACGCCGGCAGCCGTCGCCGTCTACCTAGCGTCGCTCGCGGAGCGCGGGCGCAAGGCCTCGACGATCGAGCGCGCGCTCGCCGGGATCGCCTGGGCACAGCGCGCGCGCGGCTTCGAGTGGCCCAAGGGGCACCCCGCCATCACGACGGTCATGACGGGCATCCGCCGGCGCCACGGCACCTCGCCGCAGCAGAAAGCGCCTGTCATCGACGAGGTCCTCGCGGCGCTGGTCGCCACACTCGACGACGAGCTCGTCGGGCTCCGCGACCGAGCCCTTCTGACTCTGGGCTGGTTCGGCGCGTTTCGGCGGTCCGAGCTGGTCGCCCTGACCGTCGCCGACGTCGCTCAGGTTCGCGAGGGGTTCGTCGTCAGCGTTCGCCGGTCGAAGAGCGACCAGGAGGGTCGCGGGGCCGAGAAGGGCATCCCATACGCGTCGACGCCCGGGATGTGCGCCGTCCGCGCCCTGGCGGCCTGGCTGGCGGCCAGTGGGATCGCGGAGGGGCCTCTCTTCCGGCCGATCGACCAGCACGGGAACGTCGGCGCCGCCGCACTGAGCGACCGGAGCGTCGCGCTCATCGTCCAGCGTGCGGCGGAGCGCGCCGGGATGGACCCCAAGACCGTCGGCGGGCACTCGCTCCGCGCCGGCTTCGCCACGACGGCCGCGAAGAAGGGAAAGAGCCTCGACGCGATCATGCGGCAGACACTCCACCGCAGCGAGAAGGTCGCACGCGGGTACATCAGGCACGCGAAACTCTTCGACGACAACGCCGCCGTTGGACTTGCGTAACAGAGTACCTGCGTACCCACGGCCGTGGCTACGTGGGGCGAAACCAGAGGAGGCTGAAAGTGATCCCGATGCGCTGCATTGGGATGACGTGCTCGACGACCTCGAGCTCATCGTCCACGCCCGGGATCCACGCGCTCGCCCTGACCGTCTCCCGCCGGCGCGTGACGTTCCCGTCCGTGAAGTAGTCGTAGGCTAGGCTCCATTGGTCGACATTCGCGCCGCGCACGGGGCGCTTGCCGAAGGAGCGGTTGCCGTCCGACCAGGCGATCTTGCCATCCTTGCAGCACACGACAGCGACACGATCATCCGTGAACGCCACGAAGCGGCGCGCGGCAGCCATCAACGAAACCTGGAAGTCGCTCGCGATCTGCTCGACAGGCTCCCAGCGGACCTCGGGAACATCGCAGCGGCTCCGAACGATGTGCGTTCCGGAAACTCTGCGGCTCGTTTTCCGGAAACTCTGCGGTCTCCAGGAACGTCTTGAGCTTCGAGTTGTAGCTCGCCCTCGGGCAGGTGCTTGGTCCTGACAGAGGGTCCGTCGAG
>Ga0326727_10011313_pt1 | contig 20840 bp, 18 predicted proteins | sample MB2enrmetagenome_FD_207643 | JGI IMG/M metagenome (GOLD analysis project Ga0326727, IMG submission 207643) | Lab enriched peat soil microbial communities from McLean, Ithaca, NY, United States - MB29MY | ecosystem: Environmental > Terrestrial > Soil > Wetlands > Peat | place: USA: New York...
AGATGGTATCAGAGCAAGGCGCTCTAAGACGCCTTCGTGGGCAAGTTGGAAATAGTCGGTCGGCCCACATCCGATAGAGGCTAGGCTGAAGGATCGGCTGTACGACAGAACCGAAACTTTAGGGCGACAGATCTTCGAATCTTCGTCAAGCGAGACCTCAGAATCACAGGCCACGACGGCTCCGTCCCGGCACAGAATTCCCAGCCCTATAGTCACCCGCTTCTCCTCCCCAAATCCCAAGGATAGCGCTTATGCCTGAGCGGTCGCGGACGGCATGCCGGCGCAGCTAGCACGGTCGCCCCCTTGGGATCAACTGCGAGTGTTCGCAAACTGACCCGCTACCCTGGATCCTAAGCTTGGCTCTCATCGATATGGTGCGGCGTTTTTGCGCCGATGTGCAGCTCATCGTCAACGAAGGTCTCGGAAATGCACCGCCGAACCACGATCTGAACAACGACGGATTCGTCAACGTGGCCGACGTGCAAAAACTGATCAACGCGGCAATGGGCGTGTATTAAATCGTAACCATCCCGTCATGCCCCCTGAGCGACAATGGGACATGACTCCGGTCGAAACTACCACCGATCTCGCCCTCAGCGCTTACGGGACCGCGCGGTCCACCGTCTCCGGGAATCCGCTTACCGCCGACGAACTGCGCCTCACCCACGCTTATTGGCAAGCCTGTAATTACCTCGCCCTGGGGATGATCTACCTGGTCGAGAACCCCTTGCTTAAGGAGCCGCTGCGCCCCGAACATATCAAGAATCGTCTGCTGGGCCACTGGGGAACCAGCCCCGGGCTCGCTTTCATCTACACGCACCTGAACCGCCTCATCAAAAAGCACTCGCTCGACATGATCTTCATGGCCGGCCCCGGCCACGGCGCACCCGGCGTCCTGGGACCGTGCTACCTGGAAGGCACTTATTCCGAGATCTACCCGCAGAAAAGCGAAGACGTCGACGGCATGCGCGAGTTCCTCAAGGAGTTCTCCTTCCCCGGCGGAATCGGCAGCCATTGCACGCCCGAAACGCCCGGTTCCATCCACGAGGGCGGGGAACTCGGGTACGTGCTTTCGCATGCCTGCGGCGCCGCGTTCGATAATCCCGAGCTGATTGTCGCGGCGGTGGTGGGCGATGGCGAATCGGAGACCGGTCCGCTGGCGACTTCGTGGCACATCAATAAGTTCCTCAATCCCGTTCGCGATGGCGCCGTGCTGCCCATCCTCCAGCTCAACGGGTACAAGATCAACAACCCCACCCTGCTGGCGCGCGTGAGCCATAAGGAGCTCGAAGAGCTCATGCGCGGCTACGGCTGGACTCCTTATTTCGTGGAGGGCTCCGACCCCGATACCATGCATCAGGCCATGGCCGCCACGGTGGAGCACTGCATCCACGAAATCCGCGAGATCCGCAAGCGGGAGCGCGCCAGCGGTACCGCGTCGCGTCCGCGCTGGCCCATGATCGTGCTGCGGTCACCGAAGGGCTGGTCGGCACCGAAGGAATTCGGCGGCCATAAGTTGGAAGGCTCCTGGCGCGCGCACCAGGTCCCGCTGCCCGACGTGAAGAAGAATCCCGAGACGCTGCGAGTGCTGGAAAACTGGATGCGCTCGCTCAATCCCGATAAGACGTTCGACGCCAACGGCCGCCTGATCCCCGAATTGAAGGCGCTCGCGCCCACGGGAGCGCGCCGCATGAGCGCCAATCCGCACGCCAATGGTGGAATCCTCAAGCGCGACCTGCGGCTGCCCGATTTCCGCGACTACGCGCAGAAAGTGGAGAAGCCGGGCACGTGTGAGGCTGAAAATACCCGTCCGCTGGGCGCGTTCCTGCGCGATACCATGAAGCGCAACATGGATAATTTCCGCGTTTTCGGCCCCGATGAGACCACGTCGAACAAGCTTGACGCCATCTACGCCGCCGCCGAGAAATTCTGGATCGAGGAGCGCTTCCCCGAAGACGACGACGGCGGCGAACTGGCCGCCAACGGCCGCGTCATGGAAATGCTGAGCGAGCACACCATGGAGGGCATGCTCGAGGGCTACCTGCTCACCGGCAGGCACGGGTTCCTGAACACCTACGAGGCGTTCGTGCACGTCATCGACTCCATGTTCAACCAGCATGCCAAGTGGCTTTCCATCTGCAATCACCTGGCGTGGCGGCGCGACATTGCGTCGCTGAACCTGCTGATCACGTCGACGGTGTGGCGGCAGGACCACAACGGATTCACCCACCAGGACCCGGGCTTCCTCGACGTGGTGGTGAATAAGAGCGCCGAAGTGACGCGCATCTATCTTCCGCCCGACGTCAATTGCCTGCTTTCGGTGGCCGACCACTGCCTGCGCAGCGTGAACTACGTCAACGTGATCGTGTCCGACAAGCAGAGCCACCTGCAATACATGGATATGGACGCCGCCGTCCGGCACTGCACCAAGGGCGTCGGCATCTGGGAGTGGGCGTCCACCGATCAGGGCGCGGAGCCCGATCTGGTGATGGCTTGCGCCGGCGATATCCCCACGCAGGAAGCGCTAGCGGCCACGGTGCTGCTGCGCCACGAGTTCCCCGACCTCAAAATCCGCTTTGTGAACGTGGTGGACCTTTTCAAGCTGCAGCCCGATACCGAGCATCCCCACGGCTTGAACGACCGCGACTTCGATTCGCTGTTTACCGTCGACCGGCCGGTGATTTTCAATTTCCACGGCTATCCGTGGCTGATTCACCGGCTGGCCTACCGGCGCCACAATCACGTGAATTTTCACGTTCGCGGTTATAAGGAAAAGGGCAATATCAATACGCCCATGGAGCTGGCGATCAATAACAACATCGACCGCTTCAGCCTGGCGATCGACGCCATCGACCGCACGCCCAAACTCCAGCGCGTCGGCTCGCATGCCAAGGAGCGCTTCCGCAATTTGCAGATCGATTGCCTGAACTACGCGCACCAGAACGGCATCGACGCGGCGGAGATTACCGGCTGGAAGTGGCCGTTGTAGGACGAGCTTTAGCTTGTCCAGTTGGCCGGGCTCTCGCCCGGCGCTGGAGATTGGCCATTTTCGTGGGACATGCTTCTTCAGCTTGTCAGGCGAGCGGAGCTCGCCCGGGCCGGGCTCTCGCCCGGCGGGCAAGCTGAAGTATGCCCCACGTTGACTTTACGCCGGGTGCGGTAGCCCCAGCACGCAGCGCACGGTATCGCGCGCGATCAGCAGTTCTTCATCGGTGGGGATCACCCACACCGGCAGTTTCGAGCCTTCCACGCTGATGTCTGCCGATTTTGCCCGGGTCTGCGAATTGCGGTCCGTGTCCAGTTGCACGCCCGCCCATTCCAGTCCCTGACAAATCCGCGCGCGGATTTCGGGAGAATTCTCCCCGATCCCGCCAGTGAAAATAATGGCGTCGGCGCCGCCCATCGATGCCATCATGGCGCCGATATATTTCCGGGCCCGGTAGCTGAATATCTCGAGCGCCAGGCGCACCCGCCGGTCGTCGTGATCTTTCAGCTCCTCCTGAAGAACCCGCATATCGTTCGTCAGGCCGGAAATGCCCAGGAGCCCCGACTGCGTCATGAGCATGGTCTCCACTTCGTGCGGCGACATCCCTTCCTTGGTGGCCACCAGGGTGAGGATGGCCGGGTCCAGGTCGCCGGACCGCGTGCCCATTACCAGCCCTTCGAGCGGCGTCATGCCCATCGAAGTATCTACCGACCTGCCGCCGCGGATCGCCGTGCAGGAGCAGCCATTGCCCAGGTGCAGAGTGATGATATTGGTCTGTTCGCGCGTGATGTTCCGAAGCGTGCGGTAGCGATACGCCACATAGCGATGCGACGTCCCATGAAAGCCATACCGCCGGATGCGGTGCCGCCGGTACAGATGATAGGGCAGAGCGTATAAATAGGCCGGTTCCGGAATGGTGGTGTGGAACGCCGTATCGAACACCGCAACTTGCGGCGTATCGCGGCCGATGAGTTCCTTCACGGCCTTAATGCCGCGCAGGTTGTTGGGATTGTGCAGCGGCGCCAGGTCGATGCATTCTTCAATTCCGGCCAACACCTTGTCGTCGATCAGCATCGACTCCTGGAACACTTCGCCGCCATGCACCACGCGATGGCCCACCGCCTGAATATCGGCCAGCGAGCGGATCTCGTCGATCCCCGACCGGTCGGAGGCCAGGTACCGCAGAATGTAATCGAGTCCCGCGCCTACATCGCGGATGGCGGCGGTGAATTTCTGCCGGGGAGCATTTTTCGTCTCTACGGTCACGATGGCCTCGCCACCGATTCGCTCCATGGCGCCGCGGCACAGCCGTTCGTCGGTGTCCTGACGAATCCGGTCGGGATCCGTGGCAATGACTTGAAACTTCAAGTTGGAGCTTCCCGCATTCAGCACTAAAACATTCATTTCCCTCTCATTCTCTCAAATCTGTATGGGAAAACGCCGTGATGCGGACCTGGGTCCCGCTCAAGATGAGCGGTTTTCCGGAAACACATACTGCAAACAAACAACTTGCAGCCAGGCGTCCGCTCAACTTGAGCGGAGATGGGGCGAGCTCCGCTCGCCTGGGCAAGCTAAAGCATGCCATGAACCCCTCATTCGTGCGACACTCTTCCCTATCGTGCGAATTTATCCACTGCTGTTCTTCTTCGCCGCTCCGGCCCTGGCGCAGTTGCAGGTCGCCACGTCGAGCGTGCCGGTGGCCACGCAATACCAGAGCTACAACACGACGCTGGCGGCCAGCGGGGGCACGCCGCCGTATACCTGGTCGGTGGTGACTTCCACCGGCGTCGGACTTCCCGAAGGCATGAGCTTGAACGCGACTACGGGCGTGGTAAGCGCCGGACAGGTTTTCGGACAGGGGGGCTATCAGGTCACCATTCAGGTGAGCGATAGCGCGTCGCCCACCCCCAATATCGCCACCGCGCCGCTGAATTTCGGCGTCAACAGCGATACCAGCCTCGGTGGATGCCAGATGTTTCCGCCGGACTCCATCTACAACCAGCGCATCGACCAGCTGCCGGCAGACACCAATCCCACGCACCAGATTCCCGCGAGCAATCTCGCGAGCCCCATTCACCCCGATTTCGGCCACGGCTTCTACCCCGCTCCGGGCGGCATTCCGTGGATGCGTGTGCCGGCCAATCAACCGCTAACCAACGTGAACCTGGCGAATTCCGGGCAGATTGACCAGCCGGGGACCTACTCGTGGCCGTTCCCGCCGTACCCCGACGCCGTTGTCGAGGGTACTTCCGCCGGACCCTTCGACCAGGATCACCATATCCTGATTCTGCAATCCAGCGTCAACAATATCAGCGGTCCGCAGACCGGCCCGTGTACCTTGTACGAGACCTATCAAGGCACCGCCGTTTCGAGTATGTTCGACGCTGCCACCAACACCTGGCTGCTCTCCGCCGGCGTTCATTACGTATTGAACAGCGATGAGCTGGCGGCGTCCTCCGGCACGCTCGATCAGGGCGCGCAGGATTCCGCGGGCATCCCCATGGTGCCCCTCCTGCTGCGCTACAGCGAGGTTCCCATGCTGGCGCAGCATCCGCTGCGCATCAGTATGTCCTCTCCCACCAATGGGTTCGTTTGGCCGGCCACGGGGTGCTGCGGCGGAAGCGGTCCGCCGCAGGGCTTGCTCTACCGCCTGAAGGCGAGCGTGAACTGGCAGGCGACCTGCCCCGCCGCCGCCTATCCCCAGGCAGCCACTGTCCTGCAGGCCTTGCAGCAGTACGGCGCCTACATGAGCGATCACGGCACTCCAGGGTACATCCAAGGCGTGCCCGATATCCGCTGGGCAGACCTCGATCTCGCCTGCATTAAGCAGTTCCACCTGAGCGATCTGGAAGTGGTGGACAACTCCGCGCTCGAAATCTCCGCCATCAGTGGACAGACGCAGCCATACGTCGTGCCCGCGACCCTGCCGGCAGCCACGGTGGGCGCGGCGTACAGCGCGACCATTTCGGCCATCGGCGGCAACCCTTCGACGCGTCAATTCTCCGTCTCCACCGGCGCCCTGCCGCCGGGCCTGACGCTCGACCCAACCGCCGGCACGATCGCCGGTACCGTCGGCGCGTCGGCCGCCAGCCTCTACATTGTCGGGATCCAGGCGACCGATACCGCGTCGGGCCATTCCTCGGATGCGCAGTCCTTCACCATAGGCGTTACCGGCGGCAATTCGCCGGTCTCCATTTCCTCCCTCATCAACAGCGCCAGCTTCACCGGGGGCGCGGTGGCGCCGGGCGAATTGGTGACTATTCAAGGCGAAATGCTGGGACCTTCGGCCGGGCTGGCATTCTCCACCAATCCCATCGCTTCGACGCTGGGCGGCACGAAAGTTTCCTTCGGCGCATCGCAGGCCCCTCTGCTTTACGCGTCGGCCACGCAGATCAATGCCGTGGTCCCGTGGGACGTCGCCGGACAAGCGGCGGTCACGGTGGTGTTAGCGAGCGCGGCCGGATCGACCAGCTTGAATGTCGCGGTGGCGAATGCCGCGCCGGGAGTCTTCACGCAGAGTTCTACCGGCGCCGGTCAGGCCGTTGCCGTCAATCAGGACGGGAGTATGAACAGTCCCAGCAATCCCGCCGCCGCGGGGTCGTACATATCGGTGTATTTCACCGGCGGCGGCGTCACTGATCCGCCGGGGTTGACCGGCTCGGTCAACGACGATGTGGTCACAACTCTCGCGGCCAACTCGACGGCGGCGGTTGGAGGCGTGGCCGGCACGGTGACCTTTGCCGGTTCCGCGCCGGGATTCGTAGGGGGTGTCAATCAGATGAACATTCTGCTGTCGCCCAACACCCCTTCGGGAAGCGTGCCGCTGGTGATTACTGTAGGCGGCCAGTCTAGCGCGGCGACGGCGACGATTAGCGTGCAGTGAGCCGGGTGGGGCGGACGCCCACGTCCGCGCCGGACCCCCAGGTCCGGCTTCTTGAAGGAGCGGGACGAGGGTGTCCCGCGCAGGCCAGGGGGCCTGCCCCAACTAAAGCCCGCTATAGTTGAATCGTGGCGGATAACTCGCGTCGGACCCTGGCAATCGCACTGGCATTCCTGCTGGCGATCGCCGGCGTTCTACTCTTCGCCGCCCGCGCCTCCCGCCAGGCGCATCATCTCCGCACCGCTAACGAGCCCATCCACGGGTGGATGTCGATCCCGTTCATTGCCCACACTCATCACGTGCCCGCATCGATGCTGTTTGCAGCCATCGGAGTGGAGCCGCGGCAGCCGCACGACCATCGCTCGGTCCGCCACATCGCCCACGAATTGAATCGGCCCGTTCCCGACGTGATCGCCCAACTGCAAAAGGCGATCGACGCAGCGCGGCCGCCCGGCGGTCAGCCGCGATGAACGAACAACTCCTCTCAATGGTCACTCAATACGGGCCGCCGGCGCTGTTCGGCATCGTCGGGATTGCCGCCGTCGGTGTCCCTCTGCCCATCACGCTGCTGCTGATCGTGGTGGGCTCCATGGTGTCGCAGGGCGCGATGGATATCTGGCTGGCAATGGCCGCCGCCAGCGCCGGATCCATCCTGGGCGATCAGGCCGGCTACGCCATCGGCCGCTGGGGTGGGACGGCGGCTGTCGCCAAACTGAGCGGCTTTCTGGGAAAGAAGGACAGCCTCGACGCCATGGAGGCGAAGGCGCGGGCGTGGGGCGGTCCCGGTATCTTTATTACGCGCTGGCTGCTCAGTCCGCTGGGGCCATGGATCAATCTCGCCAGCGGCACGGCCGGTTACCCCTGGCACCGCTTTCTGTTTTGGGACATCTTAGGCGAAGTCACAGGGGCGGCTGTTTACATATCGCTCGGCCGCGTGTTCAGCGATCGCGTAATGTCCCTCGACGGCGTGCTCGGCGACGCGACGTGGGCGGTGGGCGCCTTCATCGTGGCGCTGATTCTGGGACATCAATTGTGGAAGCGTCTGCGGAGGCCGTTAACGCCGTAGTCCACGCCCGGGTGCGACGCCATCCACCAACTTTCCGTTCCGCACCACCGCCACGCCGTTCACCAGCACGTAAACCATCCCCTCGGAATACTGCGCCGGATTCTCGAAGGTGGCGCGGTCCGTCACGCGAGCGGCATCGAACACCGCGAGGTCGGCATCCGCCCCCACCGCGATCCGCCCCTTGCCCGGAACGCCGAGCCGTTCCGCCGGCGCCAGCGTCATCTTGCGCAGCGCTTCCATCAGCGTGAGCGCGTGCTGCTCGCGCACGTAGCGGCCCAGCACGCGAGCGAACGTCCCCGCCGCGCGCGGATGGCCTTTGCCGTTGTCCAGGATGCCGTCGGACGCGATCTCCACCAGCGGATCCGCCACCGCCAGCTTCACCATCTCTTCGGGAATCGAATGGATCACTACCATGCCGCCCTGCTGGCGATAGCGCGCGAAGCTTTCGGCCGCCAGCCGCTCGCCGGTGAGCGCCCATTGCAGATCGCCGAACGAGATGCCGCCCAGCCGCGCCTGCCATCCGTCGGCAAAAATGGCCGACGAGAGGTCCGTCATTCCTGCGGTGTAAGGGTACGCCTCGGTGGTGACGTCGAGTCCGCGCCGCCGCGCGCCTGCGATCATTTCCAGGCACAGCGGTGTCTCCCGTATTGCCGTGCTGGTAATGTGGACCACGTGCAGCGATGCGCCCGTGGCCGCGGCGTCGGCGATCGCTTCCTGCAGCGAATCGATGACGCCCGGTTCCAGCGGCCCGCTATTGCGCATGTGGATGTAGAGCGCGGTTTTCTTTTCCGCCGCCAGTTTGAACAGATCGAGAATCTCGGCGCGCGAGACCAGCGGCACATAAGCGATCCCCACGCCGATCCCCAGCGCTCCATCGTCCAGCCCGCGCCGCACCAGCGCCAGGGTTTCGCGCTGCTCGTCGACGGTGGCCGCCCGTTCCACCGCCCGATCGCGCGGCAGGAGCGTGCCGCTATCGTGCATCACCGCTATGCGCGCCGGCAAGTGGCCGGAAGTGGCGCCGAAATTCACCAGCGCTTTGCCCGCGCGCGCGGCATACCATGCCGGCACCGGCGAGACTCCCACCTCCATTTCGAGCGCGGTGGTGACGCCGTCCATGGCTTTGTAGCGGTAATTCTCGGGCGTCTGGCCGTGCGAATGCAGGTCGATAAATCCCGGCGCGACTACCAGGCCTTTGGCGTCCAGCACCGTCCGCCCGGGCAGCGTATCGGCGGAAATCGCCGCAATTTTGCCGGCGCGAATCCCGACGTTGCGCACCGCGTCCATGCCGCTCGCCGGGTCCATCACCCGCCCGTTGGCAATGACGACGTCGAAGTCCTGCGCCCACATCGTGCCCGCCAACATTAGTACCGCCGCTATCAATCGCATCTTTTTCATTAGCGCATATCAGTGCCGTCGATGCGAGTATCGTACATTGTGAGCCATACTGAGGCTGTATGCCTCGCTCGAAAGCAGGTACCGCCCGCAAGCGGGGGTTCTTAAGGAAAATGAAAAGGAACCTTGCCAACGGCGATCCGAGGGATCAAGCCCGGCTGGTGGATGAGTTCCGTGCTTTGATTCTGGGCCGTTAAGGGGCAAAATCCCGATGTGCCTCGTCCACCGCTCCCTCTGGTCGCGGCTCGGTATCGGATTGCGCGTCTAAACCGAAATCACGGCCTTCCCCAGCAGCTCCCACCGCGGCTCGACGCCCAGCCCCGGCGCGTCGCCGGCCGCCATGCGGCCGTCCTTGCGCTGCGGGGCGCCCGACGCATTGCTCACCGTCACGTAGCTATTGAAATCCGTCGCCGTGAACAGATAATTCGGAGGGGTACTATGTGCCAGGTGGGCAATCGCCGCCGTAATGATGTCGCCGCCCCAGGTATCCTCGATGGTGAGCGCGATCCCCAGCGACACGCACAGATCGCGGATCTGCCGCGCCTTGGTCAACCCGCCCACTTTCGAAATCTTCAGATTGATCACGTCCATGGCCTGATCGCGCACGCCTTCCACCACCATTTCCAGGCTGTCCACCACCTCGTCGAGCACGAACGGCCGGTCGGTATGCCGCCTCACCACCAGGCACTCGCCATAGCTGGCGCAAGGCTGTTCGATGTACACATCCACCGCGCGCACGGCGTCCGCCACGCGCAGCGCCTGGTGCTGCGTCCATCCGGTATTGGCGTCCGCGATCAGGACGTCGCCGCGCTGGAGCCGGGCCGCCACCTGGTGAATGCGCTCGATGTCGGTATCGGGATCGCCGCCCACCTTGAGCTGGAACTTGGTGTACCCCTCGGCGCGATAGTGCGCCACTTTTTCCGCCATCGCCTGCGGACTTTCCTGCGAGATCGCCCGGTACAACGGAAAGCTCTCGCCGTATCGCCCACCCAGGAGTGTCACAACGGGCATGCCGGACGCCTTGCCGAGAATGTCCCAGCAAGCCATATCGAGCGCCGATTTCACATACGGATGCCCGCGGAGCGCGGCGTCCATGCGCCCGTTCAACACCCCGAGTGCAGTGGCATCGAGTCCGATCAGGTGCGGCGCCACCTTGGCGATGCCGACGCGCGCGCCCTCCGCATAGGCCGGCAAGTAAGCCGGCCCAAGCGGGCACACTTCGCCGTATCCCGTGATCCCAGCGTCGGTATGGACTGCGATCACGGTGGAATCGAAAACTTCAACCGAATTGCCGCCCGACCACTTATAGCTGCCCTCACGCAGCGGCAAATCCACCTGAAAGGCTTCGATCCTGGCGATCCTGGGCGTCACCCTATTTCTGCCTTTTGATGGTCATATCCCCGCCCATGTCCATGCCGGCGTCGTTGGTGGTGGTCAGGACGATTTCGTCGCCTTTGATGACCCCTTTACTCGAAAATGTGGCGACGTTGCCGCCCATATCGACTTTCACGGCGAAGGCAATCTTGTCACCGTCGAGCTTGCAATCGATCAGCGGCAGCGGATCGCCTTGCGGGCCCTGCACCGTGCCGCTAAACTTATCGCCGTCCTGCTTGAGGCTGTAGGTCAGCGTAAAATCGCCGCCCCCTCCCGATACGGAGCCGACCCAGGTGCCCGTAATATCGGAAGCCCAGGCAGCCCCCGCTAACAGGCCGAAAAGAACCGTAAGAAACGCGAATTGGCGTCTTTGCATGGATTGATTGTACCGTCCGCCATTCGGGTACGCTAGTCTGGAACTATGCGGAAAGGAATCGTGGATATCAGGCGACGGATGGGCCGTGTCGCGCAGTTGTTTATCCTCGTGACCGCCGCCTTTCTGCTTCTGCACTTTCTGCACGCGGCCTTCGGCCTGCAATTCCTCGCCGGCGTGCTGACGATCGCCCTGGGGCTGGTAGCGGCCTACCAGATAGCCCGCCGCATGGCGCGCAGAGCCATCTGGCGCCTGCGCAATCGCCTGATCGTGGCGTACCTTTTTATCGCCGTCGTGCCCATCGTCCTCATCCTGGCGCTGGTGATTTTTGCCGGCAAAGGAGTCATCGGCCAGGTAGCAGTCTACTTAGTCGATACCGAACTCACACGCCGCGAGCGCTTCCTGCAGGCCGAAGTCTGGGCGCTGGTGCGGCTGCCACCGGACAATTCGGAGAGTTATGCCCGCCGGTTCCGGATGAGGGGCCCGGAGCTTCCCGATACCGAAATGGTGCTGGAGGGCGAGAAGGAATTGCGCTTCCCGCCCGAGTCCGTGCTGCGCGTGCCCGACGCTTGGCGATCGCGCGAGGAGCGGCAATTTTCCGGCCTGATCCTGAGGACGGAGGGAGAAAGACCCCGCTTATACGCTTGGGCCTTCGCTTCCCACGACGGAAATACGGCGGTCGCGGTGGCGCCTTTGACGCACGAAATGCTCGCGGGGCTGGTGCCCACGCTGGGTGACGTCAATTACCAACCGATTATGGGGCATATCCAGAAGTCGCACGTTCCGCCGCCGGCGAACCTGTTCGATTTTCCCGTGAGCGGGGTAGTGCCGGTGACGGTTCCGACATGGGAGACGCCCGATGGCTCCGGCCAGCTGTTGCTGACGGTGGACACCCGGCTCTCGGCGGTGCTGAGCATTCTCTTCGGCCAGAAGGTAACCATCTTCAACCGGAGTTTTTCGTGGGGAGAGGCGTCGCTGGCAGTCTTTCTGCTGGTGTCGATTCTCTTCCTGGTGCTCGAAGTGATCTCGCTCATCGCCGGCATTCAATTGAGCCGCTCCATCACCGGCGCGGTGCATGAATTATACGAGGGCACCCAGCACGTCAAGAAATACGACTTCTCCTACCGCGTTCCGGTGAACGGCACCGATCAACTCGCCGAACTCACCAATTCGTTCAATAGCATGACTGCCAACCTGGGGCGGCTGATCGTGGTGGCCAAGGAAAAGGAGCGCCTGGAATCGGAGCTTGCCATCGCGCGCGAAGTGCAGGACCAGCTTTTCCCCAAGGACGTGCCTTTCACCAAGACGCTGGAGCTGAAAGGCGTCTGCCATCCGGCCCGCATGGTCTCCGGCGACTACTACGACTTCATGAAGCTGCCGCACGACTCGCTGGCCTTCGCCATCGGCGACGTGGCCGGCAAGGGAATTTCGGCGGCCCTGTTGATGGCCACCATTCAATCCACCATGCGCACGCAGATCAACACCGCTACCGCCGCCAACGGCAGTTACAAAGCTCCCTCCACGGCGTTCCTGGTGAGCAATCTGAACCGGCAGCTGTATGCCAACACCGCGCCTGAAAAGTACGCCACGTTCTATTTCGCCATGTACGACGAGGAGCAGCATGCCCTCACCTACACCAACGCCGGCCATCTTTCTCCCTTGCTCGTCCGCGAGGGCACGGTGAGTCTGCTCGAACCCACCGGCACCGTGGTGGGCGCGTTCCCCTTCGCGGTCTACCAGGAGAAAACCGTGTCGCTGGAACATGGCGACGTGGTAGTGGCTTACACCGACGGCCTGGTGGAACCGGAAAACGCCTATGGCGAGATGTACGGCGAGGAGCGCTTGACGGAATTGCTGGTCAAGTATACGCGCGCCGATTCCTCCGAGATCATCGCCCGCGCCATGGAGGCGGTGGTGCAATGGACCGGCTCGTCGGAATTGCAGGATGACATGACTATGGTGGTGGCGCGCCGCATATGACCGAATTGTGGAGCAGGATGGCAGGTGGGGCAGGCCCCCTGGGGGGTGCCCTCTGGGCCACGGGACGCCCACGTCCCGCTATCCCGTCAAAGAATCAAGTGTCCGCCATTCGCGAAGAGGCCGACCAGGGGGTCGGCCGCGGACCTGGGGGTCCGCCCCACCTTGCGAGCCCAAGCGAGCCGATTATGAGACGAATATGAAAGTCCTCACCACAGCCGAAATGCGCGGAGTGGACCGCCGCACCGTCGAGATGGGCATTCCCGGCATCGTGCTCATGGAGAACGCGGCACACCGCGTTGTGGAATTCGTGGCGGAACATTGCGCGCCGCTCGCGGAGCAGCGCATCGTAGTGCTGTGCGGCAAGGGAAACAACGGCGGCGACGGGCTGGCCGTGGCGCGCCAGCTTTTCACCCGTATTCATGCGCGCTCGCTTCATGTGGTGCTTTTCGCCGCGCCCGAAGAACTGAAGGGCGACGCAGCGGCCAACCTGAAAATGCTGGAAGTGTGCGGGTGCCCGGTGTGGCAGGAGATCCCCGCCGAAGCGCGCCATGCCACTCTGGTGGTGGATGCGCTCCTGGGCACCGGCGTCACCGGCGCGGCCAGCGGGCGCATGCTGGACGCGATCCGCGAGATCAATGGAGGATTCCCGCTGGCGAAGGTAATGGCCGTGGACATCCCGTCCGGCATGGCGGCCGATTCGGGCGAATCGGCGGGGGAATGCGCACGCGCCGATTTCACCGTGACGTTCACCGCGCCGAAGCTGGCCCACGTGCTGCCGCCCAATTGCGATCGCGTGGGCAAACTGGCGGTGGGCGCGATCGGCAGCCCGCCATCGCTGTACGAAAACGTCTGGCTGTCGCTGATCGAGCCGGCGATGTTTGCAGCGCTGCTCGCGGCGCGGCCGCGCTCCGGTCATAAAGGGACTTTCGGACACGTGCTGATCGTCGCCGGATCGCGCGGCAAGACCGGCGCCGCGGCCATGAGCGGGCTCGGGGCGCTGCGCGCCGGCGCGGGACTGGTGACTGTGGCGTCGGCCGCCGGCGCCATCGCGGAGATCGCCTCGCACGCACCGGAACTGATGACCGATCCGCTGGCCGAGACGCCCATGGGGTCGATCGCGCTCAATGCCGGGCTGGAGAAGCTGGCGGAAGGCAAGACGGTGATCGCCATGGGGCCGGGATTGGGCCGCCATCCCGATATTGCCATGCTGGTGGCGGGCGCCCTGGAGACTTTTCCGCAGCCCATGGTGCTCGATGCCGATGCGCTGGTGGAGCGCATTGCGGGCGCCGAGGGACGGGTTCGCGTGCTGACACCGCACCCCGGGGAAATGGCGCGCCTCACCGGGAAATCGACGGCAGAAGTGCAGCAGGACCGCGTAGGCACGGCCCGCGCTTTCGCGACTTCCCGCGGCGTGACATTGGTGCTCAAAGGCGAGCGCACGTTAGTGGCATTCGCCGACGGCCGGGTGTGGATCAACCCGACGGGCACGCCGGCCCTGGGCACGGGCGGCAGCGGCGATATCCTCACGGGGATGATCTCCGGATTCCTGGCGCAATTCCCCGGGCAGCCCGATGAGGCCGTGGCGGCCGCCGTGTATCTCCACGGGCTCGCCGGCGAGATCGGCGCGTGCGATCTGGGCGAGAAGTCGCTCATCGCCACCGACATTTTGAAATATCTGCCGGATGCGATCAATTCTGCGGCGGCGCGAGCGCCGCGGGAGGCGCGTGGCGACGTATCGCACCGCCTCTGAAGCGGAGACCATTGCGCTGGGCGAACGGCTGGCGCGCGAACTCCCGCCGCGCGGCGTGGTGCTGCTGATCGGCAATCTGGGGGCGGGGAAGACCACCCTCGCGAAAGGCATCGTCAACGGGTTGGGCGCGGCGGCAGCCGATGAAGTATCGAGCCCCACCTTCACGCTGATTCACGAATACGGTGAAGGACGCGTCTATCATGTCGACCTGTATCGCCTCGACGAGCCCCGCGAGGTGGCCACTCTCGGGCTGGAAGAGATTTTCGAACGTGACGGACTGTTGCTGATCGAGTGGGGCGAAAGATTCCCGCGGCTGCTGCCGGCCAATCGCACGGAAATCCGCATAAGATGGGTTGGCGACGACGAGCGGGAGATCGAAGTGAGTCAAACGTAGGACATGCTTTAGCTTGTCCAAGAACGTGAGGAGCGCATGATCAATAAACAACCATGGGCGCTGATCCTGGGCGCGAGCAGCGGGTTCGGCGAGGCGACGGCGCTCGAACTGGCGCGCGCCGGAATGAACATTTTCGGCGTCCACCTCGACCGGCGCGACGAGCCCGGCCGCGTCGATGCCTTGCAGGAGAAGATCCGCCAGGCCGGCCGCGACTGCCACTTCGTGAACGACAACGCCACCCTCGACGACACTCGCAAGGAGTGCGTGGCCGAACTCGCCCGCCGCCTCGCCGACCCTGCGGGCACGCTGCGCGTGATCTTCCACTCGCTGGCGTTCGCTGCCTTCAAGCCGCTGGTGGGCGCGGAGGAGGTCATCAATCGCCCTCAGCTGGAACTGGCCCAAGACGTGATGGGCAACTCGCTCATCTACTGGGTGCAGGAATGCCTGTGGGCCGGACTCCTCGACCGCGGCGCCCGCGTTTTTGCCATGACGAGCGCCGGCGGCTCGCGCGTGTTGCCGCGGTACGGGCCGGTGGGCGCGGCCAAGGCCGTCCTCGAAGCGCACATCCGCCAGTTGGCGGTCGAACTCGCGCCCGCCGGCATCACTGCCAACGCCATCCTGGCCGGTGTCACCGATAGCAACGCGCTGCGCCAAATTCCGGGCCATGAGAAGATCCTGGAGGCCGCCCGCCAGCGCAATCCCAGCCGCCGCCTGACGCAGCCCGAGGACGTCGCGCGCACCGTCGCCGTGCTGTGCCATCCGGCTTCCTATTGGCTCACTGGCAACGTGCTGCGGGTGGACGGCGGGGAGAATATCGTAGGATAAATCGCATGATGAAAGATGACGGACTCGATTGCCTGGACCTGCTGGAAGAGACGCCCATGATTCTCCGCGGGCTGATGCGCGAGCTTTCCCACGAGGATGCCCACTGGAAGCCGGCGGCGGACCGCTTCTCGGTGGCCGAAGTCCTCGCGCACCTGTCGCACTCCGAAGGCCACTGCTATCGCATGCGCGTCGATCGATTTCTCAGCGAGGACCTCCCGGAGTTTGAACCGGACGATGCGCAAATGTATCTCGAGCTCTATCGCGAGGCCGACGCCGAGGATTCCTTCGATCACTTCGAGGAGCAGCGCGAGACCAACATCGAGTTCCTTCGCACCCTCCCCCGCAGCGCCGGTGAGCGCCGCGCCAGGCACAAAACGGCCGGCGAGATCACCCTCCAGCAGATGCTCCACGAGTGGTCCATGCACGATCTCGGGCACATCCGCCAGGTGGCCGAACTGGTGCGCGCGCGCAAGCATTGGGAGCAGGCGGGCGCATTAGGGGCGTTCTACAAGTTGCGGCCGTAGATTTGGGCAAGCTAAAGCATGCCCCACAGTGGGATAAGCTTTAGCTTGTCCACGCGAGCCAAGCTCGCGCGGCCCATTAAGAGCCCTGCTAGAATCGTTCTCTACTAATGGGCACGGAAAAGAAGCGTCTCTTCATTGGCCCCGATGGCGCCAACCTCGTCTTCACCTTCATCCTGGTCAGCTCGCTGTTCTTCCTGTGGGGAGTCTGCAACGGCATGATCGACGTGATGGACAAGCATTTCCAGGAGGAGCTGAACCTCAACAAAGCGCAATCCGCATGGGTGCAATTCGCGCATTACCTGGGGTATTTCCTGATGGCCATGCCGGCCGGTTGGCTGGCGGTCAAGCTCGGGTACAAAGGCGGTATCATCGCCGGCCTCCTGCTGGTCGCGGTGGGTGGATTCTGGTTCATTCCTGCGACCCACATCAATTCCCTGGTCCATCAGGGCGCCGTTTCCCCGGCCATGGCTTTCGTCGGATTCCTTGCCGGCGTATGCGTGATTGCCACCGGCCTCACGTTCCTGGAAACCATCGCCAACCCCTACACCACGGTGCTCGGGGACCAGCGATACGCGGCCACGCGCATCAACCTGGCGCAATCGTGCAACGGCGTCGGCTGGATTCTCGGACCGATTATCGGCAGCGTATTCTTCTACTCCAAAGATGCCGCCGGCCACAGCACCGGCAGCCAGACGCTGTATATTCCGTACGCCATGATCGCGTGCGTGGTGATGGTGCTTGCCGCTGTGTTCTACTTTGCCCCCGTCCCGGACATCAAAGCTCCCGACGATTACCACATTGACGATTCCACGCCGGGAATTTCGCACTCTATCTGGTCGCATCCCCATTTCGTGCTGGCGGTGGTGGCGCAGTTCCTCTATGTGGCCGCGCAGGCGGGCATTTTCAGTTTCTTCATCAACTACATGACCAGCGAGCCTCCCGCCATGCCGGCCGCCTGGGGCGCGGGGATGGCGGGCTTCGCGGGCCATATGGGTCCGCTGCAGAATTGGCTCCTCGGCTGGTTCGAGCCGCATGCCGGCGGCGCGCTTTCGCTCAGCAATAAGGGGGCGTCCAACCTCGCTTCCGTGGGTTCGCTCTGCTTTCTCATCGGCCGCTTCACCGGCGCCGGATTGTTACGGCGTTTCTCCGCTCATAAGATGGTCGGCGTTTACGGCCTGATGAATGTGATTGCGACGATCCTGATCTTCCTGAAGCTGGGATGGCTCTCGGTGATTTGCGTTTTCCTGACTTATTTTTTCATGTCGATCATGTTCCCGACCATCTTTGCCCTGGGCATCTTCGGTCTCGGCGCGCGCGCCAAGAGAGCTTCGGCATTCATCGTCATGGCGATCATGGGCGGCGCGATTCTGCCCAAACTGATGGGCGCGGTGGCCGACAAATACGACATGTCGCGCGGATTCATCGTGCCCACGCTGTGCTTCGCCTTCGTGGCGTTCTATGGATTCACGTGGTCGAAGTACAGCCAGGCGGAATCCTTGCACTCCGTGAGAAATCACGCCTGAGCGGGTCATAATAGAATCGATGCGCCGCGGTGGTGTTGCTGCTGTTGGCGGCATCAGGTGCCTGTTGCAATCGATGAGGTCGCCCATGTGCGCGATGATTTCGCGCCGCGGGCCGGCGAGCAGACTTTGAGCTGCGAAGTGACGCCGCTGGCCGCTTTGGCCAACTTCGCATTTCGATTCGAGGCCGGGTACGTGTTTCACGTCCCGCAGGCTCAGTACTCCGATTCGGACGGCGACTGGATGGTACTCACTTCCATTCATGCCGACGGGCACCCTCTCGAAGATATGTCTCCGATCGACCGGGTTCCGCGCCAGCGAGCGGTCACGGCCGGCTCCCGTTTCGATATCCGCGGCCTCTACTTTCTTGGGGCTGGGCACTCCAGGCTCAGAAGGACTTGAAGATCATCCGACCCGGTACTGAGCCGCGACCGCGAGGGAGCGGTTTCCGGATGAAACATGCCCTAGCTTCCGGACAAGCTGAAGAGGGACTTGCAAAATTCCGCCAACCGCCTGCTTGCGCGCGCGGCTCATTATTCCCGCGTTGAAACAGCAGCTCTTACCGAGCCGCGACCGCGAGGGAGCGGTGCTTTTCGCCGATTCAACGGAATTCTGCAAGTCCCTCTGAAGCATGTCCCACGTCAACAGCGCCTATTCGAACTTGATGCCCTTCAAATCCGCCACGGGTTTGGGAAATTTCAGGTCCATACCCTCCAGCGTGTCGCATAGGATCTGCGATACCGCCAGATTGCGGAACCACTTGTTGTTCGCCGGGATCACGTACCAGGGCGCGTGTTTCTTGCTGCACTTGCGCAGCATATCCTGGTACGCGTCGATATACTCATCCCAGTATTCGCGCTCCTTCAGATCGCTCGGCGAGAATTTCCAGTTCTTGTGCTTGTCCTCGATGCGTTCGCGAAAGCGTCTTGCCTGCTCGTCTTTGCCGATGTAGAGCAGGAATTTCACGATCTGCACGCCGCTGTCGCTGAGCATGCGTTCGAAATCGTTGATCTCGTCATAGCGCCTCGACCAGACCTTCTTGGGCACCAGATCGTGCACGCGCACCACCAGCACGTCCTCGTAATGCGAGCGATTGAAAATGCCCATCTTGCCCCATTCGGGGACGGCCTGATGGATGCGCCAGAGGTAGTCGTGGCGCTTCTCCGCGCCTTCGGGGACTTTGAACGACGTGACGGTCACGCCCTGCGGATTGAGCCCGCTCATGACGTGCTTGATGGTGCCGTCCTTGCCGCCCGCATCGATGCCTTGCAGCACTACCAGCAAGGAACGCTTGGCTTCCGCATAGAGCATGTACTGCAGCACGGCCAGACGCTCGAGGTTCTTGGTGAGGCGCTCGTCGCAGGAGTCCTTGTCGTACCCGCAGGTATCACCGGGGTCGACTTTGTGCAGCTTGATGTCGGATCCGGGCTTGACGATCAGTTCGCGCGCTAATTGTTTCATTCCGTCATCATTCTACAATGCGCCGGAGTATGGCATGGTAGAGAACGTGCTCGTTCTCGCTTCGCAGTCGCCTCGCCGCGCCGAAATCCTGCGCCAGGCCGGCATTCGGTTTGTGGTTCGCGCCGCCCCGGTGGATGAAACGCTACAGTCAGGGGAGCCGCCCGAGGACTACGTCCGCCGGCTGGCGGAGGCCAAGGCTCGAGCTGTCCCGGCCGGGCCGGATGAGATCGTGCTGGGCGCCGACACTACTGTGGTGGTGGATAGCGAAATCCTCGCCAAGCCCGCCGACGCTAGCGATGCCCGCCGCATGCTGACGGCTCTCTCGGGCCGGCGTCACGAAGTGATCACCGGCATCTGCCTGCGCCGCGGCGAGGAGCAGATTTGCGATCACGCTGTCACGGCCGTCTGGTTCGCGCCCATGAGTGAGCAGGAAATCGACGAATACGTGGCATCGGGAGAGCCGATGGATAAGGCGGGGGCGTACGCCGTGCAAGGGGCGGCGTCGAAATTCATTCCGCGCATCGAAGGCTGCTACTACAACGTGATGGGACTGCCGGTTTCGCTGGTGTACGGGCACTACTTGAAGCTGACGCGGTAACGTCACTTCTTGCGCAAAACCAGTTCCAGGCCGCCGATGACGGTGCGGCCGGGCATGATGACGCCCTGCACTTCCTGGTAGGACATGTTGGCGAGATTCGAGAGCCGCAGAAACGGGTGCACGCTGCCGCGCGTGTAGGCGGCATCGAAATCCACCAGGGCGTACGCGCCTTCGGCTCGGCGGTCGAGCACTCCCAGATGCGTCCGCAGCATGAAATGGCTGGGGAGGCTGGCCTGCCACGCCACCACGCCGGAATGGACCGGGTAGTAGAACGTGTACTTCGTCTCGCCGATGGGAATGGCGTTCTCATTGCCCTGAAGCCAGGAGTAGCGGAAGTCGAGGCCTTGCGAGCGCGACATCGCAAACCGCAGGCCGGTCGCGACGCCCGTGAAATTCAGGGCGTCGATATTCACCGCCTGCCACAGGTCGTTCGGGGAGGCGCGGTAATAGTCGATGTCGTCGCGCTGGCGCCGCTCGAAGACGGTGAGATCGCCATGCCAGCGGGAACCGGGGTTCCAGTCGATGCCGCCTTCATAATTCCAGGCGCGCTCCGGGCGAAGGTTGGGATTGCCGATATTCGCCGGGTCTTCGTAATAAAGCTCGGTATAGCTGGGGACGCGAAACGCGCGGCTCACGGAGGCGCGCAGCTTGAGGTGCGGCGACAGCCAGTAGCCGCCGGCGACGGTGGGGCAGAATTCCGCCGAGAACACGCGGTAG
>Ga0326727_10011314_pt1 | contig 20834 bp, 16 predicted proteins | sample MB2enrmetagenome_FD_207643 | JGI IMG/M metagenome (GOLD analysis project Ga0326727, IMG submission 207643) | Lab enriched peat soil microbial communities from McLean, Ithaca, NY, United States - MB29MY | ecosystem: Environmental > Terrestrial > Soil > Wetlands > Peat | place: USA: New York...
ATCATCCCTGGAGAAAAGGCTTTTCCGCAAAGGCACACGCCTACTTTTCCGGGGCAGCGTGAAACCAATACTAGGGGACATTTCTATTGTGGAGAAGACGGGGACATTTCTAATGTGGTATGACACAGAATCGCCAAACGGTGTTGACTTCCAACCTTGTCTCTGCCAAACTTTCGCCGCCTGAAGAATCACGGTTGAGCACGCCATGTGCCAGCACTGCGATTGTCGCTTTCGAACCCACCCGCTCCAGCGGCGTCCCTTCCTCGTCGATGCGGGTAAGCTGGAAGCCGGCCTGTGATTTCATTTGAGTCCTGCCTCCGCCCCTGCGCCAAAATTTGAGGATCTTGGCGCGAAATCGGAAACCAGATCGGAAAGGCCAGGGAGGTCCCATGAAAACGCTTCGTTTGCTGGTGTTCATCGTCGTTACATTGCTTACCGTCGAAGCCTCACTGTTAGCGCAAAGTTCGCAAGGGCGAATCCTTGGGACGGTTGTCGACCCGTCCGGCGCCCTGGTTATGCAGGCTAAGGTCACCATTACCAACACGGCCACCAACGTGAGCCGGACCGTGATCACAACCTCCGCCGGCGACTACACGGCGTCGAACCTCGATCCCGGCAGTTACATAGTTTCTGCCGAGGCGAAAGGGTTCAAAAGGACCGTAAGCACGCCGATCCTGCTGGAGGTGTCGCGCGAGGTGCGCGCCGATTTGAAACTGCAACCGGGCATGGTGACCGAGACGATGGTGGTCACTGCGGAAGCGGCGATGGTCGACACCACCAACACGACCCTCAACGGCGTGCTTTCGAACAAGGCCATTTCGGAATTGCCGGTGCAGGGCCGCGACTTTCAGAATCTGCTGGAACTCCACCCCGGAGTGCAACGAACACCCGGCGGCGGCTTTCACTCGGTGACATCAAACGGAAACCGCCCCGACGACAACAATTTCTTCATTGATGGCGCCGACGACAACGACGCGTACTACGGCGAAACCGTGGTCAATGACGCCGGCATTCAGGGTACTCCGGCCAGTTTTCTGCCGCTCGATTCGATCCAGGAATTCAATACCCAGGAAGGCTCTGCGGCGGATTACGGCGTTAAGCCCGGCGTGGTCATGAACATCGGTATCAAGTCCGGCACCAATGATCTCCACGGCACGGCGTACTACTTTCACCGCAATTCCGCCTTCGACGCGCGCAACTATTTCGACCCGGCTCCATCCCCGGTAGCGGCGCTGTTGATGCACGAGTTCGGCGCATCGCTCGGCGGCCCCATCAAGAAGGACAAATGGTTCTATTTTTTCAACTATGAAGGAATTCGCGACAAGGTCGGCAATCCTGGGCTGACGGACAGCCCGGTGACGGTGTCGCTAGCCAGTCAGTTGGGTGGGATTGCGAACCCCGACGGGAGCCCCAATTCAGCCCTTTACAGCGTTCCAGATGCTATTGCCTATTACAGCGATCCCACTGCCATATCCTATTGCCAGCAGACGTACCCCGGCGCGGCATGCGCCGTGAACTCGCTCAGTGCTCAGTTGACGAAATTGTTTTTGCCGAATCCGGGATATACCTTAACGCAATCCGATCCAGCCGGGATCAATTTTGACTTCAACAACAAGAACCGGGGTGACAACCTGGTCGCCAAGACCGACTATGTGCTGTCGGCGCATCACGTCCTCAGCGCGCGCTTCATCTACGCGAATACCGATCAGACCGAAGAGGATACGGTGCCCTTGCGGCCGGAGTGGCTTTCGACCACCAGCCCGACCACCCAGGTGTTCGGCGTGAGCCTGGCCTCGACCTTCGGCTCCGCGTGGTCGAACGACCTTCGCTTCAGCTATAACCGGTTCAATGAAGCCATCTTCCCGGTTGACCATAACGTCAATCCGCTGGCCTATGGCCTCAACACCGGCGTGACCGATCCTCGGCTGTTCGGATTCCCGCGCATCAACCCAGGTACGGACGCATTTAACTACATGGGCGGCAATTACAGCTGGCCCTTGGCTACGACCCCCAGCAAGACGGACAGTTTTTCCGACACTGCCACTTACACCCACGGCAGGCATTCCATTCGCTTCGGCGGATCATTCCGCTACGGCGATGTGAATTATTACCGCGCTGGTTATGGACGAGGCCGCGTCGATTTCAGCGACCTGACCCAGTTCATCGATGGCAATGTGGAGCGATGGCGTTTCCTCTATGGCGACCCTGCGCGTAACGTAAGCCAGAAGTCTTTCGGCTTTTTCGCCCAGGACGATTTCCGGGTTTGGCCCCGCGTAACTCTGAACCTGGGCGTGCGCTACGACATCACGAATCCGATCAAAGACTCGCGTAATCTGCTGGCCAACTACGTTCCAACATCGCAGAGCGGGATCGTGCAGGTGGGTCAGGGCATCAGTTCGCCTTACCCCACAAACTACAACGATTTATCTCCCCGTGTGGGTATGGCATGGGACGTCTTCGGCACCGGCAAGACGGTCATTCGTTCCGGGTACGGCATCATTTTCGAACAGCCCTCGATTCGGACTTTCATGTTCAATGGGGGCGGCCTCAATCTGAACCCGAGTGGAATTCCCTACGTCGATGCGAGCGGAAATCTGATTCAGCCGAAAGGCACGATTACTTCTTTTCTCGTGGAATCAAGCGACGGAAGCCAGATTACCTGGAATTCTACAGGGCCAATTTTCCCGGCCGCTGCGGGTAGCCAGTGCAGCCTCGGCAGCCAGTGCTCTCTGTTTGGCGTGGACCAGCATCTAAAGACTCCTTACGTGATGAACTGGAATTTCAACTTGCAGCAGGAGTTGAACAAGTCGACGCTGCTGCAAGTAGCTTATGTCGCCAATCATGGCGTCAAGCTTTACAGCATCACCGATATCAACCAGGTGAACTATGCCAATGACGATGGGTCCGAGACCGTCGGTCGGCCGCTCAATACAAATTGCCCTGTAAGCGAAGGAGGTTTGGGAACGGGTGGCCCTTGCTTTCCTTACATTGGGTTCCTGGATTACCTGAGCAACCGTGCGAACTCGAATTACAACTCGCTACAAGTTACCTTGACCAAACGCTATTCCCATGGACTCTATCTGCTCGCGGGATACACCTGGGCGCACGCGATCGATCTGGCCACCAGCAATCTGGCGGGCGTGCCGCCGGACAGCGCCAACTACAACGAGGAGCGTGGCAACGGCGATTACGATATCCGCCATCGCTTCACGCTGTCGGTGACTTACGATCTGCCATCGATCAAAACGAAGGGGCAGATGCTGGAAGGCTGGCAGGCGACCAGCATCGTCAATCTGCAAACGGGCGAACCCTACACGCTCGGCGACTTCAACGACGACATCAGCGGCACCGGCGAATATAACGACCGCTGGAACATGCACGGCCCGGCAAGCAATATTCACTGGTCCGCCACGACTCCAATTCCCTATTTCCCTTCCGGCGATCCGGCCTGTGCTCCTTACGCGGATTCAGGCCAACTTGCCTACTACGGCTGCTTCGTTTCGGGCAGCACGGTGATCACGCCGCCCAATGCGGGCACCCAGGGCAACATGGGCCGCAATATCTTTCGCGGGCCGGCGTTCGCGAACTGGGACTTCTCCCTCTCAAAAATCTGGAAGCTGAATGAGCGGGTGAAATTGCAGTTCCGCGGCGAGGTTTTCAACATTCTGAATCACACCAACTTCGACGTCTTCACCATGAACACGGACCTGTCCAGCCCGTTCATTGCCGGGTTGGTTGTTTTCACGCCCGATGTCGCGTCCTCCAACCCCGTCATCGGTTCCGGCGGCTCGCGGCATATTCAGCTGGGCGCGAAAATTATCTGGTAGGACTTGAGCGGCAGAAATTCGATAGTCTGAGGCTCAAGGCGCACGCTCCTAAAATCACCGTGATCGATTCCAGGCGAGAAAGTGACTGCCTGAGGAGGTTTTCTTGATTCCACTACATTCTTTTGTCGCACGTGTCGCATTGATCGCAACGATCATGATCGGCGCCGCTCATCTCACTTTTGCGCAATCGGCTCAGACCCCGCCCGCCGAGACTTCCCGTCTAGCCGGATACTCGTCGCAATCCTCCCAGACAGAGCGCGACTGGGAGAAGAAACTCCAGGCCGGCATCGTCCCCGAGAACTTGCGTCAGAACATGCAGCGTTTGAGCGCGCGTCCGCACCACGTGGGCTCTCCCCACGACAAGGAGAATGCGGACTGGATCCTCTCCCAGTTCAAAGAATGGGGATTTGACGCCCACATCGAAACCTTCCAGGTGCTTTTCCCGACGCCCAAAGAGCGCATGGTCGAAATGATCGAGCCCACAAAGTTCCGAGCCAAGTTGCAGGAACCGGCCGTCCCTGGCGATTCGACCTCCGATCAAATCGCCGAGCAGTTGCCGACCTATAACGCGTATTCCATCGACGGAGACGTGACCGCCCCGCTGGTCTATGTGAACTACGGCAACCGTGAAGATTACGAGCAACTCGACCGTCTCGGGATTTCCGTCAAGGGCGCAATCGTGATCGCGCGCTACGGCGAAGGCTGGCGCGGCATCAAGCCGAAAGTTGCGGCCGAGCATCAGGCGATCGGTTGCATCATTTATTCCGATCCCAAGGACGATGGTTTCTTCAACGGCGACGACTATCCCAAGGGTGGGTGGCGGCCGCGCGACGGCGTGCAACGCGGCAGCGTCATGGACACAGACTATCCCGGCGATCCTCTAACCCCCGGAGTTGGCGCCACGGCCGACGCCAAGCGGCTCGACATCAAGGACGCGAAAACCATCACCAAGATTCCGGTGCTGCCGATTTCCTGGGGCGATGCGCTGCCGCTGCTCTCCGCCTTGCAGGGGCCGGTTGCGCCCGAGGCATGGCGAGGAGTCTTGCCGATCACCTATCACGTGGGCCCCGGCCCCGCAAAAGTTCATCTGAAAGTGGCTTCGAACTGGGACTTGAAGCCGGTCAACGACGTGATTGCGACCATGCGCGGATCGGATGCGCCCGATGAGTGGGTGATCCGTGGAAATCACTACGATGCCTGGGTCAATGGCGCCGACGACCCAATCTCGGGGATGGTCACGGTTCTAGAAGAAGCTCGCGTACTCGGCGAACTGCATAAACAAGGATGGAATCCGAAGCGGACGATCATCCTCTGCGCGTGGGACGGCGAAGAACCCGGGCTGCTGGGCTCGACCGAGTGGGTCGAAACCCATCGCGACGAACTCCAGAAGCATGCCGTCGCTTACATCAATTCCGATAGCAATGAGAGGGGCTTCTTCTACGCCGGTGGTACGCACGACTTGCAACACCTTATTAACGATGTAACTCTTGACATTCAAGATCCGGAGAAACACATCTCCGTCCAGCAAAGAGCGCATCTGCAGCGAATTGCCAACGCACACAATGCCGAGGAGCGGGCCGAGATCAGAAAAAGCAACGATGTGCCGATCGACGCGCTGGGAGACGGTTCGGACTACGCGGCATTCACAGACCATGCCGGCATCTCCGTTCTCAACATCGGTTACGGCGATGAGGATGATGGGGACGCCTATCATTCAATCTACGACGATTTCTACTGGTACACCAAGTTTGTGGATACCGACTTCTCTTACGGCCGCGCGCTGGCACAGACTGGGGGGACTGCGGTCATGCGGCTGGCGGATGCCGACGTAATTCCGTACGAGTACAACGCCGAGGCGGAGACCATCGAACGGTATGTGAAAGACCTGGAAAAACTGCTCAAAGACAAGCAGGACGAAATCACCGAGCGCAATCTGGAGCTGCAAGAAGGCGTGTTCACGGCAACGGCCGACCCCCGCAAAACCTCTGTCCCTCCTGCCGCGAAGCCGGTTCCACCGTTCATGAACTTTGCGCCGCTGAAGAACGGAGTGGAGGCGATCAAGAAGAGCGCGGAGCGTTACCAGTCGGTGTTTGCCAAATGGCAGACTGGCGGAACCGATTTGCCGGCCCCGGCCGCCGCCGCTCTGAACGCGGACCTAATTCAGATTCAGAGAACGTTTCTAACCGAGAAAGGCTTACCGGAGCGCCCGTGGTTCAAGCATCAGGTCTATGCTCCCGGCGCCTACACCGGCTATGGGGCCAAGCCGATTGCGGCGGTTCGCGAATATATGGATCAGGAAAAATGGAAAGAAGCGGAGGCCCAGGTTCCCATGGTTGGCCGGGTGCTGGAAAACGTCGCGGCAGCAATCGGCAAAGCCGCGGATGATCTGGAGAAGGCGCTGGGACAGGGGCAGTGAAATTAGGATAGATCATGACAAAATTTGCCCGGTATTTCCTTTGGTTGCTGGGCACGCTCGTGCTCCCGCTATCACGCTCCCGCGCCAGCCTATCGCCAAGAGATGTAGACGCCCAGAAGCTAATAGCTGGAGGCCAGTAGCCAGTAGCCGCTCAGATCATTGCGCGGATGAAGTGTGGTGGGAGAGAACGGGCGGAAAAATCGGGGAAAGCCCCCCTGCCAGACGCAGCGGGGCTTGGTCGTGCAAGCTATTGCGTCGGCGCCATGCTGCTTCCGACTTGCGAAAACACGTTGTTGGCGTTGCCGCCAATCAGCCGGACCGTGCCAATCACGATCACCAGAATTACCGCGAGCATCACCGCGTATTCGGCAACGTCTTGACCGCCCTCCTCAGCCCAAAGTTGACGGATGGTTTTTATCATTAGTATGCTCCCAATCGGCGACACGCCCGAGCTTTACTCTTCCCTCGGCATAGCAGTTCGCCGCTATGTAATTGTTAAAGTATCGCAAAGGGAGCCCTTTACCCAATAGCACACGAGTGACCTCAAATGGCACTATCGTGCCATACCTCAGTGATTCCCCCTTAGATCCAGCCAACCTGTTGATTACACAATCTCGATTACACAATCGTTTTCAGCGGAAGCCCCTGATTCACGGCAAACAGCGCCAGTTCCAGACGGGTGGAAACCCCAAGTTTGTCGAAGATATTGCTGAGGTGATGTTTCACCGTATCCTCGCTGATTTTGAAGTACTCGGCGATTTCCCGGTTGGCATAGCCCGCGACCACCGCGGAGACGATCTCCAGTTCCCGCGGCGTCAGCCCGAATTTCTTCTGTTTTGTTTCCTCGTTCGTACTCTGCATGAGGCCGCGCAGGTACTGCACCAGATTCGAGACGCTGTCCCGCCCCACCCAGTACTCGCCGGCCATCACCGCATGAATGCTCTTGAGCAACAATTGCGTGGCGGAATCCTTGAGCACCACGCCGCGCGCTCCCAACTGCAACGCCTCCACCATCTGCCTCTTTTCCACCGCCGCCGTCAGCAGGATGATGCGCACCACGCCGGCAGCGCCGCCGCTCGCGTTCAGGTCGCGCAGCGCATCCAGCCCCGTGTGGTGCGGCATGGCCAAATCGAGCAGAAGAATGTCGGGCTTGATCTCCGTCGCCAGTTTCACCGCCTCGTGGCCGTCGCAGGCTTCGCCCACCACTTTCATATCGTGTTCCGATTCCAGCAGGCGCCGCAGCCCGTCGCGGAAAATGGGGTGGTCGTCGGCAATCACAATGCGTATGGGATGACTGTGTTTATCTATTGTTGGCCTATCCATGATTGGCCTTCCTCGCCGGCGGAATCCGTACCTCCAGCCGTGCGCCATGCCCCGGAGTCGATTCTATCGCGAGTTCGCCCGCCAGCAGCCGCACTCTTTCCCGGATCACCGCTGGCCCCTTCCCTGTCGTCGCCAGTTCGGCATCCGACAGCCTCCCGGAAAAAGAAAATCCCTTCCCGTCGTCCTCGACGGTCAATTGCAGATTACCCGCCCGCTGCGCCAGCCGAACCAGCACATTGTGCGCTCCGCTGTGCTTGCGCACGTTCACCAGGCTCTCCTGCACAATGCGCGCCAGTTCCCGGCAGACTCTCGGCGCCAAATCCACCCGCCCCAGTTCGCTGACGAACTCCGCCGCAATTCCCGTCTCCCGCCGGAAGCGCTCCACCGTGTCGGAAATGAAACCCAGAAGCCGGTCGGCATCGACTTCGAACGATTTCATCGCCTGCATCAATTCGCGCAACTTGAGAACTTCTTCGCGCAACAGATCCTGGATCCGTCCCAGCTCCGCGTTCACCACCGGCGCTTGCGTTCCCGACTGGCGCCGCAGCACGTCCAACTGCATTTCCACCGCGATCAGCGATTGAATCGCTCCATCGTGAAGTTCGCGCGCGAACCGCGCCCGTTCCAGCGCCCCCGCCCGCTCCCGCAGCCGCCGCATCAGGTACACGTTGTAGATCGCCGGACCCACCTGCTGCGCAAATTCCTGCAGAAACCGCAATTCCTCGTCCGGCGCCCCCATCCTCTGTGGATCGAACAGGAACACCCGGCCCGACCACTCGGTACCGAACACCAACCCCACCGAAACCACCGCGTCAAATTTTTCCACGCGCGCCAGCGCATCCACAAATTCCGCGCTCACATCGCGCAGCCGCCGTCCGTCGGGATCGAGCAGCACCGTGCGAAAACCCCTGGCGCTGCGCGACGCGTAAATCGCGTCCGCCGGCGAGTCGAACAGATACACCTTCTTGCTTTCCGGCAAAGCCTCGCGCCAGCGCAGCGTTCCGACGCCGTCGGCGCCACGCTTCACCTCGGCCAGAAATACCCGGTAACTATGCGTTTCCTGCGACGCGCTCAGCACCCGCGACGCGCCGTAAATGGTCGTTACCTCCCCAAGAATCTGCTGCATGGTCCCGGTCAGTCCCGTTTCCACCCGCGTCGAACTGAGAACGCGCGTGATCACGGCGCGCTCCGCCCGCACTTTCTTCTGGTTCTCCGACATGTAGCCCAGCAAAAATCCGAGCACGATGAGATACACCGAACTCATGAACAACTGTTGCGGATCCAGTTCCCGCACGCTCATACCCAGCCGGGGCAGATGCACCATCCGCAGCCACTGATCCCCCGCCGGTTCCAGCCCAGCTCGCACCGCGAACGCTTCGGCCCACAGCAGTGCCACCGCCGTACCCGCCGTGCCCACCGTCTCCCACAGCCCCCAGCGATACGCCGCCGCCGCCATCACGAACACGAAGAATAGAAAAAATGGCCCGCGCTGCGCCGTCGCGAACAGGGAAATCAACACCGGCCAAAGGATGTCGACCGCGTGCACCACCAGACGAAAGGCCTTTGTCGATTGCGGCCGGAAGCGCACCAGCAACATCACGACCACCGCATGCACGAGGTACACCGTCAGCAGCCAGTATAGCCAGCGCGAATACGCAAACCCGCGCACCGGCTCCATCCAAAGAGCAAACTCCGCCACAATCGTCAGCGCCACTCGCGCCGTCGCTAGCCAGCGCTCCGTGCGCCGGATTTCGCCCGCACTGAGCGGTGCCCGGAAGCGCCATCGATCGCGGTATGGAGGGGGCATCCAGGACACAAGGGGTTCTCTTCGCTAAGCCGCTTAATTCTAAAGTTGAGTGCCTAATTCTAAAGGCAATCGCCGCTAAACTCCATAAGCTTCTTATTTCCGCTTGAGCGAAGCCCACGCAGGGACAGCGGTCCCGGCTGTCCAGGCGAGCGCTTCGATCAAGAATGGCAGACCCAAACTCATACCGCGAGTTTACGGGACGCGACACTGGCGACCTTCCAGTGGTTACTGTAGTAACCCCCTCAACCCCACTTCACCCTCTAGAATGGAATTCGGAAAACTTTGCCTTGACCGCACTCACCAAACTCTGGGTCTCTCTGTTGGTCACGCTGGTTCTCGCCCAGATGGCGGCGTCTCTGCTCATGCCCAGAGGTGCTGCCCTTATCATTGCCAGCGACCTCATCCAGGGCGCTCTCCTGCTCGTTGCCACCGCCGCCTTCCTGCACAACACCTGGCGCTCGCGCTGCCCCAGTCCCCACGCCCGGCTCTTTTGGATCCTCATGAGCGCGGGCATGATCTTCTGGCTTAGTTACCAGGGAATGTGGAATTACTTTGAAGTCTTCAAGCGTCAGGACGTGCCCAACCCCTTCCTGGGCGACATTGTTCTGTTCCTGCATCTGGTGCCCATGATCGCCGCTCTCGCCGTGCTTCCTCATCTCCGCGAAGACGAGCGCGACGAACGCATCCGTATGCTCGACTTTGCCCTCCTGCTCATCTGGTGGGTCTTCGTTTATGTATACACCGTCATCCCATGGCAAACCGTGCAGGTCGATGAAGCGGTTTACAGCGCCAATCTCAACCTCGCGTATCTGACCGAAAAACTCGTGCTCCTGCTGTCGCTGGCCATCCTCGCCTACACCGCTCACGGCGGCTGGCGGCAGCTTTACGGACAGTTGCTCGGCGCCAGCGCACTCTACGCCTCCAGTTCCTATGTCGCCAACTGGGCCCTCGGTCACAAGCTTTATTACAGCGGCAGCATCTATGACATCCCGCTGAGCCTTTCCATGGCCTGGATGGGCGCGGCTCCCTTGCTCGCTCTGCGCCTCGACCTCTCCGACTCCAAGCCGTCGCGGCCTGTGCTCGGCGTCTGGATCACACGCCTGAGCATGCTCGCTCTGTTCAGCCTCCTCTGGGCCGCCGTGCACGCCGAACTGGACCCGGCGCTTCCGCCTTCGGTCAAGGCCTTCCGCATTACTATGAGTCTGTTGACTGTGGTGCTGATGGGCATCGTGGTTTTCTGGCGGCAACGCCTGCTCCGAGCCGAGCTTTCGCTGTTTCTCGAAAGGTCCCGGCGCTCTTTCGACGACCTCAAGGAATTGCAGGGAAAGCTCATTCAGTCCGAGAAACTGGCCTCGCTCGGCCAGTTGGTGGGCGGAGCCACCCACGAGATCAACAACCCGCTCACCGCTATGCTGGGATACTCCGACCTGCTCAGCGCGTCCAACCTGCCGCCCGCGGAACAACTTCAGGCCGCGCAAATCGGCGAGCAGGTACGCCGCACCACAACGCTGGTGGCGAGCCTGCTCACTTTTGCCCGCCAGGCTCCGGCCCGGCTTGCCGCCGTCGACATCAACTCCGTGCTGCAAACCGCCGCGCGCCTGCTGGCTCCCCAACTGGAGACCGCAGCCATTTCGATCCGCCTCGAACTCGCTTCTCCGCTTCCCCTCGTGCTCGCCGACTCCAACCAGATTCTGCATGTCTGCATGCACCTTGCCGGACAGATCGGCGCCGGTCTCAATCGCGAAACCCACTCCATGCTTTTGGTTCGTACGCACCGCCAGGGCAATTTGGTCCTGGTTGACTTCTCCTCTTACGATCCTTCTGCCCATTCTTCTTCGCAGCCGATCTCGTACTCGTCGCCGCTCGACTCCGAAGGCGCGAACAAGCCTTCTACTCTTTCGCTGAGCGCCTGCTGCCGCATCGTCGAAGAGCATGGCGGCCGACTCTTGCAGCCTTCGACTCCCGGTAACCCCGCTTTCCGGATGGAACTGCGGGTCGCGGCAAGTTCCGCAAGCCGCTCCTCGTCCTCCACGCCCAACCGGGCCGCGGCCCGCAGCAGTTCGTAAGTTCGAGGTTTCAAGGTTGCAAGGTTGCAACGATTCGAAGTTTACCCTCAACGACACTCGCCTTTTCCTGGAACTTGCGTTTTATAGTAAAAGTTGTATAATCACATCACCGTGAAAGACGTTCGGCGTACACCGGCAGAGATTCACTGGGAGGGAGATACGAAAGAGATTCTGAGCCGATTCCCGAGAGACGTGAAACTGAGCCTTGGCTACTCTTTACGCAGGCTACAGAACGGTGAGTTTCCGGCGTGCGAGACGCGCTCTATGGCATCGATCGGAAAAGGGGTCTGGGAACTCAAGGAATCCGATGAGCGGGCGTGGTACCGGGTAGTTTACTTAACGAAGATTGGCGGCGTAATTCACGTGCTGCACTGCTTCGAAAAGGAGAGCCGCAAGACGGACAAGCAAGATGTCGCGACCGCGCGAGCCAGGCTGAAACGGGTTCTAGAGCGTATTCAAAGGGAGAAGAACAGGTGAAGTCCGAAAATAGGCCAAGCCACATCACCAGGGGAGATGTGTTCGACGATCTCGGATTGTCGCGTTCTGAAGCGTCGGCGCTGAAGGTCAAAGCGACGCTGCTCGACGCCATTCTCCGGGAAATCGAAAGGCAGGGTTACACGCAGAGCCAACTGGTTGAGATTCTCGATGAATATCAGCCCTCCGTCAGCAACCTGACCCGGGGGAAGATCGCCAAAGTGAGCGTGGAGAAGCTGCTGACCTATTCCGATCGGCTGAAAATGAAGACCACGCTCACGGTGCACGCTAGCTCCGAAAAGCACCACAAAAGAGGTTTCAGAGTTTCAAGGTTGCAGAGTTTCAAGGAAAGGGCCAGTGTCGCCGAGGGTTAACTTTGAAACTTTGAAACCTCTGAAACCTTGAAACCTTCCCTCTTCAACTGCCCGCAGGCCGCAAAAATATCGCGCCCGCGCGGACGCCGCACAAAGGCCAGGGTTCCCGCGTCCACCAATATCTGCCGGAACGCCACCACCCGCTCCTCGTCCGGCGTCCGGTAGGGCAACTCCATCCCCGGATTCAGCGCGATCAAGTTGATTCTCGCCCGCATCCCTCGCACCAACTCCACCAGTTCGCGCGCCTGCTCCGGACCGTCGTTCACGCCCTCGATCAGCACATACTCAAACGTCATCCGCTCCCGCGCCCGCAGCGGAAATTCCCGCGCCGCCTTCATCAGCTCCGCCAGGTTCCACTTCCGGTTCAGCGGCATCACGGCGCTGCGCAACCCGTCATTCGACCCATTCAACGAAATCGCCAGCTTCGGACGCACCGCCTCCCGCCCGAAATCATGAATCCGCGGCACGATCCCCGCCGTCGACACCGTCATCCGCGACTCCGGAATCCCCACGCCCTCGACCAACAGCCGCACCGATTTCATGAAGTTGTCATAATTCAAGAAGGGTTCGCCCATGCCCATGAACACGATGTTTACGCGCTGCAGCGGCGGCTTGACTCCCTGCTCGCGAAGCACCGCCACGATCTGCCCGACGATTTCTCCCGCCTCCAGATTCCGCTTGACCCCCAGCAACGCCGTGAAACAGAACTTGCAGTTCACCGCGCATCCCACCTGGCTCGATACGCAAATCGTCGCCCGGCGCCATCCCTCCGGAGCGGTTCCACCCTCGATCTCGTCGCCCGCTTCGCTGCCGTCGCCGTTCTCGCCGCCATCTCCCTCCGGCATCCAGACCGTCTCCACCGTCTCGCCGTCGGCCAGTTCCACCAGATACCGCACCGTGCCGTCGCTCGAAACAAACTTGCGCGCGATCCCCGGAAACCCCATCCCCCAACCTTGCTCCGCCAACCGAGCGCGATATTCGAGTGGCAGCGTCGAAACCTGATCCAGCCGCTCAATCCTTTGCCGATATACCGCATCGAATAATTGCTGGCCCCGGTAGGCAGGCTGCCCCGACCCAATCGCAAGATTCGTGAGTTCCCGCAAGCTAAGTCCTAAGAGCGAATTGGATGGATGACCTTCCATGGGGCCAGTGGAGCAACGGGCGTCCCTTCGGCAAGCTCAGGGCAGGCTCTAGCCCGTCTCTCAGTAATACTGAAATTATGATGCCAAAATCGCCCGCAAGTTAAACAAAAACAAGGCCGAACTTCAGCCGCCGTCGTCCCGCCTCAAATTGTGGGACAATAGGTAGCGCAGCCCGCCCGGGATTCGTATCAGGGCACCGCTTCAGCGGTGCCGCAAGCCTCGAAATGCAATGCCCCTTTAGGGGCCAGGGACCAGTAAGAAAATAAATGGTAAAAGAGACCCGCAGCATTCGTCGTGAGATCCTGCCGAATGGCCTGACCGTCATCACCGAGCAGATGCCACACATCCGCTCGGTCGCCATCGGCATCTGGCTCAAGTCCGGCTCGCGCGACGAAGATTCCGAATGGAATGGCATCTCCCACTTCATCGAGCACATGGTGTTCAAGGGCACGGAGACGCGCTCGGCCGAAGACATAGCCCGCCAGGTCGATTCCATCGGCGGCAATATGGATGCCTTCACGGCGAAGGAATGCATCTGTTTCAACATCAAAGTTCTCGATGAGCATCTTCCGCTCGCCATGGATGTGCTCAGCGATCTCGTGCTTCATCCCGTCTTCGATGCCGCCGACATCGCGAAAGAGCGCGGTGTCATTCTCGAAGAAATTAAAATGGACCAGGACAATCCCGATTACCTCGTCCACGAAATCTTCACCCAAAGTTTCTGGAAGAACCACTCTCTAGGCTTGCCCATCCTGGGTACGCGCGACACCGTCAAAAGATTCGAGCGCCCTGTCGTCTCCCGTTTTTATGAACACCATTTCGCTCCCGGCAATCTCATCGTCAGCGCCGCCGGCAACCTCGACCACAAGCACTTTGTCGAACTCGTCGCCAAACATTTCGAGCACGTGAAGCCGGCGGAAAACGGATTGCACTCGCCCCAGCCCAAAACTTTTTTCCGCATCAACCTGCGAAACAAGAAGGCGCTCGAGCAGGTGCAGATTTGCATCGGGGTCCCCTCGCATCCCATGGCACACGAAAGCCGCTACGCTTCCTACATCCTGAATACGCTGCTCGGAGGCGGCATGAGCTCGCGCCTTTTCCAGAACATCCGCGAGCGCCAGGGACTCGCCTACTCCATCTACAGCGACCTCAACCCCTACCGCGACACCGGCTCCATGTGCGTGTACGCGGGCACCTCGCGCGCGTCCGCCATCAAAGTTGTCGAGTGCGTCGTCGCGGAATTCCGCAACCTGAAAACCACCCCCGTCCCCGAAGAAGAACTGCGCCGCTCCAAGGACCAGCTCAAAGGCAGCCTCATGCTCTCGCTCGAATCCTCGACCGCGCGCATGTCGAATCTGGCCCGCCAGGATATGTACTACGACCGCTTCTACGGACTCGACGAACTCATCGAGCGCATCGAAGCCGTCACCATCGACGACCTTCGGCAAACCGCCGAAGAATTCTTCCGCACCGAGCAGATCGCGGTAACGATTCTAGGCAACCTGACCGGCTTGAAACTGACCCGCGACCAACTCACCTGCTAAGCCTAAGTGTGGCCGGCACCGCCTATCTGCTATGGCGTCAGCGCAATCTCGTTCGCCGGAAAATGCCCCCAGTCTTCACCAGCGCAGCCCAATCGTGACTGGCATAACGATGGTCTTGCCGTCGCTCTGATAAGCGCGATGATAGCGCCATTCCATGTAGAACTTGGCACGGGAAGATCCCAGACGAGAGGTGAGTCCGCCGCCGTAGTTGAAGCCGCCCGCAACCTTGGAATTCGATGACATCGTTTGCGGAGTGATAATGTTGCCCGAGACGCCACGCTCAATATCCCACCATTTCCACGCGGGCTCGTACTGTGTGCCGGCTTGGAGGACCCGACTGGGGATCGAAACGGTGCGATCGTAGAAACCTATGCCGAAAATTCCGTATGCGCCCAATTTGCCAATATGCCGGGGCACGTTCACGATTCCGTCCAGGCTTATCGACTGCATTCGTCCGCTTTGGCCCGTCAGGAACTGATTCTGCTTCACGCTGGATCTGAAGTTGAGGTCGTAGTACATGTATTCGGCATCCACGCCGAACATGCGGCTGAAATTCATGCCGCCTCCAACCACCCCACTAAAAGAGTTCCCAACAAAGCTGGCAACATCGTCGCGGCCGATGCCAGGTCCGAGGCCGGCGTTATAGTTAAAACGATTGAAATTCGATTGCGCCGAAGCCGATGCGATGAGTCCGCAGAGTGCAAATAACACCCGTATCCGATTGCTCAATCTCGATCTCCTGTTTTGTAAAACGTAAGGTCGTACAGCACACTCGTAAAACCACAATCTTGCCACGGCCGCCGTTCTTCACTTAGATGCGCGCACAAATAAGGAAAGCCGGCCTTTTCCCCGACAGTCGGTTGTATCCGGCGGTCCGCCGGGCGCGTGGCGGATGTCGGGGAAAACGATAGACTTGCTCTCCAGCAGATTGTACAAGGCCACGGGCGCAGGTGGCGCCGGAGCGCTCGGAGCCTGATCGGCAGCAGTTTGGCCGGCAAATGAAGCGCCAGTCTGCGCCTGAGTCTGCGGCTTTGGCGTTTCCTGCGCGAATGCTCGAGTTGTCGAGCCGAACGCGATCGCTCCGAAAAGAACCCACGCGCACAGCGGCGGCTGCCAGGAGAACGCCTGGTTCGACTGACTGACGGGCAGCATTCCAAAGATGCTGATCCCTTGGCCGATTGGCATCGATAGAGATTACCCAATCCGCGAGCCCGGCGGCAAACGCTTAAAAGCAGGTTTCGCCTTTGCCGAATGCCGCTCAGACCTTGAAACCTTGAAACTCTGAAACCTGCCTCACGCAACTTCTCCGGCCCGAGCCGCCAGGCACTCCAGCAGCTCGCCGACGGTCAGGCCCGATTCCAGCAACAGAATCATCTGATCCGCTGTGACTCCTACTTCTGCGCCCAACGCAACAATCTTCGCGACCGCACGCTGCAGCGCTTCCTTCTGCGCCAGGGTAAGCGGCTCGGTCAGATCATGCTTTAAGGCTGCGGTCAGATCCCGTTCTGTGGCCATTCTGAAGACTCCACATATTTGCAAACGCTGGCTTGGATTTCCTCCGGGCACGTCGTTCCCGGAACCGAAATCCGGCCGAGGTCACCGACTTGTCGCTATGATCCGACAATCCAGCCGGTCCGCGCTGTGATGCCGCTTACTTGTATTTGTGATGGAGTGGACGGCCCGGCTCCCCGAACAACGGAGCCAGTCGACGCGTGCTCCGGCTTGATCCGAGAGGCCAGAGACGCGGCCAGCCGCGTCTCTACTCAGCGTTGGGGTTTGCTCATCAATTCGAGAATCGCCGCCATTTCGACTTCGATTCCGGTCTTGAGGCTGGGTTCGCGATCGGGCGCGAAGTACGGCGAATGCGGGCCGGGAAGCGCCTCTCCAGTTTTCTTTGCCTCCGCGTATGTCTCCGGGTTGACCGCGCCCAACTCGAGCATGACGCTCGGTACTCCCCCGTAGCGATATTCGGCAAAATCATCGCTCGCCATGATCGGGCGTCCGAGCACAACGTTCGAATCGCCCATGACTTGCTTCAGCCGATCCGCGAGACGGTTGGTGGTTGGAGGATCGTTGTAAACCGCGCCGACGCCCTCCATGATTTGGACGAGCGGCTTTTTCGGCGCGCCCGCCGCCGCCGCTTCCGCCAATGCGATCCGCTCGATGGCTGCCAGCAGGTGCCTGCGAACCTCGTCCTTGTATGAGCGCACGGTCAATTGCATCAGAACTTCGTCGGGAATGATGTTGTTCTTGGTGCCGCCGTGGATCGCACCCACGGTAATAACGGCCGGATCTTGCGGATCGATCTCGCGCGACACGATAGTCTGCCAGCTCACGATGGTGCGCGCAGCGATCACAATCGGATCGACCGTCTCCTGCGGCGCTGCGCCGTGTCCGCCGACACCATACACCGTGACGTTCACGGAATCGGCATTCGAGGCGCTGAAGCCGGGCGTGTAACCGACTTTCCCGGCGGGAAGTCCGTTGCTGTCGTGCACGGCGAAAGCGAAGTCGGGCTTGGGGAAGCGAGTGAAGAGGCCATCTTTGATCATGGCCTTGGCGCCGCCGGTGCGCTCCTCGGCGGGCTGGCCGACATAAATGAAGGTTCCGCGCCAGCGGTCTTTACTCTGCACCAGCAGGGCGGCGGTTCCGATGCCGATCGCCATGTGCAGATCGTGGCCGCAGGCATGCATCACCGGCACTTCGACGCCGCGGTCATCATGCGTGGTGACCTTGCTCGCATCAGGGAGACCCGTTTTCTCCGGGACCGGCAAGGCATCGAGTTCGGCGCGCAACATGACCACGGGCCCGGGGCCGTTCTTGAAAACGCCGACCACACCCGTGCCGCCAACTCCGGTGGTAACGTCGTATCCAAGCTTGCGAAGCTGGCCGGCGATCTTGGCCGCGGTCTTCTCTTCATGATAGGAAAGCTCGGGATTGCGGTGCAGGTCGAGATAGAGCGCTTCGACCTGGGGATAGACGGCATCGATCTCGGTGGATGCGACGCGCCAGGGCTCAGCGGCCCACGACGCAACCGAGAGCAGAAGCAAGAAAAGCAGGAGACGTTTCATAGTGTTCCCGTGGAAGTTTTCCCGTGGAGGGCATTAGACCACAAACCACGGGAGGAACGCAGCCGCTCGGGATGACAATCCATAAAGGACTATTTTCGCCGAAGCGATTCGAGTTGTAGCTCGGTTCTCAATATGCCTTCGCGGGCAGACATGAGATGCTCAACTAGAATAGAGCGAAACTAGCCTCATGACAATTCAGGAAAACATCCCGCTGGCGCCGCTGACCGCCTTGCAGGTGGGCGGCGAGGCACGCTACTTTGCGGAACTGAGGCGAGAGGACGACGTTCGAGAGGCCGCGCAGTTCGCGAAGACCCGCGGCCTGCCGCTATTTGTGCTGGGCGGGGGAAGCAATCTGGTGGTCGCCGATTCCGGCTGGCCGGGGCTGGTGCTGAGAATTGCGACCGGCGGAATCACTACTCCAACTACAAGCGACGCCACGAGTAGCGCCGTGCTCTTTAGCGTGGGCGCGGGCGTCAACTGGGACGACTTTGTCGCGCAAGCGGTCGCGCAGAATTGCGCGGGAGTCGAGTGCCTGAGCGGTATTCCCGGCAGCGTCGGCGGCACGCCCGTGCAAAACGTTGGCGCCTATGGGCAGGAGGTCGCCGATACCATCGAATCGGTGCGGGCTTTCGACTTAAGAACGCCGGACTTGAGAGAAGGCCGCATTGTGGTTTTGCCCAAGCCGGCGTGCGGATTCCGTTATCGCTCGAGCATCTTTAACGGCGCGGAACGTGGGCGGTACATTATCTTGCGGGTGAATTACCGGTTGAAGCGGGGTGGCGCTCCGAGTTTGAAGTACGCCGATTTGCAAAAGCGCTTTGCCGAAAGCGCAGTCGCAAGAAAGACGCCGCCGTCGCTCGCCGAAGTGCGTGAGGCGGTGCGCGAAATACGGCGAAGCAAGGGCATGCTGATTGTCCCCGGCGACGACGATTGCCGGAGCGCCGGATCGTTCTTCAAGAATCCCGTGCTCAGCGAGGCGCAGTTCAAAGACTTGGCCGAGCGCGCCGCATCGAAAGGACTCGATATTCCCAGCTATCCGGCGGCCCGCTCGCAGGATAAAGATGCGCAACGGAAAGTCCCGGCGGCCTGGCTGGTGGAACACTCGGGATTTTCCAAGGGATACGCGATGGGCAAGGCCGCCATCTCGCGCAAGCACGCGCTGGCACTGATCAATCGCGGAGACGCGAAGGCGAGCGATATCGTCGCGCTGAAAGATGAAATCCAGCGCGGCGTGCAGGAATCGTGGGGAATTCTGCTCGAACCGGAACCGGTGTTCGTAGGATTTTGAGGCCGATCGGCCTCTTCAGAAGCAGGCTCATTCGGAAGAAATGCCACGTTCCATCCTGATCGCACTCGTGAGCAAGATGATCCCCGACAGCAGAATAAGTGGAGCGCTGTACACTCCCGGCATGAAGCGCCGCATATAAATCGAAGACAGAATGTGGCCCAGTGCATTGCCAATTCCGGCCAGAATTGCCACCGGAATCGCCAGCCATCTCAGCCATTTGAGCCCGCGGAATGCCAGCGGAGCAAGCACCAGCCACAGCGCGAGACCGCACAACAGACTGCCGACCCACTGTCGAAACGTAAAGACAGGCACCGGCAGAAACGGCAGAAACCGCCGAATCGCAAGTGCGTTCGGGTTATAAACCGAGAGGAAGTCGTGGCCGGCTTCGTCCAGAACGTGAAGCGCGAGCGTGTAGCCGAAAGTTAACCAGTAGATTCCGAAGCGCTGGTTGCGGTCGCCGAGGTACATGGACCCTCCGAGAAGAAAAGCGAGCAACGCAGTTTTTATATCACCCGTGCCCGCGTCCTGCCAGTATTTAAGAATGCGCGCGAACCGCCCGGCAGCCAGCGTCGCCTAAAGTGCGGATAGAAAAAAGGGCGGCGCATCCCGAAGCGACGGGTCCCCCATGCCGGCCCAGAGGTGTCCGCTACCGCAGGATCCGCCCCGTTGGTTCATCGGCCAATTGGCGCGCCCGCTTGAAAATCTTTCGGAACATCTCTTTGGTCAGCTTGCCCGTCTGGGTGTTCTGGTTGGAGGGGTGATAGGAGGCTAAGAGGGCGCGTCCATCCGGCAGGACGTACTCGGCGCCGTGGCGAAATTCATATTCCCGCTTGCCGGCGATCAGCTTTCTTCGCATCAGGTAGTTGAGATAGGCTTCGAATCCGATTCTTCCCAGAGCAACGATGACGCGCAGATCTTTGAGTCCTTCGATTTCGCGTTCCAGAAACGGGGCGCAGTTGGCCAACTCCTCGGGCAAAGGCTTGTTGCCGGGCGGCGCGCAGCGGGCGGCGGCGGTTATGTAAAGATCGTGCAGAACAAGCCCGTCGTTCCGGTCGGTCGCCGTCGGCTGATTAGCGAATCCGGATTCGTACAGCACCGGGTACATGAAGTTGCCCGAGGCGTCTCCGGTGAAAGGGCGGCCGGTGCGGTTGGAACCGTGGGCGCCGGGAGCGAGTCCGAGAACGAGCACGCGCGCATGGGGATCGCCAAAGCCGGAAACGGGCTTGCCCCAGTACTCGCAGTCGCGGTAAGCGCGGCGCTTCTCGCGGGCGATCTGCTCGCGATATGCGACCAGGCGCGGACAGCGCCTACAGGCGACGACTTCGGCGTTCAGAACCTTGAGCCAGTTGGGGACGGACATTGTTATTTGCGATTGGTAATTTGTAGTTTGTAATTTGAAACCAATCGGGGTTCAAATTACCAATTACAAATTACCAAATTACAAATTACCCGGCGCCACACAAGAACCTCGCCCGTTACTTTGGTGGCTAGAATCTCCACCT
>Ga0326727_10011318_pt1 | contig 20828 bp, 9 predicted proteins | sample MB2enrmetagenome_FD_207643 | JGI IMG/M metagenome (GOLD analysis project Ga0326727, IMG submission 207643) | Lab enriched peat soil microbial communities from McLean, Ithaca, NY, United States - MB29MY | ecosystem: Environmental > Terrestrial > Soil > Wetlands > Peat | place: USA: New York...
ATAGCCCCCGCCAAATCCCCGGTTGCCGTTGCACCGGAGAGTATCAGATATGCACTGAGGTTTAGCAGACTCATAGACGCAAACAAAAAAAGAAACCAAGCCATCCGGGGTTTCATTTGCAGCGCTCGAAAGATCACAAGCCCGGCGATCCCAAGAATCAAGTTGACGCCTGGACCAGCCAGGAGGAGCATTCGGCTGGAAATGTCCGTGCTTAACGCGGTATAGGACAGTGCGATGAACTTTGCGTGCGCGAGAAGTGCGACTGATCCGTGGCCCAACACCTCATGGGAGAGATCCGCCGCCATAAACGCGATCAATGACAGCGCGCCACTTGTCAGCAAATCATGCCGGTTCTCGATAAGCCAACTCCCGCGTCCGCACACGTGGACATTCAATTGGTCGAGCCAGAGGTGAAGCTCTTGATTCGGCTTTTTTACGTTTAAAGCATACCAGCCCCTATTTGCTTCTTGAAGCTGCTCGGCTTAGTCGGCGGGGGGGGGGACCAATACTCCGCAGTCTGTTTCTTATTTATTGCGAACAGCGGAATGCACTCATCTGGCGGGGTTTACATGTCAGATTGAGGATCGGGAACGATAGACGCCTTTTATGACTGGAACCCTCAACCGTGAGGCGAACGCGACACCCCGGTCGCCATGGCGACTTTCCGTTACTTTCGGCAGTTCCAAATACGCTCGCAATTCCAGGCGGATGCTTGGGTTCTCCACATCCGGTACCGCAATGGTATAATTCCGCTGCTTTTAGAAATTCGATTCGATGGTGCCCGTTCTCAAAAAAGGATTTTCCAGTTGAGACGTTTCCCACGCAAAAGGGTGGAACATTGCCATTGCAGGTTTTGTAGCATGTGCCGATAGCGATTTTTGCCGGTTGGTGCGTGACGATATCTTCGGCAGATTTCGTCGAGGCAAGGAACGAAGGAGTCCATGATGCGAATCTTTGTTTGCCATTCCACGCTGGATTCGGAGTTTGTGATCCAGGTAGCAAGCCTGCTGAAGCCCAACTGCGAGGAGGTTTTCTATTATGAAACCCAGCAGAGCCCAGATCATGGATTTCTTACTACGATAAGTAAGGCTCTCCAACGCTGCGATTGCTTTCTTGTTTTTGTCGGAGGGCAATTCAGCAAATGGCAAGTAGACGAAGTATCGATGGCCAGAAAGAAAGGCATGAATGTTTGCACGGCACTCATTCGACAACCGGACGGAAGTGATCCGGAATCGCCAACGGAACTGAAGCTGGCGTTTGGCGCGCGGCCAGAAGTGAATGTGGATCCGAACGCTGCCGACGCGGCCGCGCAAACTGCCTTAAAAATCATGCGGGCTTTCGGAATCCCCGGCGTGTTAGACGGACTGCCTTTCGATCCGAATCTCTTCTCGTACGAAAAGGACGTTATCGATTTTTATACAAGGATGATAGCTCTCGGGCAACAACAGCCTCCTCCGCTGGCTTTGCCTGATCTTGAAGTCGATCCTCAAAACGTCCTTGGCTTGGACAAGATAAGCGAAATTCGACAAAAACTTCTCAACGGATGCCCCGCCGAATGGCCAAAGGTACCGTATTGGAGTGAAGATGGCGTCTCTGCCCCTCCCGACGCTTCCTACGTTGTTGCAGCCGCGCTCAGCAAGCATCACGAGCCTGTTGAATCCAATTGCATGGTCAGGAATAAGCTGTTCTTCCCGGAGGCGCGAGCCCGGAAGACTTCTGAGTTATCCAATGTTTTCAATAACGTCGCAATTCTTGTGGCCGGAGGCATAGCGCCGGGAATCAATGCCGTCATTGACGGGATCGTCCAGCGGCACTCGCTGGATGCCAGAGAACGCGGATACAACGTAGTGATCCACGGAATCAAGAATGGAGTTGGTTCTATCAATTTTAACAAGGATCCAGGGTTCATTTTGGATGCCGCCTTTGTCCCGCTGACGCCAAATATTACGGCCATTCATGCCCGTGAGGGCGGTTCGATCATCGGGACCTCCCGTGTGGATCAGTTGATCCAGAATAAAGCGTTGCTAGGCAGGGTCGTGAACGCTCTGCTGGTTAGAGAGATTGAACTCCTTTATGTCATCGGCGGGGATGGGAGCATGAAGCTTGCTCATGCCCTTTGGAATTGCGCCAATCGGGACAACGCCAACCATAGACCCTTGAAGAATCTATCGGTCGTGGCGGTTCCCAAGACTATGGACAACGATATTCTCTGGGTGTGGCAATCCTTCGGGTTTCTTTCCGCGGTCGAAAAGGCCAGGGAGATACTCACCATCCTAGATACCGAGGTAAAGTCCAATCCGAGACTATGTCTCCTGCAGTTGTTCGGTTCGGATTCGGGCTTTGTCGTCAGCCATACGGTGGCAGCCAGCGGCTCCGACCAGTGTGACGCCGCGCTCATCCCGGAGGTGAAGTTCAGCCTGCGGGATTTGGCCCGATACTTGAGAAGGCGGATGTACGAAAGGAAGTCGGCAGATCCATCGGTGATTGTTCCGTCGGGATTCGTTGTCATGGCGGAAACGGCGATACCGACCGATGCCATCTGCTACGTGGACGACAAGGATCATATTCCAGAGGATTTGCTTCCTGACTGGGAATTCATCAAGCAGCACATCCGACTTGATCGCCAATATCTAGGCAATATGTCGACCACGATCAACCTCAGCGATGAGGAAAAAGAGGCGATCTACGAATTCCACCGGATGAGGCGGCAGAATCGGCGAATCCAGGGGCAGACCAGCGACGCGTTGCGTAGAGCCGGATTGAAGATAGTAAGTCGCGGCCTGCAGGAGTTGATTTCACTTCCGGATCCAAAGTTTGGCGCATTTCCCCAGCCGGATTGGGAAAAACTCAGAATCGTCACCAACGAGCCGCGGCACGTCTTGCGGTCGATCGCGCCCACCTGCTCCGATATCATCATGGGCCAGCGGCTGGGAACCCTTGCCGTGGATAACGCGATGGTGGGCTATACCGATTTCATGATCAGCCAGTGGCTTACCGAATTTGTGCTGGTTCCTCTCCCGCTGGTGGTGCTGGGCAGAAAGCGGATTCCAATGGGAGGGATGTTCTGGAAGAGTGTCTTGGCGAAGACCGGCCAGCCCGAGGATCTCGATGAGAGTGTCGGCCCACTTCCTCGAAATGAAGGAGCGCTCTGATGAAGACGATCATTCTCGCGGCCGGATATAGCACCCGCCTGCGCCCGCTTACGGACCGGATCGCCAAGCCGCTGCTGCCCATTGGCTCTGCCACCATCTTGGACCTTATCCTGGAAAAAGTACTGCAGGTGGAAAGTATCGAAAGCGTCCTTGTCGTGGCGAATGCGAAGTTCTACCCGCAATTTGAAGAGTGGCGCAAGCAACTCTCCGGCGAGCGGATCGGGCAAAGGTCGATTGAACTTCTCAACGACGGTACTCTCTGCAATGAGACAAGGCTTGGTGCGATGGGGGATATTGCTCTTGCTTTGGATAAGGTGGGCTACGAGGACGATGTGCTGATTATCGCCGGGGATAACCTCTTTGAAGGGAATCTTCAGCCCCTGCTCGACTTGCGAAAGGAACGCGACGCATCGGTGTTGGGCGTTCACAAGTTTCTTCAGGTGGAAGACGTCCGGCGCAAATTCGGTGTGGTTACACTGGCCTCGGATGGACGGGTGCTTCAGTTCGAAGAGAAGCCGGAATTTCCGCAGAGCACGATGGCCGCAACCGCCATCTATCTTCTTCGCCGGGCAGATCTACAACATGTCATCGCCCTGAATCGTTCTTCCCATCACGGCGAGTTGAATGCGGGAACGCTGGTTTGCGAGCTGCTGGCACAAGGCAAAAAAGTGTACGGCTTCAACGTGCAATCGTGGTACGACATCGGAACTCAAGAGGATCTTGCCAAGGCAAGGCAGCATTTTTCTCCCGGGTCAGTCTGAAGCGCGCGCTGAGGATCTTCCGCTCCAATGCGAGACGCGGTGTGGGTTACCTCGGTGATCACCTGCAAACAGGCTGTAGAGATGCCTCGTGCCACGGAAATCGCGTAGAGTCACTGCTTCAAGTCCTCATCAATAACAGCATCACAATGATGATAGTGACAAACACAGCACCGTGAAACGCGATCAGAGTCCTGGAAAAGACAGCACTCAGCCACGATTTTGCTGATGCACTTACCTGTGAGGTATCCATGGAATAGTCAATGGACGGAGAATCGGATTTTCTAACGGCATTGAACAGGCTCCTGAAGAGTCGTTCCTGCCACAAAAAATACCCATCAAGCCCCCAAAAGACAAGGCATGGAAAATATGCGATGCAGACAAAAAACGGCCTTGTGCCTTTTGCGGCTAAAGCAAACAAACCAGAAACAAGTACCACCGACCATCCCTTTAGCATGAACGAATTGCCAGCGAGGCGGTTTATTACACCTTGGATCATTTCAAGGTGAGCGTGTTTTACGTCGTTTTTGTCCATATCAAATTTCTCTTGGAAAAAGCGATTGGTTTCGGCCCGTTTCGTCAGCTAAATATTATTCCCTTTACCTCAACGCGACAATTGCGCGGGGCGTGGTTGCCATCATATTGAGCCGTTTTCACGACCAGTAACGGCAAACGCCGCAGGGTTCAAGAGCATCGAGCAGACCCCATATTTCAGGGGTACTGCAGATGCAACATGACCCGACCCACCGCATTATCAATGGCGGAAGCGGGAGAGGATGTAGAAAAGCACAGAGAGGATGACGCTAAGAAGAAGGCATGTGCTGAGCGGAATGAAAACGGAGAGGTTTTTACCGCGGTAGGCGAAATCGCCGGGCAAGCGACCGAGCGGCAGTCCGGCCCGGCCCGCGATGAGTAGCAGCATCCCTATGAGGGCGACGAGAAGCCCCACTCCGAGGAGTATCTTTCCAAGATCAGTCATGGGGTGACTCTTGAATTCATCCTAGAAGAAATGATAACGGCTCTCTGCGAAGATCATCCGGTTTGCTTTACCAGGATGGAGATTGGTCAGGATAGGCCCCGCAAACTGCCCTGAGTGAGGTTTCCTACCCTTGGCCGTTGCCTTGATTGACGCTTAGGTCCGCACGGCCCGCGTTTCGCGGCGCGTTTGGCAAGGGTTCCGAGGTGTGGATGCCGCACGGATGCTAGAAGGAGCAATGCGAAAATCCGGAAAACCCGGACAGTTCACGGACAGTCCGGCCAAAAAGAAACATTCGCCCAAGGCGACTCTAGCTAAGTTCTTTGAATTGTGAGGCATTCTGGTTCCGGGGGCAGGAGTTGAACCAGCGACCTTGGGGTTATGATATCTCAAATCACGGGATTTCAAAGAGCTAGCGGGCGTGGTTGGTTGCCATGAGCAGGTCCGAGGAACTCACGGCAAGTCGGAAGATCCTGAAGGATGGGTTGAGATTGGATTGGCCGAATGCCAACCCGTGAGCGCGCGACAAGGGAACCGGTGCCATTCATTGATATTGAGGAGATGTATTGCAGGCCCCCTCTTATCGCGAGCTATTGCGAGTGCGCGGACTGAATGCCAAACTGAAACAATCCTTCAGCACTTGTCATGCGGGCTTCCTGTCACATGTCGCAGCCTGACCACCCCAGACGTTTTCAAAGTCTCGCGGGCCTCCACATGGAGCAGGTGGCGTCCGTTTGTGAGCACAGGAACTATGAAGTTGCCGGAGTCATTGCTTGTGGTCAGCCGGACCAATCCAGTAATAACTTAGCCCTTGGCAGTTTCGGCCGCGAGGCGTGAAAAATGTGCTAGCCTACCATTGAGAATTGGTCTAAAGAACAGGTTTCCGATCAGCGCTGTCACATTGTCTGGGGGCAATCGAATCAATGAAAAACAGCGTTAACCGGCGCGACTTCGTAAAGCTGGGAGCCGCCGCCGCTCTGGAGTGCCGCCTCGCGCTCGCCGCGCCGCCGAAGACCGTGGAAGAGATTTTCAGCGACCGGACGAAGGAAGCCGGAATCGATTTTGTGCATTTCAATGGCGCATCCGGTTCCCATTATTATCCGGAAACGATGGGTTCGGGTGTCGCGCTTTTCGACTACGACAACGACGGCGACCTCGACATGTTCCTGGTGCAAGGTGCAATGCTGGGATCCGACGCCAGTCAGACCCTTTATACTCCTCAGTTGCCACTACGCGGCCGGCTTTACCGCAACGACTCGGTTCACAACCCCGACGGCACCTGCACGCTCAAGTTCGTCGATGTAACAGAGCAAAGCGGCATCAGAGCCGAGGGCTACGGGATGGGAGTCGCAGCTGCGGACTTCAACAACGACGGATGGGTCGATCTGTACATCACGAATTTCGGCCACAATCAGATGTGGCGCAACAACGGCGACGGCACTTTCACCGATGTCACCGCCGAATCCAGTACCGACGTTCCGGGTTGGAGCATCTGTGCCAGCTTTTTCGATTACGATCGGGATGGCTGGCTCGACCTGTTCGTTGCCAACTACGTGGACTTCAGGTTTACCAATCTGCCCAAATGTCTCTCGCCCAGCGGCGCTTCGGACTATTGCAGTCCCCTGGCGTTCAATCCTTTGCCCAATCGCCTGTTCCGCAATCGGCGCGACGGCACATTTGAAGATGTGACCGCGCGTTCGGGACTCGGCAGCGAGTTCAATGCTTCGATGGGAGCCATCTGCGCGGATTTCAACGGTGACGGCTGGCCCGACATCTTCATCTCCGGCGATCTTCGCCCCAACCAACTGTGGATCAACCAGCACGACGGAACATTCAAGAACGAGGCGCTGATGGAGGGCTGCGCTGTGGATCCGGATGGAGCCGCGCAATCCAGCATGGGCGTCGATGCAGGAGATCTGCTGGGCCACGGCGTTGAAGATCTGGTCGTGGCCACCATCGGCGGGCAGCACGCTGAGCTTTTTGCCAACGACGGCAAGGGCTGGTTCGAGGACATGTCCTACAAGAGCGGCCTCGCTTCCGCCACACGGCGCTACACGGGATTCAGTATTGGCATGCTGGATTACGATAACGACGGATGGTTGGATTTGTTTATCGTGAACGGAGCGGTCAGGACCATTGAAGACGAAGCCCGCAAGGGCAGCCGGTATCCGTATGCCGAACCCAACCTCTTGTTGCATAACAACGGCAACGGACGGTTTGAGGACGTCAGCAGCAGCGCCGGAAGCGCATTTTCCAGTTTGCAAGTCGGCCGCAGCGCAGCTTTCGGCGATATCAACAACGACGGAGGCATCGATGTCGTCGTGGTCAATAATAGCGGCCCCGCGCGTCTCCTGATGAACAACGTGGGACGTCGCAAGCCGTGGATTGGATTGCGTATGGTGGGAGACAAATATCATCGCGACATGCTGGGAACGCGAGTGGCTGTCTTCAGGCGCGGCGCGCCCCCACTTTGGCGGCGCGTTCATACAGATGGCAGTTACTGTTCCTCAAGCGACCCCCGCATCGTGTTCGGGCTCGGCGATGCTCCTGAAATCACCAAGGTTCAGGCTCATTGGGTCAGCGGACGGGTCGAAGAATGGACGGGCCTTCCTTTGGGAAAATACACCACGCTGCGCGAGGGGAGCGGCGTGACGAAATCTTCGCTATGAGCGGCAATCGGCAAGGGATCGTTGTGTTGGCGCTCACCCTGATTGCGGCGAGCGTGATCGCCGCTCCGGACATTTCCGCGGCGCAGAATACACCCTCGTCTGCTGCGAACAACGCGGTCGATCTCGTCGAGGTTCCTCAACCTGACCTCGCCGGAGTGGACGTTCCGGTCGAGGAACAGATTCGCACCTCACAGGCAGAGCTCGCGACCGCCATGACGCAGAACGATGCTTCTCACGCTCGCCTGGCCGCGGCTTTTGGCAAGCTGGGGCAGATCTACCAGGCCTATAGTTTCGACGAGGCTGCGCTGGCTTGCTATAGGAACGCCTCTCAGCTCGATTCCGAGCCTTTCCAATGGTTTTACTATCAGGGATATTTGCGCCAGAAGAATGGGGATGCCGAAGGGGCGGAGCGAGATTACCGTCGCGCTGTCGCTCTCAATGCCAGCTACAGCCCGGCCCTGCTGCGCTTGGGAGCACTGGAACTCACCCTGGATCATCCCGACGCGGCCCGGGATTGTTTCACGAAAGCAAGGGCTCAGCGAGATTCCTCAGCCGCCTTGACCGGACTGGGCAAAGTGGCCCTGGCCGAGCATCAGTACAACGCCGCGCTGGAAGATTTCAATGAAGCTTTGGCCCGCGAGCCCGAAGCTTCCAGCATTCACTATCAAATGGCCATGGCGTATCGTGGGCTGGGCGATCTAGCTCATGTTCAGGAACAACTGCGCGCTCGCGGCGACGTGGAGCCTGACATCCAGGATCCTCTGCTCGACCAGATCAATCTCCTGAGACAAGGCAAGCTGAGCATGGTCCAACGCGGCGGAGCTGCCATGCGTGAAAGCCGTTTCGCCGACGCTGTTGCCGTCTATCGTCAGGTGGTCGGTCTCGATCCCTCCGATCCCCTCGCGTACGAGTACCTGGGAGTCGCTCTAGCCCGGCAGGGAAAGCCGGACGAAGCTCTCAAGCAATATGCACACGCCTTGCAGCTCGATCCGAACAGCGCCTCCGCGCACTACGACATCGGCATATTGCTGATTCAAGAGCGGAGGGAGGAAGAGGCCATCGATCATTTCCGGCAGGCGGTCCGATTGGATCCGGGACTCGTAACGGCTCACTTCCAGCTCGCCAATCTGCTCATGCGGAAGGGAAAAGATGCCGACGCGGAGCGGGAGTACGAAGCCGTGGTCTCGGCCGACCCCAAAAATGAGTTTGCCCGCTTCATGCAGGCAATGGCGGCGGTTCACATGGGCTCGTACGCACGGGCGCGGACTCTCCTAGAGGACGCCGCCGCGGCGCTACCCGACGATCCGGACATCGCGAACGCACTGGCCAGGGTATTGTCCGCCGCGCCCAATCCGGAAGTGCGCGATCCGGGCCGAGCACTGCGCATTGTCGCATCTCTCGTAAGGAACCAGCAAGGCAACCCGCTGGAGGTGGGAATCACTGTGGCCATGGCTCTTGCCGCAGCTGGGCGATTTCAGCAAGCCGCCGCGTATCAGCAGGCGGTCATCCGGCAGTTGGAATCCTCTCACCAAGAGGGGCTGGTGCGTTCCTTGCGCCAGAACCTGGTTCGATACCAGCGTGGAGAAATCTGCCGCGCGCCCTGGGCAAGCGACGATCCGATATTCACCCCAGTTTCCGGTCAATTGGAGCTGTCTACGGAGATGAAAACAACGAACGCACATCCCTAGCCGCCCATAGGATTTCAGGAATTGTTGTAGACCGGAAGCACCACACTCCACATCTCTCAAGAAGTCTATATGTATTCCTAAAATGCTCTAAAAGCCAGGGCGCATGGCGCTACTCCGGGGCAGTCAAGCACGGCGCTGTTAGGCGGCAGCCGCTTTCGCGGCACCCATCGCGGTTTCGCAGATGAAGTATCCGAATTCACCCCGATCGAGTCGACGCGCCCTCAAAGGAGTGCCGATCCTGGTCATGGCTTCTTTCCGAAGATAGTATCTCCGAACCCGCTATCACTCTAAAAGGCTATTGAAAGGTTTTCGGCCAAAAAACGAGGGTCCCGCCCCAGATAAGGAGCGGGACCCTGAGAATGCGGCGTTAACCGCGGTTAGAAGTGGATTTTCCCGGCGAGTTGGAACTCTCTGGGATCGGCCGCGGAGGTGATCAGTCCGAAGTTCCCTCCGTTCACGCTGGTTCCGATGCCGCCCTGGTTGCCGTTCGCAATCCATTGCGGGTGGTTGAAGACATTGAACGCTTCCGCGCGGAGCTCGAAGTTGGAGTGTTCCGTGAAGCGGAAGATTTTATGCAAGGCCATGTTCCAGTTTTGACTACCCGGTCCACGCAGTGCGTTGAAGGGCAAGTTGCCCCACGCACCCGGAGTTGGGGTTCCAAAAGTTGGATTATTCACACCGAAGCCCGGGCTGAACCATTGCATTCCGCCCGAGGAACGCACCTTCGGATAGTAAACGGACCCAAGCAGATTCGGCCGGTTGGTTCCATTTTGCAGGCCGTTGCTGCCCTGGTTGCCGCCAAGAGTGACGTTGATCGGCGCTCCCCCCTCGAAGGAAGAACTTCCGGCCAGTTCCCAGCCTCCCAATAGCTTTGAGGCCAAGTCCGTGGAATGACGGAAGAACGGCATGGACCATTCGTATTCGAGGAATGCCACCTGGTGACGGTCGTACATCGACGGACCCCAATCGAATTTCCAACCTGCGTAGGGGTTGGAAACATTATCTAGATCGAGCCCGTTCCCGTTGCTTTGGGCAGTGTCGTAGGCGTGGGAATAGGTGTAGCCGAATTGGGCCTGCAGATCCTGGTGAATATTCAGGTGCAAAGCCGCCTGGATGCTGTTGTATTCGCCGTTAGCCTCGTTCATGAACTGCTTGATTCCGCCGAATCCCTTGAACGGAAGCGTCTGGTTGTAGTTGCTGCTGCTGCCAATCAATCCCGCTAGGACCTGTTGCAAGCTCTCGGTAGCAGTGGCCTGCGGCAGGTTGATATCCCTGTCGTCGCTCTGGTGGCGCAGCAATGTGCCAACGTACGACACATCGAATATCGTGCCGGTGGTGATTTGGTGTTGAATGCCAGCGCTGTACTGGGTAGTCGATGGCAGCTTGTAGTTGTCCGCTTCAATCCCCTGAATGCTGGCCACCACGATCGGCGCCGTCAGCGTGGTTCCGGTGGCAGCGCTGGTCTTGGGACTGGCGAGCAGGACGTTGTTGAAGTTGACCGAGGCGTTAGCGGGAACATTGGTGGCAGCGTTATACATGTCGTTGCCCTGAACGCGCTCGTACATGACGCCGAAGCCGGCACGAACCACGGTTGTTCCTCGTCCGGTCACGTCGTAAGAGAAGCCGAGACGCGGACCAAATGCCTTCCATTGGTTGTTTGCCAATCCTCTTGGGACACCCGGCGTGATGCCGCCGATACCGATTCCATTCAGATAGAACTTGTAGGAGCTCAGGATGGAACCGGAGCCGGAACCCAGCCCAGGAGTGATGGCCGTGCAACCGGGATCGGACGCGCCGCTGCAAAGGTTGCCGGCGTTGTCGAACGTGGCTGCATTGGCGGGATTGTAGAGGTTTGGATAGAAGTCAGAGGTTTGGCTGTTTGCCTCATAGGTGTGCGGAATGCCGTCCCAGCGCAGGCCCAGGTTCACGGTCAGCCGGTTGCTTGCACGCCAGTTATCGCCAAAGTAAAGCGCCGGGCTGATGTTATTCCACGTGCCCGCCTGGTGCACTGCTGACTCGTTGTAGTTTTGCGCCAGGCCCAACAGAAAGTCGGCGAAGTCGTAGTTGGTGTAATATCCGTTGAACCCGAAGTTGCCCTCCACCGGGGCGAATGCATCCTGCTTCTTGCTAAAGAACGCCCAGCTTCCACCAAACTTGAACTGGTGCGCGCCCTTCACCCAGGAGACATCGTCGCGGATCGAGTAGTCCTTTGCCACGTTGTTCCACGGCGACCAGTTGGGGCTGTAATTGGTCCCGGTCTGCTTCTGCAGAGCGATGGACGGCATTACGTTTCCCGGAATCGGTCCCGTGAAGACGCGGTCATAGGTATAGTCTGACGGCGCTGCCAGCTTGGCGCCATACGCCGCGAAAGGCAGAATGTGGATTTGATTGGAGTCGTAGTTGAACGAAGTCTCGTTCACCAGGTTGGGATTGATCGTGTAAGTGCTGTGGATAACCGCGCTGTACGCCGGATTGCCAAACGTGTTGCCGACGGTGGGCACGTTGTCGCCGCTCCACATCACTGTGGCGTAGCCCTGTTGGGTCTGCTCGGAGACCCAGTGTCCGAACACCGCGAATTTGTCGCTGAATTTGTGATCGACGCGAACCAGCTCTTCCGTAATGATGTTCGGCTCGGCGACCGGCTGATTGAAATACTCGCCCTTGTTCGGCGCCGGGAAGATCTTTCCTTCCGTCAGCAGCACCTGCGCGTTTTTGTCGAGCAGCGAACTGGGGATCTCGTTGTTCGGGAAGGTACTGTCGCCGTTGCAGATCGTGGCCCCGGCTGCCGTCGTCGTACTCGTACTGAGCGGTACGCCGGCAGCCGCGAAGGCGGCCTTCATTGTTGGGTTGATTTGGAAGGCGCATGGCGTGGACGGGATGATCGGAACTCCCTTGGAATCGGTGACGCCCGCGAAGTTGCCTTGGTACTCGGATGTCACCGGAACCAGTTGATTGATGACTCCAGCGCTGTTTACGAACCTTCTCCACTCCTGGTTGTAGAAGAAGAAGGTCTTGGGCTCGCTCTTTTTGGGATGGAAACTGACCGGACCGCCAATGTTGGCGCCGAAAATGTTGTAGCGCAGTTCGCCCGGTTTGCCCGGGTTGAAGTAGTTCTTGGCGTCCAGATAGTCGTTGCGGAAGAACTCCCAGGCTTCTCCATGGAACTCCCTGGTTCCCGACTTGAACGTGGTTGTGATAGTCCCGCCCGAAGAGAGTCCATATTCGGGGCTGTAGTTCGAGGTCATGGTGCGGGCTTCGGCAATGGCCTCCAGCGAGGGCGAGATAATAGGAGCGCCGCCGCCGCCACGGTCCGCGGCTTCGCCGCCATCCATCAACCACAGGTTGTGGCTTACACGCTGGCCGTTGAATTCAACGGCGGCGTCCGAGCCCTGCGAGGACGGCACTTGTTGAGAGCCCTGCAGGCTGACAGCGCCGGGAACCATCGACTCCATCGACACGAGGCTTCTGCCGTTCATCTCCAGCTTCTCGATGTCCGTGCCGGTGATCATGTTGCTCACCTCGCCGGTGTCGGTTTGCAGGTGGAGGACATCGGCCTGGACAGTGACGGTCTGAGTCTGGGCTCCAATCTGCAGCGCGAAGTCGAGGCGCAGGCGATCGCCCACCTGGAGCACCACACCGGTTTTCTCGAGTACTTTGAAGCCGGGTGCCGTGACCTTAATGTTGTAGTGGCCGATGGGCAGATCCGGTGCGACATACTGACCGGCACCGTCGGAAACTTTCACCGAGCGCTGGCCTGTTTCAAGGTTCACGATGCTTATGCTGACGTTTGGAACCACGGCGCCGTTTGGGTCGTTGACAGTGCCGAGGATCGTTCCGTTTTGCGCAGTGGCCTGATGTGCGAAGAAGAGCAATGCTGCCCCGACCGCGAGCAGCCATCTTCTTCCTCGCCCTAAGTTCATGCGAGAAATCGAACATCTCATGAGTAGCCTCTCCTTTTCGAAGCGTGATATTCACGCCAAGGTACACAATTCTCGGGTTCCGCTTATCGGTCTCTTTTCAGGCTCACAGGAACCCCTTACTCTCGGGAAACATTTTTGCGAGCCCCAGGCCATTTGGCCAATGTCTACAACAACGTACAAGCGTTCATCACTTCCTTCGGCATCGAGTTTGCAGAGGTTCGGTCCGTGCGCCATGCTCATTCCAAATCGTTCAGAAAGTCGATTTCCATAATGAGAAGGCAATTTCACGCAGTCTTTTCCCCCTACAACGTCGCCGCGCAAATCTAATCAGGTACGTAAATTGCCGTCAAGGGGTATCACAGCGCGTATTTGGGGAATTACACCGTGAATCACGGAGAATATTTGGCGAAAACGGCGCGGTAGAGGACTGGGCCGCTTGTGTGATCACATTTGCGGGGTCTTGGGTAGATTTACTGCTTCTGGTTTCGGGGGTTGAAAGGTAGCGGACACTGTCACTGTTGGAGTGCAGTAGCTTGTCCCGAACAACAGCCTCCGAATCTCGGGAACCGGAAAGCTGTAGGGAACAGGTTGCAGCCGAGAGCAAACTGTTGCCAGCTAGTTCGCGCCTTCATCTATGACTTCAATAGCCCTGACTTCGGCGTAGTTCGCCTTGGGCGAGAACGAGATCAGCAACTTACCTTGTCCGTTGGGATGAAGCCCGTGGAATTCCCGCACTACGGGTCGGAAGGCACCACCGGCAGCCTGAATGATGTCAAAATCCTGCAGCAGCAAGACGCCATTGCAGGCGACATCGAAGACTCTGCAGCCCACTCCATGGCAGTACGAATCCGGTACCAGCGGGCTGAAGAACGATTCAAGAAAATGAAGCTTGACGGTGTAACTGCCGGGCGGGACCGGTATGGCGTAGCTGAAATTTCCGTGCCTCTCGCCGTCGTAAAGGGCAGGCAGCTTAGGCTTTCCGTGGACGTTCGGCACTGTCCAATTGCGTCCGTCAATGAAGAACCTGTCTCTGCTCCAGTGGACGCCGTTACTGTCGATGAAATCAGACGGGCGAGTGGAGATCCGAATCGGATTCAACCTCCCTGGTATACCTGGCGTCAATTCAATCGCGCTCACGAAGGCGGGTTGCTGCCATCGCGAGCGGAACTCGAGATGAAGTTTGCCGTCCTGGTCCGGTCGTACATCTTTGAAGACACGGACGTCTACTGCGGCGGCGCCAGCGTCGGCAATGGGATCGAGGTCGATTAGCAATGGATGGCCGTTGAGATCCACATCAATGTGGCGAACGTTTTGCGCATCTTCTTTTTGATCGCCGCCGCTTTCCCGAAGGGGATCGGCAAAGTAGAGCCTCAATTCGTAGACTCCAGGCGACAATGGAATGTCATACTGGAAGGACCTTTGATCTTGCGGCGCCATCAGGTCGGCCGAAACGGCCTGTCGTATTGTTTTAAACAAACCCGCGTCGGAAACCGGCGGGAAAAGTTGAGCCGGTCCTGGCCGCACCACGCCACCCTTATAGAAGCGATCCGTTTCCCAATGATGGCCCCCGGCATCAATATAATCACTTCCACTTTGGCCGGCGTCGATGCGGATTTCCCCTGACCCCGAGGCCGCTGCTGCCCCTGGATTCTCTGATGGCCCGCTGGTTTCTGGCACGGTGGCCACCGAACTGGAGGCTGGCGGCCGCGCAATGGGATGCGGCGTGGCATTTTTTGCCTTGAGCAGGAGGATTCCCAGCCCCAGCAAAACCGCAGATACAAGAATTGCCGCTCCACTCAAGATCCATTGCAAACGCGGTGTTCTTTGATAGGCCCCTGCGGGGGCGAGATCGGGCTGGCACGGGGCAGAGTGAGTTTCGAAGATCGGCAGGTACTGGCCCTTCGGAATGGTGATAATAGTCGACTCGTTCTTGCCCTCATTAGCGAAGTGGTGTTCCAGCTTCATTCGCAGCATGCGGGCTTGGGAGCGGACGATGTTGTCTTCATTGGGGTTGTATCCTGCGGGCCGTCCATAAACATGGATGCCAATCTGCTGCTCCGTAGCTTCTTCTGGTCTCCCTCGGAGGGCGCATCGGCAGACGTAGAGGAAAAATGCCCGGAGTCTCGGTGATTTCTCGAAGGTTGCGCTTGATGCAACCCGGCCAACGAGCTCCTGACAAGACGCATCACTTTCGGCCGGATCTTTCCTCCGCTGGGTTTCAGCAATAACCTCGAGGGTCATCGTGTTTGTCCTTCCACTCTGATCCGATTCACCGAATCTGCTATGGAGGAGTGGTGTAAAGGTCCACTCACCTTCCGAGTGAGACAGCCGTAACTCTGCTCCCGAACTGCCAGGCAGTCAATGGCCTCCGAGATTTCGGCTAAGCGTCGCGCACACTCCGGCTGTTTTTCCATATCAACCTTGAGACCGCTCCAGCGGTTGCCCCGGACCTTCATAGCTTCAGGCGCCTTGAAGCGCATCTGAACGCGCAAGGTGTTGTCCACCCTGGGACACTGCGCATTCAGAATGTTCGACGAGGGCGGTTTCAGATCACTGGAGTCCTTTGCACAACTGGGGCTCGCACCCAACAATGCAATCCCGATTCCGATCCGCTGCATCCTGCACCTACCGTCACTGTTCCACTGGAAGATGTTTCACACCGTTCTTTTGCGGGTACACCGGCAATGTTATACCGGAATGCGACTAACAATAAAGCGATTTATTCTGTTGTTCGAGACATTCTGTTGTGGTTCGCCAGAATGGGGATATGGCTTCAAATCAAGCAGATGACGTGTGCGGCTTGCCTCCATGTCGAATCGGTCGTATTCTGCGCCTACCGAAACTCCAGCAGGTTCAGGCTCTTCGATTCTGTTGTTCTCGCCGCGCGCTGCTCCTCGAAAATCGTGCTCCCGGCAACAGTTCGCCGTTTTGAAGCAAAGGCACTCTCAGCCGAGGATTCCTGCTTCCGACAGTTTGTTTTGGGTAGCGTTGCGGCGGCTCAGGCCTGGATGGAAGCAGGCGGTGATTCTCGTTCAGTCAGAGACCGCTGTTCGCTGGCATCGGGCAGGATTCAAGCTGTATTGGACTTGGCTTTCGCTGCATCGGCCCCGCGCCGGAAGAAAGTGCATTACCAAGGAATTGCGCGAGTTGATCTTTCGTATGGTTGCCGAGAATCCCACCTGGGGCGCGCCACGATTCACGGAGAGTTGAAAATGCTTGGCCTCGATATTTCGGAACGCTCTGTGCTGCGCTGGATGAGGAAAGCGCCCAGGAATCCCGAGTTTGCAAAGCGAAGGTCGGCATTTTTGAGCAACCATCGTAAAGCGATCGCGCAAAGGGTTTCTTCACCGTGCTTACGCTGATCTTCGGTGCCCTCTACTGTTTCTTCGTTATCGCGCATGACCGGCGGCGCATCCTTCACTGCGATGTGACCAGACATCCGAGCAGCGCCTGAGTCATCCAGGTTTCTCATCGGGCCGTCGGCTACTAACTATGGATCCGCTGAGGATACCAGTTCTGGATTGTTGGCTCTGGGCCATGCGCTGATTCAGTGCGGACAGCATAAGTCTGGAACATTGGCAGCATTTCTTCGTCACCAGCAGTGCGAGAAACGCGCGCCCAGGGTAAAGAAAGGTCTCGCCGGTGATCCGTCACCTCTTGGACTGGCAGGTTACACCTGCGAGACCGTCGGTATGGATCCCGCCGCCTCAGCACACTGCACGCTACGGGGATGATCCCGGGAAGATTGTGCGGATCGAGTCGGCCGAGGCGCGGCGTCGGCTCGGCTCGATCCGCTTTCGACGCCAGCGGGCCTGCGCAATCACATGCTCCTCTGCCTGTCAGGATGGAAGAGATCTCTGTCCGCTTTTGGTCCGCCCCCCCACACGAAGGCGGACGAAAAGACAGGAAGATTCACGAAAAAGACACACCTGTGAGTTCATATGGAAAACAGACCTAAGTCTCTGAATTGATTTATTTTATTGAGGAAAGATTGGAGGCGCGGGGCGGGATCGAACCGCCGCATAAAGGTTTTGCAGACCTTTGTCATATGACGCACTCTGCAATAATGATGCGGGTTGTGCCTCCGCTAGCTGTAATATGGTCCGGTTTTGGTCCGATCGTCCTTTGATCGGCGAAGATGCTAGAACGATTCGGTTAACAGCCGAGGACCAAAGGCCGGAGTCAATGTTTTCAATGGAGCAGCCGGGAACGAAGAGGCTTCATCGGAGCCTTTTCGGCACACAATTGGACCAAGTTCCAGCTAACCAAGACTCGGTTCTCACTACCTGATCGTGGAGGAATCCGGCCCGCTTCGGCAGTCAACGATGGCTTGGATGAGTGACTCGGGCTGTACGCAACAGTTGAACAACTGTAATGGAAGTTCGACGGCCTCTAGCCGACTTTTTCGGGCAAGCACATAAGCGATGGCAATTGTCTCGAAGTGAATCCAGGCCACGTGATTAAAGGCGGATTTCACAGATTGGCCCGTTGCTCTCTCGGAAACGAGAATCGTTGTAGTTTGGCCAAGAATGAGCAAATTCGGACACCTCTCCAGAACGAGACTGGCATTGGCTCACGCAGTCCGGATGCGGTCGAATGATTCCGAGTTTGGAAATGAGGCTGGACTTCTCCATCCTGGTTTCCGAAGGGGCGACTCATCGCGTGAGCGCCCCTTCGGATGTTCTTCCAGCGACCGCTGATTATTGCAACAGAATAAAATTGGCTGCCTCTGGCGAAGTGTTCACGATGCAGATGATTCTGGTGGACGAATTGACAATGCAACTGCTTTCGTTGCTGCCGCCGATCAGCAGGCCGCCGACGCCGGCTGCCGATGCGTCCCACTGATAAGTCAGGGACTGCGGCAGGTCAAAGGCGAAGTAGCCCTCGCCGCCGGTGGAAAGGCCGCCGGTGACATTGCCTTCGCTGTCCAGGCCCAACTCGCCCTGGCTTGTAAACCCGGGCGTCGTCACCCCTGCCTCGCCGAAGAGATAATTGCCCGCAACCGCGTCGTCCGTGAAGGTGGTTTGCGACTGCGTGTTGAGGTTCCCCGATTCCATGTACCCGGTGGTGGAGTTGTAAACCATCTCGAGGGCGTTGTTATTGCCGGTGAAATACAGGTACCCATAACCGCCGCCGGAAGGAGTAAAAGTGGCGCGTCCGGGGTTGGTGGAATCGAAGGTTATGGCGATTATCTGATCGTTCTGCGAGCCGCTCGCGTAGGTGCCGTTGGCGTTGGTGTAGCTCTGGTTGATGGTCAGGTTTCCATTGCCATCGGCGGTTCCCTGATTGACCCAGGAGTCAAGACCTGAAACGCTTCCATTCGAGTATGCGCGTCCGTTTCCGTAAGAGACGATTGTGCCTTTCAGACTCGACGAGGTAAAGGAAGTCGCGGTCTGCGCATCCACGTCGCCGGAGAGCAGGCCGCCATTGGCAACCGTGACCAGGCGGTAGAACTGGGTTGCGCTCACAATGTATTCGACAGATTGCGTGGGCGTGGAACTGGTGGACATGTCCCACGATTCCGTGTAGCGTCCGGTCGCGGGGTCCGGCGCCGTATAGCTTCCCGTGAAGGTATTGTTACCTTTGGTCGTACCCGGCAGAATGACATAATCCTGATAGCCTGCGGTGATTTGCCCATTCGATGCGGTATAGCGGCCCACGTGCGTCTGCGGTGCGCCGGTCGAGGTCTCGCCATCCGTTTTGTAGACGAAGTTGCCGTTGAGGGTGGCGGCGGTAAAGGCGCTGGTGGTGGCGGGATAGCAGATGCCTGCGCCATGCTGACCGGATGGCGTTGCGCCGGCATCGTCGATCTCGACCAGACGGGCGCGCGCGGCTGCAGGTCCGGCAAGATTGTTCAGCGCGATGGCAAAGCTCCTGGTGACTGTACTGCCTCCGCTCCAGGTAATCTGGCTGGTCAGCAATCCATTGTTGTCGGCGCCGATAGCATAGGAACCGGTAACTGTGCCGGACAGAGCGGCCGTGAAGTCGCGGCTGTTCTCGTCGATCGCGCCGGAGGTAATATCGCCCTTGCCATCGGTCTGGAAGCTGGTGAGTGCCGCCCAGCGCGCGCCGTCCTTGTCGAAGGCTCCGTTGAGGCTGCAAACCCAGGTTCCGCTCAGGTAGCTGTTGTGCGCTCCGCTCGGGCTGGGTGTAACGACCACCGCCAACGGCGCACTGGCGGTCTGCGGAACTGACTCGCCGCCGTCGACTAGGTTGGCGGTGAAATTGAATGCTCCGGACCAGTTGCCCCATGTCGCGGGAGGGACCAGCAAGCCATTGGGATCAAGGGTCCAACCTGCGGGAAGGGTCGAGCCGGGAGCCACGCCCCATAGGTAACCAGGGGTGCTCCCACTGTAAAGCGGAATGCCCCCGGTGGCGGTCAACTGCATCGTGTTCAGCGTTGCCGCGGTGCTGGTCAACTGCGCGTCGGTGGTGGTGACGGTCAACAGGGCGGGGACGGTCAGCGTGACGGAGTTGGAGGCCGCGGGATCGGCGATGGAAGTAGCCGTCACCGTTACCGTTTGCGCAGCGGCAGCAGCGGCGGGCGCTGTATAAGTGGCCGCGCTTATGGACGTGCCGGAGAGCGTTCCACCGCCGCTCACAGTCCAGCTCACTCCGGCGTTTCTGCTGTCATTGGCGACGGTGGCGCTCAGCTTCACGGCATCCGTCGGATCGACGGATGCGGCTGACGCGGTGACAGTAACGCTGGGAGTGGTGATGGTGGTGGTAGACGAGGAACCGCCTCCGCAGCCGGAAAGGAAAGCCGTCGCGGCGATGAATCCGCCGACGATAAGAATCGATTTTGAGAACATGCTCACTCCACAGAATTGAATTGCCTTCAAATAGATGTGGAATGGACGATGGGTTTGTCACAACAATCGAAGAACTCTTTTACGGCACTATTTCCAGTCGCCCGAGGCCAGAAAACCGGCCCAGTACCAAGGGTGAGTGGTTTTGCCGGCGGCGCGGCGCTCGCGCAACAGTTTCCGCTCCGCATTCCACACGGCGTCGGCCGTTGAAGCGTGGAGAGCCAGCCGCTGATAATACAACTCCCGCATGAAGCCGCGGGATAACGTGTCGTCCACCGGCCACAGCGACATCACCACGCTGCGCGCGCCCGCCACGCGGAAAGCGCGCTCCAGACCCAGTACGCCTTCCCCATTCTGCAATTCGCCATTGCCCGTGTTGCAGGCCGAGAGCACAGCCCAATCCAATCCATTCAAGTCCATCGATGCAATCTGCTGAGCGGTGAGAATCGAGGATTGGGGCGCCGATGCATCCCGTGCGAAGACCAGACCGGAGCGAAGCAGGGGATTGCCGTTTCCGCAGCTTTTGTCGAGCAGGAAGGCGTGCGTGGAAAGATGGAGAACCCGGCCGCGCGGAGCTTCCTCCAGAAAACGCACCCGCGTGGCATTCGCGCCCGTCTCCAGCGCAGAAGCTTCTCTGCCATTCCAGCGCTGCCATGCTGCACGGATGTCCATGACCTCCGCCTCCGTGCCGGGCAATGCGAGAAATTCAACGCGATCCTGACCGTCGCAGGCAATGCCCGCCTCGCGCAGGCCCGCTACCAGAGGCTCATTCGCCGAGTTTCCAAAAGCGGGATTGCCGAAGGCAACTAACCCCGTCTTCGAATGCGTCTGCTCGGTCGGAACCAGATCGCGTTCG
>Ga0326727_10011320_pt1 | contig 20825 bp, 16 predicted proteins | sample MB2enrmetagenome_FD_207643 | JGI IMG/M metagenome (GOLD analysis project Ga0326727, IMG submission 207643) | Lab enriched peat soil microbial communities from McLean, Ithaca, NY, United States - MB29MY | ecosystem: Environmental > Terrestrial > Soil > Wetlands > Peat | place: USA: New York...
TGCTCGGCCTGGTGATGATGCATCTGGCTACGGCGCCATTTTTCGCCGAGGTCTTTCATCGCGAGGAGCCGGACCCGCAGGCTATCGGGCGGCACATTACGGCCCTGCTGCGGCATGGCCTGAAACCCTCAGGGAAAACGTCTCGTAAGAGGAATTGAGATCGGAGGAAATTGTGCCGATAGTTTTTGAAAAGCATTCTCTCAGCCGGCCGAAAGATATCTTTGACGAACAATCGCATCCTGCGGAGGGGCTGTCCTTGCGCCGTCCCTACGGGACTCCGGAATTAGTGAATGGGCCCGCGTTCCCCACGCTAAAGCGCGGGGCTAACAAACTCTGCGCCTACGGCGCGGATGCCGTAAAGGCCGCTATTCTCTTCGGGCCAGCGTTCGGCGTGGCAATGATGATTACGGGATGCTCGCATCAGCCCGCAAACACTTATCAGGGCTACATTGAAGGCAAATTTGTCTACGTGGCATCGCCCCAGAGCGGCAGGCTCGATCATCTGGCGGTCGCGCGCGGGGAAACTGTCGCCGTGAAGCAGTCTCTTTTCGCTTTCGATCGCGAGCCTGAAGTGTCGGCCGTGCGCAACGCGCAACGTTTGCTCTTGAGCTCGCAGTCGCGGCTGGCCGACCTCGAGACGGGAAAGCGTCCGACGGAAATCGACGTGACGCGAGCGCAGCTGACGCAGGCGCTCGCCCAAAAAAAGCAGGCCGACCAGATTCTGGAGAGCGACAGGAAGCAGTACCAGGCCGGCGGCATTGCGCAGACCGATCTGATCACCGCGCAAGAGGCGGCGGATGCGGGTGCGGCGCGGGTGCGGGAACTCGAAGCCGACCTCGCCGTCGATGCGCTGCCGGCGCGCGAGCAGCAGATCAAGGCGCAGCAGAACCAGATCGCGGCCGATCGCGCCTCTTTGTCCGAAGCACAGTGGCGTCTCGATCAAAAGAACATTGCCTCGCCGCGCCAGGGCTTGGTCTTTGACACGCTGTATCGCGAGGGCGAGTGGGTGGGGGCAGGCAATCCGGTGGTGCAGATTCTGCCGCCGGAAAACATGGAAATCCGTTTCTTTGTGCCGGAAACGATCGTGGGCAAATTGAAGGTGGGCGAAAGCGTGCAGGTGCAATGCGACGGCTGTTCCGCTGCTGTGCCCGCGGCGATCACGTTCATCTCGCCGCAGTGCGAATACACGCCGCCCGTGATCTACAGCAACGAGAACCGCTCGAAACTGGTTTTTATGATCATCGCCAAACCGCCCGACGAGAAGGCGATGCTGCTGCATCCCGGCCAGCCCGTGGAGGTGACGGTCGAATGACCGCGGTTGCCAACCCGGAATACGCGATCGACGTGCATGGCCTGAACAAGCACTACGGCGACAAGCACGTGGTGCGCGATGTTTCGCTGCGCGTGCGCCGCGGCGAGATCTTCGGCTTTCTGGGACCGAACGGCAGCGGCAAAACCACCACCATCCGCATGGTGTGCGGACTGCTCAAGCCCGACTCCGGCAGCGGAACTTGCCTGGGCTACGACATCGTGCGCGAACGTGAGGAAATCAAGCGCAGGGTTGGATACATGACGCAGAGATTTTCTTTCTGGGAGGATCTGTCGATTACAGAAAATCTGGATTTTGTGGCGCGCATGTACGAGATCCCGAAGCGCAAGGAGGCCGTGCAACGTTCGCTCGATAACCTCGGCCTGACCGCGCGCGCGCGTCAGCTTGCAGGCGAGTTGTCGGGAGGATGGAAGCAGCGCATGGCGCTGGCGGCCTGCATGCTGCATGAGCCTAACCTGCTGCTGCTGGACGAACCCACAGCCGGCGTCGATCCCCGCGCCAGGCGCGACTTCTGGGATGAGCTGCAGAGTTTGGCGGCGAAGGGCATCTCGGTGCTGGTGAGCACGCACTATATGGATGAAGCCGTGCGCTGCCACAAGCTGGCGTATATCGCCTTCGGAAAACTGCTGGCGCAGGGCTCGGCGGCCGAAGTGATTGCCAGCCAGCACCTCACCACGTGGGCCATTCACGGCGATCGTCTCTCCGAATTGCAGGACGATCTGCGCAAGCGGCCGGGCGTGGAACAGACGGTAACGTTCGGCGACGTGCTGCACGTGAGCGGCAGGGACGCGGAGTTGTTGCGGCGCGCGGTAGAAGATGCAGTCCGCACAGGCAAACGCAGGGCGGAGCCGATCGAGACCGATCTCGAAGACATTTTCATCTATCTGATGGGCCAGGCACCGGACAACAGCGGAGGCAAAGCGTGAAGCTGCAGATGGGTTTTTCGAGGTCGCGCTGGTGGAGCATGGTGCTGAAAGAGTTCATTCAGATCAAGCGCGACCGCCTGACCTTTGCCATGATCGTGGGTATCCCGATCATGCAGACAGCGCTGCTTGGCTACGCCATCAACACCAACCCCAGGCATCTCGCTACGGCTGTCGTCAGCGCCGACGACACCGACATCACACGCAGCTTCATCGCGGCATTGCAGAACTCGTCGTACTTCAACATCGTCGGCACCCTGCCGAACGAAGCCGCAGGGCGCGATGCGCTGGCGCAAGGGAAGGTGCTGTTTGTGGTCAACATTCCCGCAGGATTTACGCGGCAGCTTCTGCGCCACGAGCGGCCTTCTCTGCTGATCGAAGCCGACGCTACGAATCCCACGGCCACGGGGAGCGCATTGGCCGCTGTGAACGGCATTGCGCAGTCGGTGATCGACAAGGAGATCACCGGGCCGCTCGCCTCTCTCAGCGGCGGGCCTGCGCCGTTCGACGTGAACGTTCACCAGCTCTACAACCCCGACAATATTACGCAGTACTTTGTGGTGCCAGGGTTGACGGGCATGGTGTTGACGCTGACCATGGTGATGATGACCGCGTTGGCCATCACGCGCGAGCGCGAGCGCGGCACCATGGAAAACATGCTGGCCATGCCGGTAACGGCGCTGGAAGTGATGGCCGGAAAACTGCTTCCTTACATCGGCATCGGCTTGATTCAGGCGTCGATCATTCTGCTGGCCGCGCGCTACGTGTTTCAGGTGCCCTTCTTTGGGAGCGTGGCCGCGATCTATCTTTCGGCGCTGCTGTTTATCGCGGTCACTCTCACCGTGGGCATCACTTTTTCGTCGCTGGCGCAGAACCAGTTGCAAGCCATTCAACTGGCCATCTTTTACTTTCTTCCCAACATGCTGCTCTCGGGATTCATGTTTCCGTTCGATGGCATGCCGAAGTGGGCGCAGTTCATCGGAAATCTGCTGCCGCTCACGTATTTCAACCGGCTCATCCGCGGCATTTTTCTCAAGGGCAACGGCTTTACCGATTCGTGGCCCAGCATTTGGCCACTGCTGGTGATTGCCGTAGTGATGATGTTCGTGGCGGCAGCTACGTATCGCAGGACGTTGGATTGATGGAGGGGGACTGAGAGGCGAAGGTATGGGTTTGCCGAAGAATTCGAATTGGAAACGCGCCGCGATTGCATGGCTCGCGCTGTGTCTCGCTGCGGGTTGCAATGTGGGCCCGAAGTATCAGCCGCCGACTGCGCCGACCGTCACTGCATATACGCCGCAAGCGCAGCCGGCCGCGACAGCGAGCAGCGCCGGACCGGCAGGCGTGGCGCAACATCTCGATAGCTCGGCCGCGCTTCCCGCGCAATGGTGGGCACTGTTCCACTCGCCCGAGCTCAACAGCATGATAGCGCAGGCGCTGGCCGACAGCCCGACGTTGGCGCAGGCGGCGGCGCGCCTGAGGGAAGCGCAAGAGGAACTGAACGCGCGCACCGGGGCGACAAAATATCCGACGGTGACCGGCAACGCGGCCGTCGAAGGAGAGCAGCCGAATCTTTCCTCGTTCGGCATTCCGTTTCCCAATCCCTCGCCTTTCGCGCTGCTGAACGGATCGGTCGCCGTGTCGTATACTCTCGACATTTTCGGAGCTAACCGGCGCGCGATTGAGGGCCTCGGAGCACAGCGCGATTACGAGAACTGGCAGCTCGAGGGTGCGCGGCTGATGCTGGCTGGGAATGTGGCTGCGGCTGCCATCCGCCAGGCGCAGTTACGCAAGCAGATTGAGCTGACAAAGCAGTTGCTGGCTGTGGAGCAGCACGAATTGGCGATTGCGGAAGCGCGCAAGCAAGCGGGAGGCGCTTCAGACGCGGACGTAGAGAGCAAGAAGGCCACAGTGGCCGAAATGGAGGCCGCGATCCCTCCGCTTGAGGTGCAACTGGATGCCGTGAACCATCAGCTTGCCGTACTGATGGGCAAATCTCCCGCCGAAGTGCGGATTCCGGATCTCTCGCTCGACGCGTTGCAGCTTCCGCAGGACTTGCCTGTGAGCCTTCCCTCGGCGCTGGTGCGGCAGCGGCCCGACATTCGTGCTTCTGAGGCGCTGTTGCATCAGGCCAGCGCCAATGTCGGCGTGGCCACGGCGAATCTCTATCCGCAGATTGTGCTGTCGGGGAGCGGCGGCGGCACGGGCACCAGTTTCGTGTCAGGCGGCGACGTTTGGAATGTTGCGGCATCGCTTACACAACCTATTTATAACGGTGGCGCTTTACGCGCGGAGAAGCGCAAGGCCGAGGCGGCTTACAAGGAAGCGAACAGCGTCTACCGGCAAACTGTATTGCAGGCATTTGGACAGGTGGCCGACACGCTCACTGCCATTGAGCACGACGCCCAGACCCTGCGGGCTCGCAGCGAAGCCGCGGCCGAAGCGGATGCGAGCTATCGGATTGCGTTGGGGCGCTATCAGGCGGGAGGGATCAGCGAATTGGCTCTGCTGGAGGCGCAGCGGCAGAGCTTGCAGGCCGAGCTGGACCTGACCACCTCCGCGGCGGCGCGCTATGCCGACTCGGCAACGCTCTTTCAGGCATTGGGTGGAGGCTGGTGGAACACCGCGCCGGCTACGACCCCTGAGGCAAGAGCCCAGGCCAGCGCTCCATAGACCTTACGGCGTTTCTCCTTCAAACGGAGCCTTATGTGGGGTTTGCCGGGTTGAGATTCCTTGAGTGTGTTCTCGCGAGATTTTTCCATTGCAAATCAAACGCTGTTTGGAGTTATGATTGGTGGGCTCGCTCGGGCCCCTCATTCCCCGTCTCCCTAATTCGGAAAATGCCGCGAGGAGGTCACATGGCAAACCCCCCACCGTTAGCCCCGTCTGTCTCTAACCCCATCTACGCCACCAGCACGCAAGTCTACGTCGATAACCTTCTTCCTAACTCGACCGTGACGGTTTACAACGATCCCTCCAGCACCAACATCGTTGGAACGGGTGCTACATCGACCAGTCCGGGCGCTATCTGGGTCACTTTGTCGAAACCTATTGCGGCTACGCAGCCCATCACGGCGCGGCAGCAATATACAGGCTCGACCATCGCAGTGAGCGGCATAAGCCCCCCCTCCCCTGCGGTGCCGGTTTTGCCGCCGCCTACCTCGCTTCCGTCGCCGATCTTCAAATCCGGATTGTGCACCTGCATGGATTCGGTATGGATCGACGGACTAATCCCGGGTGCGACGCTGACCATCACTCTGGTAACGCCGGGATCTCCACCCACGACTACGACGGTGGTGAATACGAATGCGAACCAGTCGCCTGAATGGTTCCAGCTGAGCGCGGTCGCAATCGCGCCGAATTCGGTCTTGAAGGCGGTGCAGAGCCTTGGGGCGTTAAAGAGCGCGGTCGTAACGAGCTATCCCATTCCCATAGCGCCCGCCTTGGGAAAGCCCGTGATCTTTCCTGCGCCTATGGCATGCCAAACCAGTCTTGATATCTCCGATCTCGTTCCCGGCGCAGATTTGAACATCACGAACGGCGCAGAAACGGCATCGGGCACAAATCCCTGGAGCTCCTATACCGTCGATGGGCTGCTTCCATTGTCGGCTGGTCCGGTCAACGCGTATCAGTACTTTACCCGGTGCGACCAACAAAAGCCGGGACCAACGGGTTCAGCCGTGGTTGGGAATCCGGCTCCGAAGTTCCCCAAAGTTACCTACGCTCCCTGCGCGAACGTCGCTGAGCTCAGCGTTTCCAATCTCATCAGTGGCGAAATTCTGACGGTGGCGGTGAGTTACAACACCACTGGCGGGCCAGTGAATACATCTCTTGGGGCGCAGGGCGTATCGGGCGGAAGCACTACTGTGAACTTGCCCGCCAACTGGTATCCGAATGACGCGACGGGGCCGGTAACACTGCAAATCGCTGTCACGCTTTGCGGCGACCCGCTGCCCAACCCCGGCTATACGCCGGTTGTGGTAGGACAAACGGGCGGACCCTTTCCTGCACCCAAGATACTTCCTCCGCTGATTGCCTGCGCAACCATCGTGAATGTCGAGGGGGCGCATGTGGGAAGCCTGATCCAGGTATTTTCGGGCTCGACCGCGTTTCCACGCTCTAACCCCGTCGTGGCGACGACTGCGAATTTTTCCATCCCGGTAAAGCCGCCGTTGAGTGCCGGAGAGTCGATCTTCGTGACGCAAAAAGGCTGCAATGCCAATGGGCAGTCGACGCCACCCGTCGTCGTCCAACCAGTTCCGGCTCCATTGCCGATTCCGAGCGTGGTCGGCCCGGTGCTGGCTGGAGCCGGATCGGTAGCGATACGCAATGTGGTACCGGGTGCGCAGGTGACGTTGTTCGTCAACAATGCTCCGCGCATGGGCGTTGACAGCGCCCAGAGGGAAATCACTGTGCCCGCCGGAACTCCGCCGGTGGTGGAAATCAGCATGCCGACCGGGTCGCCCGCGTTGACAGCGAGAGAAATCCTCACGGCGGGGCAGGCGCTCTGCGGGGAGATCGGCATCGCCGCCGTCGGCCAGGGCGGTGGCGTACCGGTTCAGGCGCCGGTGCCGGCGCCCGGTTCGGGCCCAGGCGAGCCAGGGGGAGGACTGGGAAGCAATAACAACTACATCATGTACTCACCCACCAGCGGCGGCTGCGCGAACCTGCTGAACGCAACCGTGACGATTCGTGTTACGCAACCTATTGTTTGGCAATCGACGGGCGGTTCCTCTGCCGGTTGCGGCAGTCCTCCGCCACCGCTGACGAATGGGTTCAGTATTCAGATGAACTGCTATTCGCCGAAAGGCAAGTTCTGCGCGTGGCAGCAATACATCATCAATCTGTGGAACACGCAGCTTTATGGGGCGATTAACACCTGGCCGCTCAGCGGGGGCCCGATTATCTTCCCGCTCTCGCAGGGAGGCGAATTCACGGAAACTCTCGGCTCGAGCCTGCCAAGCAACACGATCCCCGCGGGCTATGTCCTGACCATCGGTCTCGGCAACGACTCCAGCGGCAACGTCAACAACGTTACATGGACCGTGAATGGGACGCCGTACGCGCAAAACATACCAACCCTGCTCGCGTCGAAAAGCCTTCCGGCGACCGACGTAGCGCCCATTGTCGCATTCACGCTGAACCTGGTGGGGCCGGTGTGCGGAGAAAGCGCGGTGATCTCATCCGGCGCGGGAACCATCACCTATTCTGCTTCCCCGTCCACGCCTCTCACGGTAACGAATACGGAGCCCGGATGCGCAGAGTCTACCGTCTTTACCGCTGAGACAGCGACAACCTCCTATGGAGTTTTACCGGCGAACCCTGGTAATCCGTTTTCGCAGACTTTCGCCGCTAGCGCCTCAACGCCGCTCCTGCGGAGAGCGGGACTGCGTGTTCTGACGAAAGGGTAATGAAGTAAAGGATGGGAGAGTGACTTCCGTCCCGGCGGCCGGCTAGTTACCCGCCCATTTCTGGCGAACGCTCGCCACAAATTGCTCGGGATGGTTCACCTCGACCAGAACCGGCGCACCGCTTCGGCGGGGCGGCAGGAGCACGAGTGCCGCTCCATCTGCCCAATACATCCGGGCGGGCCCGCTGGCAACCTGAAACCACCCGGAATGATAGCGAGCGTTTGCAAATCCGTTGGTTCGTTCAGTTGGTGTCCAATCGTGGTCAGTGCAGATGTTCACGAGTCTTATGCCGCTGACGTCGATATCGGCGGCGTTCACGGTAACCGGGTAGAAGCGGTCGTGGATGGTTAGAGAGTTCGAGGTCAGCGTCAATTTGGGTGGACCCGGCGAATACATCAGAGCAAAGCAGACAACACCGACGACACCTATGACCAGAATCGCGACGGCGCCACCAATCCATACGCCCACGGGCACTCTAGCCTTCGAGGTATCGATCGCTTTCGGGGTCTGTCCCACAGTGGTCTCGGGAATAGACACTACGCTCCGCACCGAAGCGAGAAAATCGGGGACGTCGTTCGGGCTGAGTACGACCGTTCTCTCGCCGGTGACAACAACGACGGAATGACTGCGATTCGTCATATACGATCCGCATTTGCCGAGCTTGGCTGTCTTGAACAAGCCGTAATACCCGAACAATCCACCGCTGGCCCATAGACGAATACACTTCCGGAAGTCGTCGCTAGTTCCGGCCCTGAGTTCACGGATATTGTCGAGCGGAAGGCGCACGGTTCCGATCAAACGCTTGATGAGGATGGAACGGCCGGAGACTTTATACGCCTGGGGCGAGTACAGGTATGCCAACGTCACCAGGCAAAAATTTAAAACGCAAACGAGGGTGCTCCTGATGGCGATACAAACGACCGCAAGAACCGCAATCACGACAACGGTGCAGATTTTCGCGGGCAAGTCATACGTGGTTGCGAAAGATTGTTCTTGCAATGCAGGCATCGAGGTTAGATCGGACGCCGCACATTATTGCACGATCGTGGCGGGCAGATCGTGATCGCACATACATTTGGTTGCTGACGTTTGAGCTGGCGGCGCAAGGTTCAAAGTAGGATTGCTGAGGTACCGCCGGGCCTTCAATGACGACTTGATCAATAGCAGGCCCTGCCACTGGCGCAGAAGACGGCCTTTCTTCGCCTTTTCTTCGCTTAACATACGGATGCATGCCTGTCTAGCGGGGGAATCGAAGCAGTAAACCCCATATCTTGTGGTGTCAGAGATTCTTTAGCCTATTAGTCGGTTTTCACACAGAGAGCCCAGTTTTCCTACGCTTTCCACCGATTTTTCACTTGGCGGATCGAGAGAACAGGGGTACTATCGTCGAGAAGTGGAAATTTATGGAGTTGAGTGGAGTGATTTGGAGCCACTCAACAATTTTCCAGAGCAAGTGTACTCCCTTTTTTGCCCCAGTCATTGGATTCCGGAAGCGAAAGCGCGTGGGGAACCAGCGTGGCTAACCCGGATGAGGCGAAGAGTGGACGACGATCCCACCCTTTTCCTGCAAAGAACGCGGAAAAAGAATGGGGCACCGAGTTAGTGAGGCAAGCAGATGTTTCGCGGCAATCATCCAGCGAAGGTCGATGAAAAGGGGCGGCTCAAGCTCCCGGCTGCATTCAAGCAGCTGCTGGACGCGCAGCATGTGACCCAGTTCTACATCACCTCAGTGGATGGCAAGAGCGCGGAGATCTGGCCCCTGCCGGAGTGGGAGAAGCAGGAGGCGCTGCTGGCCGAGTCGAGCACCATGGACGACGCCGTAGCCAAGTATTTGAACCTGACCAGCTACTACGGTCAGCAGGTGGAGATCGATACCCAGTCACGTGTGCTGCTGCCGCAGATATTGCGGGGCGCGGCCCGGCTGGATGCCGAAGTGGCCGTGATGGGCAAGATCAACCACCTGGAAGTGCACAATCTGGCGCTCTTCGAGGAGTCGCTGCCAGCCAATGCCATGACTCCCGACGATCGCAAGGCCGTGGCGGCGTTGTTGAGCCACAGAAACAGTTTCTAGCCCCTCAGGGGGGCCGCATGACGCAGCAGAAAGCACGCCATGTGCCGGTTCTTTTTGATGAAGCGTTGGATTTCCTCCGCGTGAGGCCCGCAGGGACCTACGTGGACTGCACGCTGGGCCTGGCAGGACATGCCGAAGGCATTATGAGGCGACTGGGGCCCGGCGGACGGCTGATTGGTTTCGATCGCGACCCCGAGGTGCTGGAGTTAGCAACGGCGCGGCTCGTGAAGGTTGCGGAAGAAATGGGCAGTCAGGCGCCGCAGTCCACGTTGATCGGGGAGGCCTTCAGCCGGATCGAAGCGCACGTGGAGCCAGCATCGGTAGATGGTTTGCTGGCCGACTTCGGCGTCAGCAGTTTGCACTTCGATGAAGCGCGCAGAGGATTCAGTTTTCAGGCGGACGGGCCGCTGGATATGCGTATGGATACGCGATCAGGGCCGACCGCCGAACAAGTGGTGAATGAGATGGATGAGCGCGAGCTCGCAAATCTCATTTACGAATACGGTGAGGAAAGGAGGTCGCGGACAGTCGCCAGAGCCATTGTGCGGGGGCGGCCGGTTACAGGTACGGGGCAATTGGCCCGGATTGTAGCCTCAGCCGTCCCGCCAATGAAACATATCCACCCGGCAACGCGGACCTTTCAGGCGCTGCGTATCTTCGTAAACCAGGAATTGGACGAAATCCGGGCATTGCTTGAGGCCGCACCCAGATTGCTTAAGCCCTCCGCACGGCTCGTTGTTATCAGCTTTCATTCTCTTGAAGATCGCATTGCGAAAGACAGCATCCGGGAAGGCGGGCAGCAGGGAATCTGGAAGATTTTGACCAGAAAGCCCGTGACTGCCGGCGAAGAAGAAATGGCTCGCAACCCGCGTTCGCGCAGCGCAAAACTGCGAGCGGCGGAACGGCAATAAAAGGTTTGGTAAGGAGAGGAACTCAAATGGCGGCATGTGCAACAACCTATTTCGAGTCGGGCCGCGGCTGGGGAGCGCGGATTGCCGAGCACAACGCCGAGCTGATGGCGCAGCAGGCGCAGCGCCGCCGCCGCGTGCGCACGCCGGAGTTCCACATCGCCATGCACTTTGACAACTCGCGCCTGGTGAAGGCCAGCGACCCGGTGCGGGTGCGCGAGATGCGCGTGTTTTCGGCCGCCGTCGCGGTGTTGTTCTCGCTCATCATGATTTACGGGTTGCAGCACTTCTACGCCATCGAGAGCAGCTATCGCGTGGAGAGCGAAAAGCAGACTCTGGACCAGTTGCGCGAGGAGAACCGCCAGCTTCAGCTGGGCGAGGCCGAGCTGACGCAGCCGGGCCGCATCGACCAGATGGCGCGCCAACTTGGGCTCGCCGAGCCGCAGCCGGGGCAGGTGGTGTATCCCAGCGCCCGCGCCGATTCCGGCGCTCCTGCGCTGGCCCAGGTCGTTTCGCCCGCGCCAAAGGCAGCTTCCAGCTTTTAGCTCTCTGACCGCATGAATTCTTACTCTGGTATCTCGGTTTCCCAGGTCTCAAAACCGAGACCTGGGGTACCCCAGGATCGTGGGAGATCAAGCGGCGAGCGATCCAGGAGCTAGAAGCTGACATGTCGGCAACCGTCCAACCCACCCGCAGCCGCGCTCAAACCATAAGGGCTTTGCCTCTCAAGCAATCGCGCTTCTGGATCATCTGCCTCTTCTTTCTCTTGTGGGCCGGCGCCATCACGGGCCGCTTGTTCTGGCTGCAGATCGTGCGCCATCGGGAGTTCGTGGAGCGCGCCGAAAAGCAGCAGCAGCGCACCTTTGAAGTGGCTCCGCGCCGCGGCGTTCTCTACGACCGCAACTTGCGCGAGCTGGCCATGACCGTCCTGGCCGACTCAATTTACGCCGATCCCACCGAAATTGCCGACAAGCCGGCCGCCGCGCGCACGCTTGCCGCGCTGGTGCATACCGATCCGGAAGATGCGTTGACCACGGAGGACCAGATTGCCGCGCGCCTGAACGCAGGACACAACTTTGCCTGGATCGCGCGCCGCGTGACACCGCAGGTCGCCGCCGGCGTGAAGGCCCTCAATATGAAGGGCGTCTACTTCCAGAAGGAGTTCCAGCGCTTTTATCCCGACAACGAGATCGCCGCGCAGGTGCTGGGCTACGTGGGTGTCGACGATAACGGACTGGGCGGTCTTGAAGAAAAATTCGATGGCGATCTGCATGGCCGTCCGGGGCTGATGTACACGGCCATGGATGCGCGCCGCAAGGTGCTTGGTTCCACCGAGCGCGAGCCCGAACCCGGCCGCAACCTCGAGCTCACCATCGACGAAAACATCCAGTTCATGGCCGAGCGCGCCCTCGACCACGAAATGGAGAAGACGCAGGCGCTCAACGGCACGGTGGTGGTGCAGGACGTGCACACGGGCCAGATTCTGGCGCTCGCCATCCGCCCCACTTTCAATCCCAACCAGTTTCGCCACACCACGCCCAACCTGCTCCGCGACCATGCCGTGAGCGACGTGTATGAGCCGGGCTCGACCTTCAAGCTGGTCACTTACTCTGCGGCAATGGACTCAAAGGTCGCCGCGCCCGACGACACGATCGACTGCCAGGGCGGCAAGATCACCATTTTTGGACGCACCATTCACGACAATCAAGGCGAACACTACGGAGTGATTCCGGTCCACCAGGCGCTTGAAGTGTCCAGCGACGTTGCCGCCATCAAGCTCGCGATGAAGGTCGGCCCCGACAGGTTTTATCGATATATGCGCGACTTCGGCTTCGGCCTGCGTTCCAATGTCGAGCTGCCCGGCGAAACACGCGGCTTACTCCGCCCCGTCAGTCGCTGGCAGCCATCATCCATTGGTTCCGTCGCCATCGGACAGGAGGTGGCCGTCACGCCACTGCAACTGGTCAGCATGGTCTCCACCATCGCCAACGGCGGCGTGTATTTGCCGCCGCATGTGCTGATGCCCGATCAATCAGGTTCCACCGCTCCCAGCCAAAAGGCTGCCCCGCCGCAGGTGGCGCAAGTGACGCAGCCGCAAGTTGCGCAGTTGGCGGCATCGCCCGTGAAGCCTGGCGAAGATCTTCCCGACCCGCTCCCAGCCGGCGCGCATCGCGTCATCTCCACCATGGCCGCGGCGGAGATGCGCAAAATGATGGAGGGCGTGGTGCTGTTCGGCACCGGCAAGCGGGCGCAGCTCAACGGCTATTCCTCGGGCGGCAAGACCGGCACCGCACAAAAGATCGATCCCGCCACGCACACCTATTCGAAGACCATGCACATTGCCTCGTTCGCAGGCTTTGCGCCGGTCAACAATCCTGTCATCTCTGTGGCCGTGGTTCTCGACTCGCCCAAGGGCGCGTACTACGGCGCCGATGTTTCGGCCCCGGTCTTCGCTGAAGTGGCGCAGCAGGTTCTGGAATACCTCGGCGTTCGGCACGACATCGATCTGCGGCCCATGACCACCGCATCGAAAAAAGAAATGCCTGTGACGGAAGACGACGCCGCGGCGCAGGGAGAAAGCATTCAGGCGCTTTACGAAGCCGCGAACGACCTGCCCAGCGACGATCCGCTGCGGGCTGCGGCCAATGGGCCTGCCGCCGCAAACGCGCAACCGCCGGAGGCCGCGCAGACTGCAAGCTCGCCGACCGGTCCGAATTCCGGCGCGCAGGCCAGTAACTCCCCTTCCCTGCCCGCGCCACCGCCTGCGCAGCCAGCGCAACCCGCTTTGCAGCCGGCTGCGAACACAGTGGTCATCGCCGAGGCCGGGCAACTGCGTGTGCCATCGCTTCTGGGCCTGTCGGTGCGCCAGGTGATTGAGGAGGCGGGCAGCGCCGGCCTTGAAGTGCAGATTGCCGGCAGCGGCACCGCACGCGAACAGGCGCCCGCTCCCGGAGCTATGGTTGCGCCGGGAACTAAAATCGTCGTCCGCTGCGCGCGGTAGATGAGCTGACCATCACCACGTCCCTTCTGGGCATTTCGCTCTACTTCTTCAGCACGTTCTACAATCAACCAAAAGATGATCTGGAACGACCTCATTACGGAAATCACTGCAGCCGGCTCTGCGGGCAGCTCCACCGCGCCCATCACCGGAATTGAATACGATTCGCGCCACGTGCGTCCCGGTGCGGTCTTCGTGGCCATGAAGGGCGGATCGACCGACGGCAATCGCTATGTTGAGAAGGCCATTGCCGCGGGCGCACTCGGCATCGTCACGGACTCCGCGCAGACCTTCGACCATCTCACCGTGTATCAGCCTGGCCTGCCTATCCTTCATGTCGAGCACGGCCGCCGTGCTCTCGCCGAGGCGTCCGCCGCATTCTTCGGCCATCCCGAGCGCACGCTTACAGCCACCGGCATCACCGGCACCAACGGTAAAACGACTACGGCTTTCCTGACAGAAGCGCTGCTCAACGCCGCCGCCCGCAGCACTGTTCTGATCGGCACGATTGAATATCATGTCGCCGGCGAAGTGCGCCCCTCCATCCACACCACGCCCGAGTCGCGCGACGTCTTCGAGCTGATGGCCGAGGGCGTGTCGCGCGGCGCCAGCGAACTCGTCACCGAAGTCTCGAGCCACGCACTCGACCAGGGGCGCATGATCGGCATCCCCTTCGACGTTGCCGTTTTCACCAATCTGACGCGCGACCACCTTGACTATCACCACACGATGGAGAGTTATTTTGCCGCGAAACGCCTGCTCTTCGATGGCACGGTGTATCCGGCGCCGCGCGTGGCCGTGCTGAACGCGCACGACCCATACGCGGAGGAGCTAGCCCAGGCGGCCCGCAAAGCCGGCGCGGAGATCCGCACTTATGGAATTGGCAAGGGCGACTGGCGGGCCGCGAGCTACCGGCTCACACCTTCCGGCGCCACGATCGAGCTCGAGACGCCGGCCGGAGCTGCCTGTCTGAGCTCGCGTCTTGCCGGCGAAGTGAACATCCTGAATTTGCTTGCGGCCTTCACCGCCGCATCCGCGCGCGGCGTCGTGTTCTCGCATCTCGCCGCCGCGGTTCCCACGCTGCGGCCCGTTCCCGGCCGCTTCCAGCCCGTCGATGGCGGCCAGCCCTTCACCGTAATCGTCGACTACGCACACACCGACGATGCCCTGCGCAATCTGACGGCGCTGGCTCGGCAGATGACCGCAACCGCTGGCACGCGCGTGATCACGCTCTTCGGCTGTGGCGGCGACCGCGACCGAACGAAACGGCCAAAAATGGGCCAGGCCGCCGGCGAGGGCAGCGATTTTGTAATCGCCACCAGCGACAATCCGCGCTCCGAGGATCCGGCGGCCATTCTGGCCGAGGTCGAACCCGGATTGCAGTCCACCGGCGTCCAGTACACCGTGGAAGTGGATCGCGCGGCCGCCATTCGCCTCGCGCTCCAAGCTGCCCGTCCCGGCGACGTGGTCCTGCTGGCCGGCAAGGGTCACGAGAAAGAGCAGATCCTCGCCGACCGTACCGTGCCCTTCGATGACGCTGAGGTTGCGCTTTCCATCCTGCACGATTTGGGCTATCGTGAAGGGCAATGCATCTGACACTGGCAGAAGCGGCGATGGGCGCCGGAGCGGTGCTCGAGGCGCCGACAAGCGTGCCGAACGCGGGCGCGCTCGTCGCGAGCGGCTATTCCATCGACTCGCGCACCGTGGCGCCGGGTGAAGTCTTCTTTGCGGTGCGCGGCGAGCGGCTCGACGGCCATGACTTTGTGGCTGCCGCGTTCGAGCGCGGAGCCGTGGCCGCCGTGGTGTCGCGCGCCCGCGCCGCATCCCTGCCCGATGCCGTGCTTGCCCATCCGCTTCTCATTGCCGAAGATCCGCTTCTCGCCCTGCAATCGCTGGCCACGCATGTTCGCCGTCAGTGGGGCCGTCTCGTGGTTGCCATTACCGGTTCGGCCGGAAAAACCACCACCAAGGAAGCCGTGGCCGCGGCGCTGGGCGCAAAGTTCAACGTCCTCAAGTCCCAGGGCAACCTGAACAACGGTTTCGGCCTGCCCCTGCAACTCCTGCGCCTGACGGCGGAACACGAGGTCGCGGTTATCGAGATGGGCATGAATCACTCGGGCGAGATTGCGGCCCTGGCGCGCATTGCCACGCCAGACTGGGGCGTGATTACCAACGTGGGCACAGCGCACATTGAGAATTTCAAAGAGGGCCAGGCCGGCATTGCCCGCGCCAAATTCGAGCTGATCGAAGCGCTGCCCGCGAACGGCGTTGCGTTTTTGAATTGCGACGATGCCTACGCCGCGCAGTTTGGCCGCGATTTTCACGGCCGCGTGGTGTATTTTGGCAGTGGTCCATGCGCCGACCCGCAGATTCTTTCTATCGAAGAAGACCTTGAGGGCCTGCACATCCGCTATCGCGCGCGAGAGCATGAGGGCGACTTCACGCTGCACATGCTGGGCACGCACAATGCATCGAACGCCCTGGCCGGTCTTGCCGTGGCGCTCGAGGCGGGCGTCGATCTCGATGCCGCGGTAAGGGCGATCGCGTCCCTCACGGCTGGCGAAAAGCGTGGCCAGGTGATCGAGATTGGTGGCGCGACGATTCTCAACGACAGCTACAACTCGAATCCTGAAGCACTGCGCTCCATGATCCACACCCTGGCGGCGCGGCCCGCCGCGGGCCGCCGCATCCTGGTGGCCGGCGAAATGCTGGAGATGGGCGAGCACGGCCCCGCGCTGCACATCGCCTGTGGGCGCGCTGCCGCCGAGGCCGGTCTCGATCTGGTTGTCGCCGTGCAGGGCAATGCGGAACATCTGGCCACGGCGGCCTGCGCCGGCGGCGTGCCGGCGGTGTTTCTCCGCGATGCCAATGCCGCGGGTGAATGGCTGGCGCAAAATCTGCGCGCGGGCGATGTGGTGCTGGTGAAGGGCTCGCGCGGCGTGCGTCTGGAGCGCGCGATTGAGGCCGTGGAACGCCACCTGGCGGCGAGCGCGGCGAAATAATACCGCTTGAGCGCAAGATTGTGCTATCCCAGGTCTCAAAATCGAGACCGGGGGCACCCATGTTTCTGCTGGGTTAAGAAATCTTTTGGGGTTGTTTCTTTCGCCCGCTGAAGCGGGCTTGGAATTATCGATTCGCATTCCATCCCCAGGCTCGCGCCCGGGGCTACCCTCTGACGCCCCTGCGGGGCTGTTTCCTCAGACCTGAAGCCTTGTCGCAAGCGCTGCCGTCGCACGCGCCTGCGTGATTCCCTCGAGCAGTACGACTTTGTTGCGCGAGAGATCTCCGGAAACCAGTTTGACTGCGCTCTTGGGCAGGGCGAAGGTCTGGGCGAGAAACGCGATTAGCGCTTCATTGGCGCGGCCTTCGAGCGGCGGGGCTTGCACGGCGATCTTGAGTTGGGCGGCTGTACCCTCGCCGTAGATGCCGATGATGGCAGTCTTCTTTGCGCCGGGCTGCGCGCGCACGGCAAGCGTGACGCCGGTTGCAGCGGCGCGCAGCATCAGTCCAACTCCGATGTTGGCGAGGGGGGTAACGGCGTGCGCTTGCCGAACAGCGCCGTGCCGATCCGGACGCGTGTTGAGCCCTCTTGAATGGCCAGCGCAAAATCGCCGCTCATACCCATGGACAGAACATCGAGGTGCAGATTGGGGTGCGCCGCGGCCCAGCGATCGCGCCATGTGCGCAAACTGCGGAAACAGGCGCGGGTCACGTCCTCCGGCGCGCCCCACGGCGCGATCGTCATCAGGCCGCGAGCTTCAAGATTGATCAGGTCGGGCAAGCGCTCGAGCAGTTGCGCGGCCTCGTCGGACTCCGGCCCCAGGCCTGTTTTCGCCGCTTCGGGGCTGAGCTTCACTTCGATCAGAACGGGCAGCCGTTTGCCAGAGCGGCCCGCGGCTTCATCCAATCGCTCGGCCAGGCGCAGCGAGTCGAGAGAATCGATGCCGTCAAAAAGCTCCGCCGCGCGCGCGGCTTTGTTCGATTGCAGATGCCCGATGAGGTGGAAGCGCAGCGGCCCTGCCGCTGATCCCTTCCAAAGGTCTGCTGCATGCAATACCTTGGCGCCAAATTCCTGCACGCGGCTCTCGCCAAAGAGCGTGAGCCCCAGCGCCGCGGCTTCGGCAATCGTCTCGGCAGGAAAGGTCTTGGAGACAGCCATCAGCTCGACCTCGCCGCGCGCGCGCCCCGCCGCGCGACAGGCCGCGGAGACGACGTCCTCCAGCCGTTCGAGATTTTCCTTGAGCGCTGTCATCGCGCCCTCACTCAGCGCCCGCGCTCTTCAAGATACTTCTCCACTTCGAGCGCGGCCATGCAGCCGGAGCCGGCCGCGGTAATGGCCTGGCGATAGCGGCGATCCTGCACGTCCCCGCAGGCGAACACGCCGGGAACGATGGCTCCGTTGCGCGTGGTGAAGACATTGTTCGTGGTCTTGATGTAGCCCTCGTCGTCGAGATCGATCTCGCCGGCAAGCATCTTCGTATTCGGCACGTGCCCGATGCCCAGAAACATACCGCTCACGTTGAGTACATCGCGCTCGCCGGTGCGCACGTCGCGCAGGACCAGGCCCTTGACTTCCTTTTCGTCCACGCCCAGCACCTCATCGACCACGGTGTTGGTGCGCAACTCGATCTTGGGATGCGCCATGGCGCGCTCCAGCATGATTTTGGAGGCGCGGAAGGCGTCGCGGCGGTGGAGCAACGTGACTTTCGAGGCAAACCGGCTGAGAAAAATCGCCTCCTCCATTGCGGAATCGCCTCCGCCCACCACCGCAATCTCCTTGTCGCGGAAAAAGAAGCCGTCGCAGGTGGCGCAACTTGACACGCCGTGGCCGATCAGCGCCTGTTCGCTGGGCAGACCCAGCCAGCGCGCGCTCGCACCCGAAGCAACAATCAGCGTGCGCGTGTGAATTTCGCCGGCGGAGGTGTGCAGGCGAATGGGGTGCGCGTCCACCTCCACGCGCGTCACGAGGGCGTGCTCATAGGTAGCGCCGAAGCGCGCCGCCTGCTTCCTCATGTTCTCGATCAGCTCCGGCCCCTGGATGCCCTCGGGCCAGCCGGGAAAGTTCTCGACCATGGTGGTAATCGAGAGCTGGCCGCCGGGCTCGTGGCCCTCCAGAACCAGCGGTCTCATCCCGGCGCGCGCGGTGTAAAGCGCTGCCGTCAATCCGGCGCAGCCGGAGCCTAAGATCACGGTATCGCGAATTTCGGTCATGAGTTATCCCGTGTTGATTGTAGCTGCAACGGCCCTGTAGGCGCCGTCCACCGGGGCGTTGCCCACCCCGGCCTTCCCTGGCTTCTATGAGATGATGCGGAGGGCAGATTGGACTCTGGTGCTCGCAATAGGGGTCGAGCGCGGCCATAGATGCTCAGGCCGCATGAATTCGCAATCGCTCTCTGATCGGTGCGGGCGTGGAATCGCGCAGGGGCTAAAGCCCGCACTCGTTTTTCTTGCTCTTGCGGCCCGGCTAAAGCCGTGCCCTTATTACAAAACGGATTCTTGAAACCGGCTCCAAGGATTTTGCGATTCTGCGGTCGACATTTCTTAGAATCCTCTAAGAGTCACCCAATCCCTTTGGACCTTCCAATGCCCCTCGGAACTTCGTCTGAGGGATTCCGTGCCCATCACTGTTCCTGCGCCCGCGCTCACTGCTTCGCACGATCGCCGTGTGTTCGGTCGTCTGCCGCTTTGCCTTTTCGGCTTCTTCCTTCTCCTCGAGCCCTCCACGCTGCGCGCCGGCGGGCCCAAGTACATTGCCGGAACCACCTACTTCAACGCTGCCGTGGTTGGCCAGCCGTTGCACTGGGCCGGCGGCCAGGTGAACTACTACGTGGACCAGGGCCCGCTTTCAAGCACGGTCACAAACGCGCAGGCCACCGCGATGGTGGACGCCGCCGCAGCGCTCTGGAGCGCGGTGCCCACGGCTAGCGTCACGCTCACCGACATGGGCCTGTTGAACGAGGACGTGAATGGGACCAACATTCAGGTGAACTCGTCGGGGCTAGTTAACCCGCCGGGCCAGATCATCGCGCCCGCCGACATCACGCCTGCGGCCACCAACTATCCCATCGCCGTGATCTACGACGCCGACGGCTCGGTGATCAACGCTATCTTCGGCGCCACGACGAGCCAGCCTGACGCATGCCAGAACAACGGCGTTTCCGTGTGGCTCGACAACTTCAACACCGACGCGACCTTTGCCCACGGCGTCATCATCCTGAACGGCCTCTGCGCCAGCAACGCCAACATGATCGAGATGATGAGCTTCGAACTGGAGCGCGCCTTCGGCCGCATCCTCGGGCTCGACGACGCGCAGGTGAATCCCCGAGCGTTGACCGACGACGAAAACGGGGGCACGCTGGGTTGGCCGGTGATGGAACCCATGAGCGGCGCCTGTGGCGCGAGCGGCGGCGCCTGCATTCCCAACCCCACGGTGCTGCGTTTTGACGATATCGCCGCGCTCAATCGAATTTATCCGATTACCGCCGCCAACCTGGCGAATTTTCCCGGCAAGCAGCTGACCGCGGCGAACACCATTTCGATCCAGGGCACGGTCAGCTTCCGCACCGGCTACGGCATGCAGGGCGCGAACGTGGTGGCGCGCCCGCTCGACGCTAACGGCAATCCGCTTTACCAGTACACGGTGACCGCCGTGACGGGCGCGCTCTTCAACGGCAATCATGGCAATCCGGTCACTGGCTGGGATGACGCGAACGGCAACCTGCTGACCAACTGGGGATCGAACGATCCCACTCTGGAAGGATTCTTCGACCTGAGCGGTATTCCCTTGCCGCCCGGCGTGACCACGGCCAACTACCAGGTCAGCTTCGAGGCCATCGATCCGCTCTACATTCTGGAAAACTCCGTGGGCCCCTACAACCAGGGGCAGGTCGCGCCCTCGGGCACGCTCAACTCGATCTCGCTCGTCAATCTCTCCGCGGGCAGCACACGAACCCTCACCGTGACCGCGGCCAACTCCGCCGTGAGCGGATATTCCGACGCCATTGGGACCGAGGCCCAGCCGCGAACGATGCCCGCGGGCGGCCTGTGGTGCGGGCGGCTCAGCCAGGTGGGGCAAAACGACTGGTTCACGTTTCCGGTGCGCGGCAACCGCATCTTCACCGTGGTCACGCAGGCGCTGGACGAAACCGGAGCGCCGACCAATGCGAAGGCCATGCCTTCCATCG
>Ga0326727_10011321_pt1 | contig 20822 bp, 23 predicted proteins | sample MB2enrmetagenome_FD_207643 | JGI IMG/M metagenome (GOLD analysis project Ga0326727, IMG submission 207643) | Lab enriched peat soil microbial communities from McLean, Ithaca, NY, United States - MB29MY | ecosystem: Environmental > Terrestrial > Soil > Wetlands > Peat | place: USA: New York...
GTCGTAATTCTAACCGCAAGGGAGATAGCGCCCAAGGTATGACCCATGATTGGGGTGAAGTCGTAACAAGGTAGCTGTAGGAGAACCTGTGGCTGGATCACCTCCTTTCTAAGAGAGAACCGGCTCTGGAGTCCGGCTTCGGCTGGACAGGTCCAGAGCGGAGGCTCGGCGTTTTGAAATTTCAAATTTGAAATTTGAGATTTCAGAGGGCGTGGCTGCTCAACTCAGTTGTCAAAGAGGGTCGAAGAGTCGAAAGTCAAGAGTCGAAAGCCAAAGGCCGCGAGGAATCGCGGCCTTTTTGCTTCTTCGACCGCGACGGTTCGAGTTCCAGCGCTTCACTCGGAACTGCGCCGTAGCGCAGACCGGTGCTTTTTGCGGTCTGCGGCTTTTTCACCGGCATAGACCCCAGGGCTGAAACGATGAAGAAGTTCCTAATTATTATTGAGGAAACCGGCACGGGCTATTCGGCCTACTCGCCCGACGTGCCGGGGTGTGTCTCCACTGGCCGCACGCGACAAGAGGTCGAGCAGAATATGCGCGAGGCGATTGAGTTCCATCTCGAAGGCCTGCGCTTGGAAGGCCTGCCCGCGCCCGAAACGCACACCTACTCAACTTACGTGGAAGTGCCCGCATAGCGGCCGGGCGTGTCGGCTGCGTACCTGACAGACCGCGTGAAGAAAGGTACTGTTCTATGGCCGCAAGAACCGTAAAGATGTGGTTTGACCCTGAGGCCGACTTCCTGGAAGTTGTCTTCGAGCAGAAGCCCGGCTATTCGCGCCCCACTGAGAATGACCAGGTTATGGAAAGGGTAGACGAAGAGGGCAACGTTATTGGCTTTTCTATCCTGCGAGTGGGCTCCCTGAAGAAGACTCCGCTCGAACTAGCGCTGCGGTGGGAATGAAAACCCTGTACGTCGAGAATCGGGCCAAGTGGCGCGCCTGGCTGCAAGAGAACTCCGAAGGCGCGGCGGAAGTCTGGCTGCTGTGCTACAAGAAGGACACGGGTCGGCCGCGAATCGCTTATGCCGACGCGGTCGAGGAGGCGATTTGTTTCGGCTGGATCGACAGCAAGATCAAGAAGCTGGACCAAGCGCGCTTTGCACGGCTGTTCACGCCGCGCAAGCCGAAAAGCAAGTGGTCCCGGGCTAACCTCGAGCGCGCCGCGAAAATGATCAGGCAAGGTAAGATGACGGCGGCGGGGATGAAGGTCTTCGACCCTCGCAACCAAACCGCCCCGCTCCCCGCCAAGCTTCCCGCCATTCTGGAAGCGCAGTTCCGCAAGCGGGAAAAGGCGTGGGAGAATTTCACGCATTTCCCCCCTTCCTATCAGCGGATAACCATTGGGTGGGTAGCGAGTGCCAAGCAGGAAGCGACTCAACTTCGGCGCTTGCAACAACTGATCGCCGAGTCGGAGGCGAACCAACGAATCAAATTCATGTGACTTGTGAAAAACTCTCTTGAACCGCTACGACTGATTCTCTCCCTGGGATTCCCGCTCGACCGCGCGGACATCATCCATGCCTTTATTGGCGGCTCGGCGCTGCACGGTGTAAAACTAGGCGGCGCCGACGACACCGACGTTTATGGGATTTACATTGAGAGGCCCTGGCTGGCGCTCGGGATTGAGAGCATGGAACACTTCGTGGCCTCCACCGCGCCGCAAACCCGGCGCAACGTGGCGGGCGATATCGACGTGATGTGTTACTCGCTTCGCAGGTGGGCTGCCTTGGCTGCCAAGGGTAATCCCACCATTTTGCACTCCCTGTTTACGCCTGCGGGGCCAGGTGAAACGGAGTGGCCGGACATACTTAATCGCCGCGAGATCTTTCTGGCCCGGACACATGCCCGGAAATACCTCGGCTATGCCGACGCACAGCTCAAGCGTATGTGCGGCCAGCGCGGCGCGGGGAAGCACGGGCAGAGGACGGAAATCATCGGCAAATTCGGTTACGACACCAAAGCTGCCATGCACACGCTTCGGCTGCTCTATGAAGGCATCGAGCTCATGAAGGATCATTGGGTGACTTTGCCGCGGCCGGCGAAGGAGCGCGAACGCCTGCTTGCGGTGCGTCGAGGAGAGTGGCCGGAGGAGCGTGTGATCCAGCAGGCAAATCGGTTGATAAGAACCCTTCAGGAGTCTGCGGAAGCCTCGAGCTTGCCGGAAACGGTTGACCTCACTACCGTTTCGAAGTTGGTGGGTCGAATCTACCTCCAGCATTGGGCAGGACCCGAGTGAGCGGCGCGGCCAAAGTTCTGAAGCAGGCAGGTTTGAAGCGATGAAGAGATACCTCGTGGTCATCGAAGAAACGAGCACCGGGTATTCGGCGTACTCTCCCGACCTGCGAAGTTGACTCTCTAATCGCAGGGGTCAAGTTCCCGCCTGCGGCCGCCACTTCGTGGTAAGATGGGCCTCAGTGATGGGTCGCAACAAAAACCTTCGGAGCCGGATTGGAGGGCTGGAGCGGGCCATCGCGGCGCATGAGAAAAAGATCGAGAACGAGGAAGCGAAGCCGAATTGTAACATGAAACGGATTGGCCACTGGCGAGGTGAGATCGACGGATGGAAGAAGCAAATTGAACGTTTAACGGAAAGGCTCAGAAGAAGGTGACAGCATGGCTACCAAGCTGACAGAACGACTTCCATCGCTGGAGGACACCGATTGGGCGTTGGGCGAGGTACATGAATATTACAAGCCGCTTGAAGAACTCCGCAAACGGCTTGCAAGCTTACCGCCTGATAGCCCAGCCCGCCTCGACCTTCTGCCGGAAATTGCCGTAGCGGCTGAAGTTCTCAAAGCGAAGCTCGACAGCCTGATCGCCGCGATTGATGCTGTCGAGGACTCGTTGCCTGACGACGATTAGGGGTATGTTCCAGGTCCAAGTCAGAGTAATCTTTCTCCGACCTTGCGTGAGCAAGCGGAGTCTTTTCGGCTCCTCGGGTCCTTTGAGTGTTAGACTGGGATTTTCGAACACTTGGCTCGCGAAAGAAGGACAACTATGGCTGAAACTCCCTCTACAATGCTTCCGCTCGGCACGAAGGCCCCGCCCTTTCGCCTTCCTGACCCGAATGGCAAATGGGTATCGTTAGACGACTTCAAGGATGCGCCAGCCGTCCTGATAGTGTTCATGTGCAACCACTGCCCTTATGTAAAGCATATCCGCACGCGCTTCGCCGAACTCGCCAAAGAGTACCAGGCGAAAGGGGTAGGCGTCGTCGCGATCAACTCCAACGACGCCGATAACTACCCGGAGGACCGGCCGGAGAAGATGGCCGAAGAGATCAAGCAGGTCGGCTACACCTTCCCGTATCTGTACGATGAGAGCCAGGAAGCGGCCAAAGCGTATCGAGCCGCCTGCACGCCCGACTTCTACCTCTTCGATCGGGACCGCCACCTCGTCTATCGCGGGCAATTCGATGACAGCCGGCCCGGCAATGGGCGCCCGGTCACCGGCGCTGACCTCCGGACCGCCCTGGACGCGGTCTTGGCGGGACGCCCCGTCTCCAGCAATCAGAAGGCAAGCATGGGGTGCAATATCAAGTGGAAGCGTGGGAACGCCCCGGATTACTTTTGATTTTGGCTTTGCGGGCTGGAGAAAACCTCTCCAACGCGTCATTGCGAGCGCAGGTCCCCATGAGCCTGCGCTCACCACTGTGAGTGAAGTTGCGCGAAGCGCCTTGGAGTGCGGCAGCGCCAGCTGCCGCCTTGTTTCTGCCGAATGGAAGGCGGCAGCTCCGCTCCGCTTCGCTGCCGCACTCCAAGGCGCTTCGCGCACCTGCAAGGCAGTGCGAGATTCCTCGTCGTCCGTCAGTTGACGGACTCCTTGGAACGAAAGGTGCTAACGCTAATCACTCTCCTGCGTCTCCCCGAACAATCGCCGGAACTCTTCTGAGGCCTTGCGCAGTTCCAGCCAGTCGAAAAAGAGGTCCGGCGTTTCCAGCCAAATGCGGAACCAGGTGGCGATCTCCCGCTTTTCCGCTCGCTTATCCGGACTCACCCGCGGATTCGCCGCCAGACTCCCTGCGCGCAACTTCCCCTTCTGGATCAAAGAGCGGACAAGGGCTGTCCCGGTCCGGTCCGAGGCCATGCGGTATTCCCGATAGGCAGAGTCGAGTTTCCTGAGCGAAGCCTTCGCGTTGGCGAGGTCGTGGAATTGAAGCAGGTTGCGCAGACGACTCGCATAAGGCTCTTGCATAGAGGGAGTCGCAAAGCGGTCGTAGTACTCGACCTTTTTCCCCGCCTCACGCAAAACCGCGGCAATGTAAGAAGGAGAAGTCTTGAGGCCTGATCCCAGCCGGGCACGCAACTCATTCTCGAGGGCGCGGATTTCCTCCGGGCCGATTCGTTCGAGTGCCTTCGCCCGACAGTATTCAAGGATGATTTGCTTCTTGCTGAGTGTTCCTGGCACGTTTCTGCGCCGGGGCAGCGTTCTTGGTCGCCGTAGCGCCGGGCTTTAGCCCGGGACTTGCCGCCCTAAAGGGCGGCGCTACGGGTGCCGGCGGCTTCGAATTTCTGCCGGCCTTCCCCGCCTCATTACGACGCAACGCCGCCACTTCCCTCCGATATCGTGACACGTTGCGTTGATGTTCGGCAAGAGTTCTGGCGAAGACGTGCCCACCGTGATTGTTGGCGACGAAATAGAGCGCGTCCCCGTCGGCAGGGTGAAGCGCCGCCCGGATTGAGGCCAGGCCCGGGTTGGCAATCGGCCCGGGGGGCAGTCCGGAGTGGCGGTAGGTGTTATAGGGGGAATCGAATTCGAGGTCGCTTTGGGTAATAGGACCTGCCGGGCGACGGTTCAGTCGCGCCGCATAGACCACCGTGGGATCGGACTGCAAGGGCATCCCCCTCTTGAGCCTCCTCTCGAAGACCCCGGCGATGAGGGGGCGTTCCGAGGCCTCTGGTGTCTCCTTTTCAATGAGCGAGGCCAGGGTGATGACATCGTGCCACCCCGTCCCTCCCCCACCCCTTGCTCCCCTCCCCGGTTGAAAAGGGGAGTCAGGGGTGGGAGCCTTTGCTCCCCTCCCGAACTGGGGAGGGGAATCAGGGGTGGGGGAAGGCCCTTGGTTCGCGAACCGGGAAGCAAGGATGTGGCGGGAACGCGCCAGCATGGTGAGGACCACGGTTGCGGCACTGACGCCGCGGGGGAAGCGGTACGTATCCGGGAAGAGATAGCCCTCCAGCGAGGGCGCACGGGGATCGAGATCATGTATCGCCGCAGCCTGCTGAGTGACTCGGAAGAACTGCTCGGGATCGATGCCCAGCCGCAAGTTGAGAATCCGCGCGATGTCAAAGCGGTCCGAGCCCTCGGGGATGACGACCGAATGAAGGTAAACTTCGCCCAGGACCAGTTTTCGGTAAACATCGATGGGGCGGAGCGGGCGGTCAAAGAGGTACTCACCGGCGTGCAAGGAGTGACGGGGGCGGGCAGCCCAGTAACGCACCAGAAACGGCAGGCGATGCCTAAGCACTCCGCGAGAAACGAGCAAATCCGCGACTTGGGAAGCCCGCGAGCCGGGTTCGATGACGAGCAACATGTTCCCGGCGTAACCGCGATAGGGCGAGAGCAAATCGAGAGTCAACCAGGACAACCCCACAGCCGCTACCCCAAAGGCCAGGAGGAGAAGCCGCCATCTCATGGGGCCCCCCCGGCGTTGCGGCTGCGCTCGTTGGAGAGGAAGTCCAGGTAGCTTTGCAACAGAAGCATCGCCGCCACGCGATCCACCGCGCGCTGGCGCTTGCCCTGGCTGAGACCGGCGGCGCGCAGGGCGCGGTTGGCTTCCACCGAGGTCAAGCGTTCGTCCCAGAGAAGGACGGGGCAACCCAGTCGCCGGCGCAGCTTTTCCGCGAACTCCGACGCCTGGCGAGACATGGTGGTTTCGCCTCCGCCATGCCCGAGGGGATTTCCAACGATCACACGCTCGGTGGAATACTCTTCCGTCAGTTCCTGGATCTTTCGCAGGTCATCGTCCAGGCGTGTGCGCGCGAGAGTCGGAAGCCCCTGGGCGGTGATGCCTAAAGCATCCGACACCGCCAAGCCCATCCGCCTCATGCCGAAGTCGATTGCCAGGATTCGCACTGATGTTTCCGATCACCTCGGGGGCGCCGCCGCAGGGACCCGGACATGGCCGCGCCCCGAGCGTCCTTGCTGATGATACACCTATAAGAACCTGGATTCCCGCTTTCGCGAGAATGACAGGAAAGCGACACCGGCCGCGGTGGCTCAGGTCAGGACGAGAACACTCGCGTCAATAAGAGCGGCCACGGGCGTTAAGGTCCTCGCGTCTCCAACCGCGCGCGACTTCGTGGGGCTTGGATGGCCGCTCACGATAAGCCTCCGCCTTGGGCGGATGGGCCTCCCGCTGTCGCTGCCGCTCCAGCATCTGTCGGAACAGTTTCGAGCGCTCTTCCACGCTCATGGCCCTCGCTCGACCTCTGTTTCCAGAAGGATAGACTAACCTGACTATAACAGGGAAGGAGATATTTTCAAGCGGTAAGGCACATAGCCGACGGTGTTCTTTCCAAGCACACCGAGGGTCGCAAACCCCGCCGTGTAGAAAATGATCACATGAACCAGACCGAATCGTGCTTCACAAGGCGCTGATATGAACGCTTCCGCCATCGATGTGGATTCGCAGGGTCGCTCCGCCGGAGCCCAGTGTGGCGTGGAGCCGCGATGAGGAAATCTCTCCCGTAACCTTCAGGGGAAGGTCCGAAGTCACCTCGCCGCTGGAAGCCGATGCATCCAGGTTAAGGCTCACGCCCGGGTCAACACTGACTTTGACGTCGCCGCCGGAGGTTTCGATTTCTCCTCCTTTGGCATTCCCGCGCGCCAACGCTGCGGTTACACCTCCGCCCGAGGTGTGGGCTTCAACACGTCCACGGGCGTTTTCCAGAGTAATATCTCCTCCGGAGGTTTTGACGTTTACGTCCCCGCTGAGGTCGCGCAGTTCCAGGTCACCGCCGGAAGTGCGGGCGGTGAGATTACCGGCGAGGCCCGACACCCCAACATCGCCGCCTGAAGTCTCGAGGTTGGTCTCTCCCTCCAGGTGTCTGACCTTGACGTCTCCGCCACCGGTGCGGATGTCGACATTCGTCTTCGTAGGAACCTGCACCTCCATGCGCACTTGCAGTGACTTGGGCCATGGCAGCGCGCTGCGTCTTCGCACCTCGATGCGGACTGCCCCGGGTTCCTCGTCGAAATGGAAGCTGAACAAATCCTCCAGGTCATTTCGATTGGAAGTGACCACGACATGGGCGCCTGATTCCGGCCTCCCCGTCACAAAGACGTCGCTGGCGCTGGCCTCGACCACCAACTTGCCGCCGGGGGCGAGCTTCAGATTCTTCTCGATGCGTGATTGGGAATAGGCGCGAGACCCAGCGCCGAGCAGGAATACCAAACAGCACAAACCCAGACCAATCTTGCGGCTCATCTTGTCCTCCATGAATTCGAGCGTCAACTCTAATTTTATTAGACGAGGCCGGCGCGGTTCGGTAACCGAGGCGAAGCCTGAATTACCAACCCGCTGCCTGGTGCTTCTGTCATTTGGAATCGGGATCCCCTTTGAAACACTCGTCATTCCCGCGAAAGCGGGAATCCAGTGCGTGCGCAGCGCATTTGTGAAGGTTTGTGGAGTGGATTCCCGCTTTCGCGGGAATGACTGGGGGTTGGGGCGAGCCTGTCCCGCATCTTTGGCTGGACATCACCGGCGCCCAAGTCGGAAAAATAGCCCTCTCCCCGCAGAGCGGGTCTGCCCTCTCCCACGGGGAGAGGGTGTCCGGCGACGGCGCTTTCTCCAGCCGTCGCCGGACGGGTGAGGGGTTCCTTCCCTTCGCAAACCATCTTGTCCAGCTAAAGCTTCGCATCAGCTATAGTCTCCCTCTGCCCGTGCGGCCCGCCCCTTACCACGCGACCCAACCGAAGCTCGAAACGCGGCATCGTCCTCCTGGCGCGGCCGGACGCTGAAGGCGAAGGTTCGCCACTAGTCTCCCCTTAAGAATTGGGTTGCGGAAGAGCCGTGGACCTAAAGAGCAGGCCTCCGCTACCCAGCTTTGCACAGCGGGGGACGACCGAGGCGTTAGGGAAGAGGTTGCTTCACGAAACTGAGCAAGAGCCCCCTCACCCGGCCCGCTCCGGCTGATGAAAACGCCGGCAGCGGGCCACCCTCTCCCCTCGGGAGAGGGCTATTGATTCAGTACGCTGACAACCCGACTGGTCATTGCAATGAGAATAGGTTAGGGGTATGTTGCCAGTGGCGCGGAAAGTCTAAAGGGAAACTCCGGTTAACACGGGTCCGGCATCCGGCGTTCCGTGAATTCAGGAGCCAAGTCATCATGCGAATACTGCGAGGGCACGGCGGTCATCGTCCTGCGCTATACGTTTCTCAGCATCCCGTGAGAGATCGTCCAGAACTGCCCAAGGAGCACACCATGCGTTATCTATTGGGCTTCATCATACTGTTCGCATTTCTCGGGAACGCCCTCGCGCAAACGCCGGCTCCCGATTACCGCAACCCCAACCTGCCCGTCGAGCAGCGCGTCGCTGATTTGTTGAAGCGCATGAGGCTCGAGGAGAAGGTGGGACAATTGACCCCCGGGCGACGGACCAACTTCGGCATCCTGGACACCACGGGGAAGTTCAACGACACCAACGCGCGCGAGGCCTTTCGCCAGATGTTCAGTTTTGACTCGAAGACAAGCCCGCGCGACGCGGCGATTTTGCGCAACGCCCTCCAGCGTTACCTGCGCGAGAAAACTCGTCTGGGAATCCCTGCTCTGTTTCAGGGAGAAGCGCTGCACGGCTTCATGGAAAATGGCAGCACGAGCTTCCCCCAGGCGCTGGGCTTGGCGAGCACTTGGGACACGGGCCTGGTGGAGCGAGCGTTCACGGCGATTGCCGATGAAATGGCTTCGACGGGCGATAACCAGGCCTTTACCCCCGTGCTCAACCTGGCCCGTGACCCGCGGTGGGGGCGCACGGAGGAGACCTACGGCGAAGATCCCTACCTCGCGGCCCGCATGGGCGTGGCGGCCATCGAAGGATTGCAGGGACACAACTTCACGATCGACCGCCACCACGTGCTGGCCACCGCGAAGCATTACGCGGCGTATGGACAATCGGAGGGTGGCCGGAACCTCGCTCCGGCCAACTACTCGGAGCGGCTTTTGCGCACCGTATTCTTTGAGCCTTTTCGCGCGGCAGTCGAGGAAGCTCAGGCGGGAAGTATCATGGCAGCCTATAACGAGATCGACGGCGTCCCGTGTCACGTGAACGGTTGGTTGTTGAATCGGGTTCTGCGCGAGGAGTGGGGATTCCAGGGATATGTGACCTCGGACGGCGACGGACTCCAGATGCTGATCAATCTGCACCGTGTCGCCGCCAACAATGCCGATGCGGCGCGCCTGGCGCTGGCGGCCGGAGTGGACTACGACCTCTCGGACGGTTCGGTCTATGACACCCTGGTGGATCAAGTGCGCGAGGGAAGGCTCCCCGAAAGTGAAGTTGACAATGCCGTGGCCAGGGTTCTGGCCGCCAAGTTCCGCCTGGGTCTCTTCGAGAATCCCTATGTCGACCCCGACTACGCGGAGCGTATCACCAGCGGTCCCGAACATCAGAAGCTCGCGCTCCAGGCCGCGCAGGAGGCTATTGTGCTTCTGAAGAACGACGGCAACCTGCTGCCACTGGATTTGAAGAAACTGAAGACCATCGCCGTGATCGGCCCGAACGCCGCGGATGTTCACCTGGGAGGCTACAGCCGCGAACCGGCGCGCTCCGTGAGCATTCTCGAAGGCATTCGCAACCGTGTGGGCCCGGAAGTGAAAGTGCTTTACGCCGAAGGGTGCAAGATCACTACGGGCATCCAAGGCTGGCGGGCGTGGTACGAGGACAAAGTCGAGGTTCCGGACGCGAAGAGCCAGCTCGAAAGCATCCAGGCGGCGACAGAGGTGGCGCGGAAGGCCGGCGTGGCGATCGTGGTGGTCGGGGAAAACGAGAGCACGAACCGCGAGGCGTGGTCAGAGGCCCATCTCGGGGATCGTGATTCACTCGACCTGATCGGCTACCAGAATCAGCTTATCCAGGCCATCGTCGAAACCGGAACTCCTACCGTCGTCTTCCTGATCAATGGCCGCCCGCTTTCCATCAACTACACAGCCGCACACGTGCCGGCGATTCTGGAAGGATGGTATCTGGGGCAGGAGGGCGGTACGGCGGCCGCCAACGTTCTTTTCGGAGACGTCGACCCGGGGGGAAAGCTGCCCGTCACCTTTCCCCGCTCCGTGGGCCAGCTCCCCGCCTACTATTATCACAAGCCTTCGCTCGAACGGAGTTACGTCCTCGCCAACAGCAAACCTCTGTTCCCCTTTGGCTACGGGCTCAGCTACACGACTTTCCATTTTGAGAATCTCCGAGTCGAGCCGGCCGTCATCGGAACGGGCGGAACAGCAACGGTGAGCGTGGACGTGCTCAACACCGGGAATCGGGAAGGCGACGAAGTCCCGCAGCTCTATATCCACCAGCGCGTCAGCACGGTCACCCAGCCGGTGATGCAATTGAAAGGGTTTCGCCGTATCAGCCTGAAGCCCGGAGAGAGGAAAACCGTCGAATTCAGGCTCACGCCTGACCTGCTCTCCATGCTGGACCTCGACATGCACCGCGTCGTCGAACCGGGCATGTTCGACCTCATGGTCGGTCCAAGTTCCGCCGAGACAACCAGCGTCCCGCTCCAGGTGGTCCTGAAGTAGGCGGCGCAGCGCATCGCAAAGTGGGGAGCGCGGGCTTCTAGCCCGCACCAAATCTACCCCCGGTGTGAACTGCAAACGGACGGGCGCAGGCCCACCACCCGTTCACCCGCCCCGCTCCGGCTGGAGAAAGCGCCGGAGCGGGACACCCTGCCCCAGGGGGGAGAGGGGACCGCCTTCCTACGATGCGGTCCGTTTCTGATGCTACAGATAGGGCTGTTCGGCTATTCTCGCTCGGGACAGTCTGGATGGAGAGGGGTGAAAGCAGCCCTTTGTTTTCATAGACATTCCCGCTTCGTTCCGTCAATCTTGGAGAATTCTCTTGGTTTCCTCTCAAAGGACAGAAATGCGCTGCCCACGCACTGGATTCCTCCCGCGTAGCGGCAGGGGCAGGCCACGACCTCCTGCACGGTGTAAACGTACAACACTAGCCTATCATATTGCAGTGGTCAAGAGAAATCGGTAGTGGTCGTGTCCAAGATCTTTGACTGGACAGGGGGGTAAAAGTCGGAATCACGGCCCTCTCCCAAGGGGAGAGGGTGGCCCGCGACGGCGTTTTGACCGGCTTGGGCACCGGCGGTGTCCAGCCAAGGACGTGGGACACGCTCAGCCCATATCCGGCCGGGCTTTCAGGGATGGTCCTTGATGTCCACACCACCGGTAGTTTGGGCGGCGGGTTCGGGTGCGGGCATGTGGCATTGGCCGTCGAAGAAGCCCCCGGGATCGACGACGAGGCAGGGCGTGTAAATCTCGCCCAGGACGACGCCGTGTTCTTTGATTTCCAGCCGCTCGGAGGCATGGATGTTTCCTTTTATTTTTCCGGTGACACTGATGAAGCGGGTGTGGATTTCCCCTTCCAATTCACCTTGATCGTGGACTACGATGGTGCCTTCAGAGCTAATCTCACCCTTGAAATGAGTGTTGACGCGGATCAGGCCGGACCTGACCGTCATCTTTCCCTCAACCTCGACGCCGGGCTCGAGCCACCCGACCCAGTCGCCGGGGAGATCAGTCACTTGACGCCGCTTGGTCTTTCCAAAGCCGAATGGCATCGTTGCCTCCCACAGGGGTCATTCTCATGCCCCGTTTATATCAGAAAGTTAGGGTATACGGAAACAGTTAAATGTACATGCGCAGTTCTAGCGCCTGACGATCAATTCGAAAATCCTGGTCAGGTCCTGCGCCGAAAAATAGCTGATTTCAATCTTGCCACGGCGTCCATCGCCGAGGATCTTTACCCGCGTCCCCAGCGTTCGTTCGAGTTCCAGCGCGGCGGCTCGAACGTTGGGATCGACAGGGGGTTTGGAGGCGGCCTTCGGCGCTGCCGGTTTTGTGCCTCGAGAGGACACCAGGTTCTCGACCTGCCGCACGGAGAGGCCTTGCCTGGCGATCCTCGAGGCAAGGTGGAGTTGGGCGGGCTCGGAATTCAGGCCCAGGAGCGCCCGCGCGTGGCCATAAGTGATTTCGTCCTTGGAAAGCATCTCCTGGACGGCCGGCGGCAGCCGCAAAAGCCGCAGGATGTTTGTGACTGAAGAACGATTGATGCCCAGCCGTTCTGCAACCTGCTCGTGGCTGAGGCGGAATTTTTCCTGAAGCGCTTGATAGGCGTGGGCCACCTCGAGCGGATTCAAGTCGTCACGCAGCAGGTTTTCCGCCAGAGCGAATTCAAGGGCCTCCTGGTCCGCAAGCTCGCGGACAGTGGCGGGAATGGTCTCGAGGCCGGCCAGGCGGGCCGCACGCCATCGACGTTCCCCTACCACGAGCTGGTAACGGTCCTGGACAGAAGCGTTGTGGCGCAGGAGGATGGGTTGGACAACACCGTTCGCCCGGATGGAAGCGGCAAGCTCCGCCAGCGAGTCTTCCGAGAAGGCGCGGCGCGGCTGAAATGGGCTGGGGTCGATGCGGTCGAGCGGCACCCGCTCGAGGCCGGAGGTGGCGGACTCAACGGTCTGAAGCAGGGCGTTCAGCCCTCGACCCAACGCCTTTCTGGTCATGGTTGATGACCTCCTGTGCCAATTCAAGATAACTGCTGGCTCCCCGGCAATCGGGATCGTAGAGCAAAATGGGTTTGCCGAAACTGGGCGCCTCGGCCAAGCGAACGTTCCGAGGTATCACGGTGGAGAAAACCTGGTCGCCGAAGAAATCCCTCAAATCGTCGCGAACCTGGTGAGAGAGATTGGTGCGCTCGTCGAACATGGTGAGGAGGATTCCTTCCACCGCCAGATTGTGGTTGTGGGAGCGGCGGACCCGAATGAGCGTGTCGAGAAGCTCCGAGACACCCTCCAGGGCGAAGTACTCGCACTGCACGGGCACGATGACGGAATCGGCGGCGACGAGGGCATTGAGGGTGAGCAAGTCAAGGGCGGGAGGGCAGTCCAGGAGGATGTAGTTAAAATCGTCGCGGAACTTCTCCATTTTGTTGCGCAGAGCTTTTTCACGCTCGGGGCGATCCACTAGCTCGACGGTGGCGCCCACCAGGTTCTTGTTCGAGGGGATGAGATGGAGTCCCTCGAGCTCGGTTTTTAGCACGAGTTCCTTGAGAGGGACATCGAGCATAAGGGCGTCGTATATGGTCCGGCGCGAGGGGTCTTTGGGGAAGCCCAGGCCTCCGGTGGTGTTGGCTTGGGGGTCGCAATCAATGATCAAAGTCCACATGTCGCGGCTGGCCAGGGCGGCCCCCAGATTGATGGCCGTAGTGGTCTTCCCGACGCCGCCCTTTTGATTGGCAATGGCGATGACTCGTCCCAAAGGCTCCCACCCGCAGAAGGTCAAGGCGAATCTATCAAAAGCCGGGGAATTAGGCAAGCAAAAGGCACGGGAGGCCTCGCTGTCATTTGGGATGGGATCCCTATCGATACGCCAGTCATTCCCGCGAAGGCGGGAACCCACTCGGCAAGGCTGTGGAGACACCCTGTTGACAGACTGGATTCCCGCCTTCGCGGGAATGACCGCGAGTTGCAATTCGCCAGTCTCGCAAATGACGCAAGAACCGCGCTGGGATGTTTCACGTGAAACATGCCCGCTGGGAGAGCCTCGCTTCCGGGGGCGCGAGCGTAGTGCTTGCTCGGTAGGTTGGGAGGACCTGAAGAACTTGGGGTCAGGATTGGGAGCAGAGATGGTGGGGTCCCGCTCACGCGTGGCCAGGGCTTTGGAGTGCGGCAGAGGAGCCTGCGGAGCTGCCGCCTTTAGTTTTGCACTGAAGGCGCAAGCCAAGGCGGCAGCTCCGCAGGCTCCTCTGCCGCACTCCAAGGGCTTCGCCCCTTCTTTCGCGGCACAAGGTCCTCATCCTCTTCTCAAAACAAGCTGTGGGCTCGCTGCTGCTAGGCCGAAGGGTAACTGTACCCCAAAGATGTGGGACATGCTCATCTGTGAGGGAGAGGGACGGTCCACAGCTCTGTCGTATATCATCCGGCAGAGCCGCACTTGGCGCGACCTTGAGGCGACCCTATACGGGTGTTTCACGTGAAACGTGCTCGCAGGGAGGGACTTCGCTTCTGCCGGCCCAGGGCAGAGAAGGCGTGAACAAACCGCGCTGTAGCGGCGGTCTATGACCGCCGCGTTATAGAATCGACGACTTCGGCGCTCATAGAGCGCCGCTACAGGTGCCCAATCCGATTCTTTCGCACCTTCAGCATTCTCAAGACGTTTTCTTCCCCCACCAGATTTCCCCCTGCCCGCCGCGGGGCAGAGGCAGGGTCCGCACTTCTCCCCTGCCGCTCCAAATGTAGGCTATTGTTATTGCCTGTCGGGGGCCGAGCCAGAGAAAAAGCTCCCCCCCGGCCTTCAGGCAGCCCCAGGCCAGGGGGATTAGCTCCTCCAGGCCCCCCACCGCGCGCGCCGTCGCCGCGTCATAAACCCCCGCCTGCGCCGCGCCGGCAAAATCCTCCAGGCGTTCCCCGCGCACTTCCACGGAATTCATTCCGCAAACTCGGGCCACCTCTTTGAGAAACGCGCGCTTCTTGGCCACCGGCTCCAGCAGCGTCACCGCCAGGTCCGGAAAGATGATCTTCAAGCACAAGCCGGGAAACCCCGCCCCGCTTCCAATATCCAATAGCTTTCCCTGCAATTCCACCCAACGGCCCAGATAAAGGCTTTCCCCAAAATGCCGGGTCACGCACTTCTGCGGGTCGCGGACGGAGGTCAAGTTAATCTTCTTATTCCACCGCAGGAGCAATTCGAGGTAGGCAATCAATTGGCCGATTTGACCGCTACTAAGGCTGAGTCCGAACGGTTCGAGCAACTGGCGGACGGTGGCTTCCTCCAGCATCGCACCCCGATTCTAGAGGGTTTGCCGTGCCTGCGCAAGGGGGTGCGCCGCGCACTGTCAAACGGTGTCAATGTCCAGCCCACTGGCGGTGCGGCCCACGATCGCTGGGCTAATGTCCCAGCAGCGAACGGTGGCCGCTGTTTTTCAGCGCAGCCCTCACGCGGCCCTCATCCATCCAGCCGGGGTGGGGCACCGCCAATGGCGGGACGGCGGCAGGCAAGAGCGCGGGCACGTGCCGCTTTACCGCCGCGTCTGCCAGAAGGTATCCGTGGTTTTCCAGAACGGCTGCCTCGGCGTCGGAAAACGAGTCGAGGTCGGTGCGAATTCCGGCTATTACTTCGGACGCCAGCTCTTTCGAGTACCCGGAATTGGCGCCGTAGCTCGACGTCGCTCCGCCGACGCCCCAGTACGTCCCCTCCATGATGCCGCCGATGAAACTCGCCATCAGCCAGCGTTTCCGCACCGCCAGGGCCTGGTTTTCCGGTATCGCCAGGTAACGCTCCACTTCCCAGATGAGGCCGGCGCCGGGACCGATGCCGAACAGCGCCCCCCCGTCCGAGCTCAGCACGACCGCGTGGTCTTTCCACACGGGCTCCAGCCCCAGGTTGTCGTACAACCCGCCGTCGCTCAGCGCCAGGCCGCGGATGCACTTGTCTCTTTCCGCCCCTTGCGGCGCCTTGCCGCCCGCCAGCTTGGCCGGGTCCAAATGCATCCTGAGGGGCTTGAACACTGGCGGGAAGCAGGAGGATGCGGCGACCGCGAGCGCCAGGGGAAAGCCGGGCGGCGGGGGCCCGTGCCCGGCTTCGTAGTCGCCAATCCGCGTCTTCTGGAAAACCCAGTTGGTCCCGAACGCGAGGTCAGTGGCGCAGAACACGAATTGCGGGGCATAGGGCAGGCCCGCGAGCTCGAGTGTGGTCAGGTGCTTCTCATACTGCCCGGCAAGGGCCTCGGCTCCCGTCTTCCACGGCAGGAGCGAAGCCGCCAGGGCCGGCGTGCGAATGTTTATGGCTGTGAGCCGGCGGAACGGAGCGGCCACCTGGCTCTCCCAATCAGCCACGGGGCCGCTCAGCGGCCACGGCAGCCGGGTGGCAACATGTGCGCTGATGATACTGCCACCCGATACCGAGGAGACTGTCTTCAGTTTGGCGAGGATGCCGAACTCGTTCAAGCGCCTCAGCGCGCCGAGATGGAAGAGCGCGGCGCGGTAGCCGCCGCCCGACAGGCACAGCCCGATGCCGTCCCGCTCTGCTTTCGGCTTCGGCAGGTACGTGTTCGCGGCGTGGGTCGTTATGCCGGCAGTATCTGTGCGCATCTGGGCTGTATTCTACCTCTGTATGGGGCGAAGCGTGTTGCAGATTTATGCGACGGCCATTTTCCGTGAGGGCAAGTTCGGCCGTCATACTCACTCTATATCAGCCTGGCGGAATCGCCCCGGCGAACCTTGCCGCCTTGCAGCACAGAGGCATAGACGCCGATCCCACCCTGATTGTGCTGGACCGCCGACCGCAGGATGCCCGGATCCTTGGGGAGGTCACCTTGGGCGAGCGTTGTCATCACGCAGCGCAGGCAGGGGCGAGTGATGCTCAGGCGAACGGAGTCCCCGATGGCGAGCACCTTGCCGATCCAGGCGTTTTCGACGAAATCCTTTTCGCCGTTCGCGGCCTCGAGAACGATGTTGGAAGATAGAACATATCCGGCCATTTCCGCGGATTCTTGGCGGTGACAACTTTTCCATCGGAGGCGTCAATCAGCGCGTAGGCGCGATCTCCTGCGAAACCCCTCGCGGTGGCTTCCGCAGCGTACAACTCTTCTCCCATCATGGACTTGACGGGGTACCGCCAAAGAGAAAGAGTCGAACCAACTACCGTTTGTGATGCCACCTTGGAATCCTTCCTACGGTGCTTCCCAGTCTAGGGCGTAGATGTCCTGGGATCCGGTGTCGCGGAGTAACAGGGGCGAATCATCGGGGGCGACGCCGAGCCAAATGCTGAAGTAACCGGTAATACGAAGATTCTTCAGATCGGCAACGCGCTCCACCTTGCGGTCGCTGGCACGGACCCGCAGCACTGCCGGATTCTCGGGCCAACGCAAGAAGTAAACATACCGCCCATCCGCTGACCAGTTCGGAAAACCAGCGCTACCCTTCATGATTTCGGACCACTTCTCGGTCTGGAAGTCAAATAGGACCATGCTCAGCGAGTTTATAGGCATGGCGAGAAGGTATCGTCCATCCGGCGACCAACGTGGCGAGAAGAGTCCTTGAGATCCGGGCAGTGTGGAAACCTGGTGGTTGCTCAGGTCAAGAACCTTGATGTCTGATTGAGGGTCGGTAACGCGACGCGAGAAGGCAATCTTGTCACCATCCGGCGACCAGCTTGGGTCCGTTTGAGGCTTAGGATCGCCCGGCATCAATTGCTGAGGGCTTCCGCCCTCCGACGAAATCAAGTAAACCTTTTCCGGTTCCCCAAACCGTGGGGAGCTATAGAAAACGATCTGCTTGCCGTCGGGGGACCAGCGGGGCAGGATGGGACGCAAGGGCCGGTAGGAAAGTTGTACGCGCTCGCTCCCGTCAGGCTTACTTCGCCAGAGGGCGAATTCGGGATAAGTAACATAGGCAATCCACTGGCCGTCCTTGGAAAAGGTGACATCTCCCGCCGAGATGCCGGAGACGAAGGGTAGGAATTGGCCGGCCTTCGAGTCGTACCGCATCAGTTCACCACGAGAAGTCTGGCCTACCACGAACAGTTTTTTGCCATCTTTGCTGGGAAGGGGCGAGGACAATCTGAGCGGGCTGGAGGTTAACCGAATGGGGGTGCCGCTGGGCTTGCGTAGAAATCCCCCCCTTTCGGGAAGAACCCAGATCTGGCCCCGCGACTGGAAGACAAAGTACCTTCCATCGGGAGTCCACCTGCCCCACGATTCGGCAGGAGGATTGTGCCAGCCGGCAAGCAACTGGTGCAGATTCGTCCCTTGCGCCGAAACTTCCCAGAGCGACCGCGCGGGGGTATTAAGGCCCTGCACACTCAACCGCAGTTCACTTCCATCCGGCGACCACGCCGGCAAAAACGGCAAGCCCGGCATGGACACTAGCTTGTGGGACTCAGATCCGTCACCCTTGGCCAGGAATAGGTCGCTTCCATTGGTGTAAACAAGAGTCCTGCCGTCGGGAGACCAAGCTCCGTCCCCTCCCACGGTGTCTCCCAGGCGGCGGGGCGAACCACCGACAACGGGAAGACTCCACAGCGGCCCGGTGGAAGCCGTGCCTGTCGCGTCCACGACAAGAATGGCAGAGCCATCCGGCGCGATGCTGAGTGGGTGCATGGTTGCGGAAGGCATCTCGATCCGCACCGGCACCCCGCCAGAGACGGATACCTGGGCGACGGCCTCGGGGGTGCCGCCGCCCACAAAAGTGCCGCCGCCCACGCCGAGGTAAAGGCGCGAGCCATCAGTGCCCGCGAATTGCTTCGGCTCACCGTCGTAGGTAAGCTGGACGTAGTTGGAGACCTTCGGCACGGGCAAGGGGCGCGTCCAGAGGTAGGCCAGAATGGCGGCAACGGCGACCACGATCCCTGCCGCGATTGCCAGCCAGCGCCGTCGCAACGCGGGCGTTTCGCCCACAGTGACGTGGGCATCCTGCACACGGTCTTCGGCTCCTGTCCTGGGGCGAGATGTCCCAGCCACGGCGGCCGAGACGCCCGCGCTACGTCCGGAATCGGTGTCACGCTTCAGACGCTTCAAGTCTGCGCGCAGATCACCGGCACTGTGATAGCGCAGGTCGCGGTCCTTCTCAAGCGCCTTGTTGATAATTCGTTCGAGTTCGAGAGGACACTCGGGATTCAGTCGAACCGGAGGCGTAGGCCCACGGTTCAGAATGGCGTCAAAGATGACGCCTGAGCTTTCCCCGCGAAAGGGCAACATCCCCGTCGCCATTTCGTACAACACCACGCCAAAGGAGAACAAATCACTGCGTGCATCAAGCTCCTTGGCCCGCACCTGCTCCGGCGACATATAGGCCACCGTCCCCAGGGCCGTCCCTGGGCTGGTCAGATGCGACTCTTCCACGGTGGCCGCGGTTAGACCGTTCAGGGTTGCACCTTGACCGGAAGGGCTGCCCGCCGCTGTGGTCTTGGCCAAACCGAAGTCCAGCACTTTGGCGTGTCCCCGTTTGGTTACAAAGATGTTCGCCGGTTTAATGTCCCGATGGACGATGCCCTGGCTGTGAGCTGCGTCGAGGGCATCAGTGACCTCGATGGAGATCTCCAGCAGTCGTTCCAACTCAATGGGCCGGCCCTGAATCTGGTGCTTCAGCGTCACGCCATCCAGGTACTCCATGGCAATGAATGCCTGGCCTGCGTATTCGCCGATGTCGTAAATCGTGCAGATATTGGGATGATTCAGGGCTGAGGCAGACTGCGCTTCGCGCTGGAAACGCGTCAGTGCCTGCGGATCGTTGGCGACCGCCTCCGGCAGGAATTTTAGTGCGACAAATCGGCGGAGGCGAGTATCTTCGGCCTTGTAGACAACACCCATCCCTCCGCCTCCGAGCTTCTCCAGAATGCGATAGTGGGAAATCGTCTGACCGATCATGGGTTAATGACTATGTATGATTGGCAATCTCGCCCCAATAGAAGCCATTATAGCACGTACAGCCAAGTCAAACGCGGGTGGCGCCATACATAAAAGACAAGACTCTCCCACTTCCAGCGGCACAAAAACTCGGGCGGGTTAGACTGGGCCGATGGTATCATCGCGGGTGTGTAGGATGAAACAGCTCGAAAGCATGGGCCACCCGCCCAGGAGGGTAACGAGTGGAAGAACAAATACTTTGCTTCAAACGGGAAATCCTGCGGGCTTATCCCGCCAAGACGTTCTACGACGAGAGTCTGTGGCGCCAGATCCTGGCCCACCTCGAACCCAAGGCGCGATCCGTCGCGGAACACGACTACGACACCAAACAGCTTGTAGTTTACGTCCTCATCAATCATGGCGAGACCTTCCTGAGCTATCAACGCACACCCAAGACCACCGAGACCCGCCTCAAAGCCTTGTATTCGATCGGCATCGGGGGGCACGTCAACGTGGATGACCAGATTCAACCCACTCTATTCGGCGCGAATGAAGCGGCCTGGAAAGACTTCGTTCTCAAAGCCGTGCGGCGGGAGGTCAGCGAAGAAGTCCAAATCGAGGGCGCGAGCGCCCAGGAGCCTCGACTCATCTGCTTTGTCAACGATGATTCGAACGACGTGGGGAAGGTGCACTTCGGTGTGGTCTTTGTCGTGAAGCTGGCCAAACCAAGCGTCGCCATCCGAGGTGAGCGAGGCATCGGCAAGCTCAGCTTCCGTACCCTGCCGGAACTCATCTCCATGCGCGACAGTATGGAGACTTGGTCGCAACTGCTGGTTGAGTACCTCTCGCGCGAAAGTTCCATATGGCAGGAGTGATTTGCCCCCAGTCAGTGCGCACAGATTCAGCCCCAAAGGGCCGTTGATTTAGCCCCAGAGGGCGGTTGATTTAGCCCCAAAGGGCCGTTGATTTAGCCCCAAAGGGGCGAAATAACGAAGCCCAAGCCAACGGCCTGGGTTTAGATTCCCGCTCCAATTCTCACCCCCAGCCCAGAAAGGGTGAGATAGCTGTTCCCCATGCTGCAACCTCCTCCTGAGCCCCAAAGGGGCGGAATAACGAAGCCCAGGCCACAACGGCCCATAAGCGTTAACCTAAGCGAAACCGTATCGGTGCCGCTCTCGGGGCGGCTCTGCCAACACATGGGTGATGGCTCGCCATTGCCGCAGAACCGTGGTCAGACTTTGGGGCAGCAGAAGC
>Ga0326727_10011322_pt1 | contig 20821 bp, 14 predicted proteins | sample MB2enrmetagenome_FD_207643 | JGI IMG/M metagenome (GOLD analysis project Ga0326727, IMG submission 207643) | Lab enriched peat soil microbial communities from McLean, Ithaca, NY, United States - MB29MY | ecosystem: Environmental > Terrestrial > Soil > Wetlands > Peat | place: USA: New York...
GAAGACTGGGACGAAAAGGTTGCCTGCGCCCTGGCCGAAAGGGAAGGGGTGGGAAAAGAGTGCCCTTTGGGCGAGCAGCAAATGGAAATCTTAAAATTCATCCGGGATTATTACAAAAAATATGGTTCTGTTCCTGTAGTCAGGGCTGTTTGCACGAATGTGCATCAACCCAAACAATGCGAATATATCGAGTTTCCCGATCCAATAGTTGCCTGCAAAATAGCCGGAATACCAAAACTCAATACCGGCTATGAATTGATGTAGACACACTTTCCCAAGAACCTTCGGAGCGGCTGCCGGCCGGCTTTCGGAGATCGGAATTCCGGTTAGATCCCTGTGCCGGAGGGCAAAAAGAGCTGCGTGTTTTCACTCATATAGATTTTTTTGATGAATCAAATAGTTAGATTCAATTATAATCGATTAGACGAAGGTGCGCTAAAGTGGTATCGAAGCAGATGCAAATGAGGGCGCACAGCTTGTTCGAGAATGGAAGGCGTTTTTTCAGTGCTGATTTAGGGCTTGTCCGTAAATAAATCCTTTGTGCCCGCATCCGGCTTTTGGATCGCTTCGGCCGCTCCTCAATCGCAAAATCCTCAACGTAGGCCGGCTACGCCTGCGGTTTTGCTCAATCGTCGCGACCAAGATCGGTCTCAAAATCCGGCGCGGTCCCTAAAAGGCCTATTTACGGACAAGCCCTTAATCCGGGGGAGATTCAGGCAGATGGAATTAAGCATCCACATCAGTTCGGTTGTTGACAAGCGCCTCAACGTTCTCAAGAAACTCGGCGGGAATGCTTCGCAAGCTGCCGAACATGCCAGGAAGATAATCAACCAGAGCCTTCAGGGCATCTGCAGTCCAAAGCAGATAGGAAGGCTCACCAGATATGGGGAAGCACGCATACCGAATTGCATCAAGTTCGACCTTGTAGGCGGATACCGCCTGATCGCAGTCATCAGAAGACGGGAAATCGGTTTTCTTTTCGTTGGAAGTCACGACGAATGCGACAACTGGGCAAAAAACAATGCCAGGCTCGAATCGCCATGGGCGCTCCGGGCCCCGACAGTGGTGAGGGTGGCCGGAGAAAACGGGGAGAGGCATTCGCGCCAAGTGAGGGAACGGGAAGGCGAAAAGGAAGTTGACGACTATGACGCCGAGCTTTTGCGCGATCTAACCGACGGAGACCTTCGAAAAATTTTTTGTGGGATTTGCGGTGAATAGAGAAGTTTCCAGTTCAATGTGGAACGGCCTGCCCCAGGTTTTTTCACTTCTCATTTTTTTGTTCAAAGCGCCGATGCCGCCGGAAAGTTCAAAAGTTATGTGGCGGTTTCAAATTCTCTCAGGTCTGGAGAGTCTTCCTTATCGCTTTGGGAAATGGTTTTCTCAGCACGCCTGTTTCGGTGATTATTCCCGAAATATATTTATTCGGAGTGACGTCGAATGCCGGATTCAGTGCGCTGACTCCCTTCGGGGCCACCTGTTTGCCGCAAAGGTGGGTGACTTCCCTGGGGTCCCTTTGCTCGATCGGGATTCCACTTCCGTCCGGCAGTGTGGGATCGATGGTGGAGCGCGGGGCGGCGATGTAAAAGGGGATATCGTGGGTTTTGGCTAGAACGGCGACCATGTAAGTGCCGATCTTGTTCGCGGTGTCGCCGTTGGCTGCAATTCTGTCAGCTCCAACCACCACCACATCGATTTTGCCCTGGGCCATCAGGCTTCCTGCAGCATTGTCCGTAATGAGCGTAACAGGGATGCCGGTCTTCATCAGTTCAAACACTGTGAGCCTCGCACCCTGAAGAAACGGCCGGGTTTCACAGGAGAAGACGCTTATGGAGGGATCGACTTCGAAAGCCGCCCGGATCACCCCTACGGCGGTCCCGTAATCGGCAGTGGCAAGGGCCCCGGCGTTACAGTAGGTGAGGATTCGCGCCCCTTTGGGCACAATTTCGCGGCCCCACTTTCCTATCTGAAGATTTACGGAGATGTCCTCATTTATTATGGCGTCGGCCTCGGTCCTTATGAGCCGCTGAAGTTCGGCGGTATCGGCCCCGGAGTTTTCGACCACGATGGAGTAAACCCTCTCGACAGCCCAGCCAAGGTTCGCGCCAGTGGGACGGGCTTCCTTAACCTTATTGCAAAGCTTGGAAAACCTGCGTCTGAATTCTTTTGGGTCTTCGGTCCTGATGGATAAGGCTCCCAGGGCGAGCGCAAGCGCGCCGGCAACTCCCACGGCAGGGGCCCCACGGATGGCCATCGACTTTATCGCGGCAATCACCTGTTCCGGGGCGGTGCAGCGGAGGAATTTTTCCTGGTGAGGCAATATTCTTTGATCGAGAATCGCTACGGCGTCACCATCCCAAAAGATCGGCGGCATCCATTGTTCCGGCATCGATAACTCCTGAAGATTGCTGTTGCTAACGAGTTGAAGGGCGACTGCCGAATAGCCGGAAGGGACGAAGGCTCCCCGGTCGCTCAGGACCGGCTCCTCGATGCTTTCGGACTTATCCGTCAATACTATTCGGCAAGTTTCTTCTTTAGAATTTCATTTACCAGCTGAGGATTAGCCTTTCCTTTTGTCTTTCTCATGACCTGGCCGACGAAAAAGCCGAAGAGCTTGTCTTTACCCGCCTTGAACTGTTCCACTTCCTTCGGGTTTTCCGAGAGGGTCTGATCGATGGCAGATTCAATCGCAGAATGGTCGCTTACCTGCACCAGTCCTTTTTCATCCACGATTTGCCCGGCAGATTTGCCGCTCGCGTACATCTGCTCGAAAACCGTTTTTGCTATTTTACCGCTGATCACGCCGGTATCGAGCAGGTTCAACAGTTCAGCAAGGTTTTCTGCCGACACCGGGCAGTCTTCAATGAGCCGATTATCCCGGTTAAGCTCGCGCATCACTTCGGACATAATCCAGTTGCTGAGCGTCTTCGGCTGCGGGAAACGTTTCAGAGCCGCCTCAAAGTAGTTTGCCACCGACTTCGTGGAAGTCAGCACCTGTGCATCATAGGCGGGCAGGGCATAATCTTTCATGAATCGCTCCCGTTTTGCTTCAGGGAGTTCGGGCAGGTTGGCCCGTATTTCGCGAACCCAATCTTCGCTCACTTCTACCGGCACCAGGTCAGGGTCCGGGAAATATCGGTAATCATGAGATTCTTCCTTATCGCGCATGCTTATGGTTACATTGCGTCCGGCGTCCCAGAGCCTTGTTTCCTGAATGACCGGTTCTCCGCGTTCAAGCATTGCTTTTTGCCTTCGCATCTCGAAATCCAGGGCCTTCTGAACGTTTTTGAACGAGTTCATATTTTTGAGTTCGGTCCTGGTTCCAAGGCCGCTGGTTCCGGCAGGGCGAAGCGAGATGTTCGCATCACACCGCATACTCCCTTCTTCCATATTGCCGTCACAGATTTCCAGGTAGCGAAGAACCTCCCGAAGCGTTTTGAGATAGGCCGCTGCTTCTTCCGAAGAAGTAATATCCGGCTCACTGACGATTTCGATCAGGGGTACGCCGGTCCTGTTGAAATCGACATAGCTCACCGGCTGGTGTTCATCATGGATGAGCTTGCCGGCGTCTTCCTCCATGTGAATCCTGTGTATCCTGATGCGCCTGAGCCCTCCAGAGGATTCGATTTCCACCCATCCGTTCCTTGCCAGAGGAAGTTCGTATTGGGAAATCTGATAGCCTTTTGGCAGGTCGGGGTAGAAATAGTTCTTACGGGCAAACTGTGCCATGGGTTCAATCGCACAATGAGTGGCAAGCGCCATTCTGATCGTATATTCGACAACTTCGCGGTTGAGCACGGGAAGCGTTCCCGGCATTCCCAGACAGATTGGGCACGCGTGAGTGTTGGGGCTGCCGCCGAATTTGGTCGAACAGCCGCAAAAAATCTTGCTCCGGGTTTTGAGCTGAGCGTGAATCTCGAGTCCTATTACCGGTTCATATTCCATTTCCGGACGGGTTCCTCCCCAACGAATAGAATAATATTGTGGCGACGTCTGCTATCAAAGGCCGCATACATTCAATTATAAAATGTAAGGTATATCAGCAAGCTGAGCAGCAATCAAACCGGCCTTGGAATTTCTGATTTGAGATTAAGTCTACCACAATGCCGCCTTCGATTTCTATTGTTCTTAGCGCACCTTTTGAACTCTTTCAACTTGAACTATAATTCGCATACCATCTTTGGCGGAAAGATTCCCCATCTTCGACGCGGCACTTATCAAATCACCGGACCAATTCTCAGGGCGGGAAAATCATTTATATGTTTGACATTGTGAGAAGTTTCATTTAGAAACAGTCAAATTCACAGCAGATTTTGGACTAGGGCTCTCGTTGGTGAGATGCGGTCTGCACTTGATGAAGTTGTTCCGGGATAGCGAGGAGAAAAATGAAAATTCACGAGTTTCAAGCCAAACAACTGTTCCAAAAGTATGGAGTCCCTATCCCTCGAGGGAAAGCGGCCTTCAGCGTCGAGGAAGCCAAGCAAATCGCGGCTGAACTGGGTGTTTTTCCGGTTGTGGTAAAAGCTCAGATCCATGCCGGCGGGCGCGGCAAGGGCGGCGGCGTAAAGCTCGCCAAGACTGCGGCGGAAGTTGACCAATACGCATCCAGCATTCTTGGGATGACACTGGTTACCCACCAGACCGGTCCGGAAGGCAAGCTGGTTAAGAAGCTCCTGGTCGAAGAAGGCCTTCCGATTGAAAAAGAACTCTACCTCAGCGTGCTCCCCGACCGAGGGACTGCAAAGATCGTCTTCATGGCCAGTGAAGCGGGCGGAATGGACATCGAAAAAGTGGCCGCCGAAACGCCCGAAAAGATCGTCAAAGTTTTCATCGATCCCCTTGTTGGCATGAAGGGATATCACGCAAATGAACTGGCCTTCGGGCTGAATCTGTCGGGCGACTTGGCAAAACAGTTCTGCGCCATGGCCACGAAGCTCTACAAGATGTGCGTGGAATATGACTGTTCGCTCGTCGAGATCAATCCTCTGATTCTGACCAAGGACGGCAGAGTCATCGCCCTGGATGGCAAGATCAATTTTGACGACAATGCGATGGGGCGGCACAAAGACATTCAGGAATACCGTGACCTTGATGAGGAAGATCCCGCCGAAGTCGAGGCTTCCAAATTCGAGCTCAACTATATCAATATGCCCGGCGGCAACATCGGCAGCATGGTCAACGGCGCAGGGCTCGCCATGGCTACCATGGACCTGATCAAACAGGCCGGCGGGGATCCTGCCAACTTCCTGGACGTCGGCGGCGGCGCGAGCGCCGAGCAGGTGGAAGCCGGCTTCAAGATCATTCTGGCCGACCCGACCGTAAAGGCCGTGTTGATTAATATATTCGGCGGTATCCTCCGATGCGACAGGCTGGCGAACGGCGTTGTCGAAGCTGCCAAGAAAGTCGGAATCAAGATTCCGGTCGTCATCAGAATGGAAGGGACCAACGTGGAAGAGGGCCGGAGAATCCTGAATGAATCCGGGCTCAATCTAATAACGGCAAAAGACGTTTCGGACGCCGCCCAAAAAATTGCAGCGGTTGCAAAGGCATAGGAGGACATCATGAGCATTTGGGTGGATCGGAATACAAAGCTTGTTGTTCAAGGCATAACCGGTAAAGAAGGTCAGTTCCATACGCTCGCCTGCAAAAACTACGGCACCAACGTGGTTGCCGGTGTAACTCCGGGCAAAGGCGGAATGAGTGTCGAAGGGATCCCGGTTTTCAACACGGTGGCTAAAGCCGTGAGAGAAACCGGCGCCAACACCGCGATGGTATTTGTACCGCCTCCATTTTGCGCGGACGCGATACTGGAAGATATCGAAGCAGGACTGCCCTTGATCGTGGCCATCACCGAGGGCATCCCCGTAATGGACATGCTCAAGGTTAAGAATTACCTCGGCAAGAGCAAGAGCCGGCTGATCGGCCCCAACTGCCCCGGAATCATCTCGCCCGGCCAGTGCAAGATCGGTATTCAGCCCGGCCATATTCACTCGCCCGGCAACGTGGGTATCGTATCCCGCTCCGGGACCCTCACCTACGAGGCAGTCCACCAGATCCAAGTGTATGGAATGGGCCAGAGCACGGTTGTCGGTATTGGTGGAGACCCGGTAAACGGCACCAACTTCATCGACTGTCTCACCGCGTTCCAGGCTGACCCTGAAACCCTCGCCATCATTATGGTCGGCGAGATCGGCGGATCGGCCGAGGAAGAAGCCGCGGACTTCATCAAGAAAAACGTGACCAAGCCGGTTATCGGCTTCATAGCCGGACTTACCGCTCCTCCGGGACGCCGTATGGGCCATGCGGGCGCAATCATCAGCGGCTCCAGTGGAACGGCCCAGGGCAAGATCAAGGCTATGCAGGCGGCTGGTATTACGGTCGTGGAAAACCTGGGAGAGATGGGAGCCATCGCTAAGGACGCATTTGCCCCCGCGCTTTCCAAGGCCAAGAAATAGGGGCAGGCGTCTGGTAAGACCATCGCTCCTTGATTAGTGCGAGAGCCTCACCGGGGAAGCAGATCTGATCTGCTTCCCCGGTTTTATTTTATGCCGTGGTGAGATTGTGGGACAGGACTACCAGAAACGGCGCACTTTCACGCCATTTTCAGAGAGAAAATCCTTTATCGCTTCAATTGTGTAGGTGCCGTAATGGACCATCGATGCAATCAATGCAGCATCCGCGCAACCCTCGTTCAACACATCGAGAAGGTGCTGAGGGACTCCGGCTCCGCCGGATGCGATTACCGGAATGCGCACGTTGGTCGAGATCAGCCTGGTGAGTTCAAGTTCATAGCCGGTCTGGGTGCCGTCCGCATCTATCGAGTTGAGGCAAATCTCACCCGCCCCGAGCCTCTCTGCTTCTTGCGCCCACCAGAGGGCATCTATACCCATCCTGGTCCGGCCTCCGTTTATGACCATTTCATAGCCGGAGGGAATTTTATCTGAAACCGGGACTTTCTTTATGTCCATTCCCAGAACGACGCACTGGGAACCGAAAGCTTCAGCACCCTGCCGGATTATGTCAGGGTTCAGCACCGCCGCGGAGTTGACGCTTACTTTCTCGGCCCCGGCGAGAAGAACGTCCCGCATGTCCTCAAGCGTGCGAATCCCGCCACCCACAGAAAACGGGATAAATATGGTCTCGGCAACTTTTCGTACTACATCGAGCATAATGGGGCGGCGGTCGCTCGAAGCCGTAATATCGTAAAAAACGATTTCATCGGCGCCCTGTTCATAATAGAACCGGGCCATTTCCACCGGGTCGCCCAGATCGATATTGTCTTTGAATTTGATGCCCTTGGTAGTCTTGCCGTCCCGGACGTCGAGGCAGGGAATTATGCGTTTACTTAGCATGGAGTCCTCATCTGGCTAACTGCCGTTCCAGCGGCAGAAATTGTCAAGGAGCCGCAACCCCGGCTTGCCGCTCTTCTCGGGGTGGAACTGAACGGCGGCAAGATTTCGGAATGCTACGGCAGATGTGAAAATCATCCCGTATTCGGTTGTCCCTGCAGTAAGCTGCTCTTTTGCGGGCTGAGGGTAGTAGCTGTGTACGAAATAAAACTCGCTGCCCGCAGGAATCTCCCGAAAAACCGGGTGATGTTTCTCGAATTTAACGGCATTCCAACCCATATGAGGAATCTTGAGAAGATCCCCGCCGGCCGAACGTATATGTTCAGGAAACCTCTTCACCTCTCCGGGAAGGATGCCAAGACAAGGAGTCTGGTTTTCCTGGCTGAAATCAAACAGCACCTGAAGGCCCACACAAATACCCAGAATTGGTATTCCAGCATCGAAGCGTTCCCGGAGGAGTTCATGAAGACCAAGTTCCCTCAAGCTCTCCATCGATTTCCCGGCCGCTCCCACTCCGGGGAAAATCACCTTGTCCGCCTTCCGGACCTCCTCATGAGAATTGGTGATCAGGCATGGAAACCCTAAATGATCCAACGCTCTCTTAACACTGGTCAAGTTCCCCGCTTTGAAGTCAAGTATTGCAATCACGCCTCAGTGCTCCTCATCAAGAATTTCGATAAAAAACTAGATTATCCCAGATTTGTGCCGGGGGTCAAGATCGGCATGACGTGAGATGCCGTATTCATCGGACAATGTTGAGGATCAGAATAAAGCAGGCGCGCCGTCTCGTCCTCAAATTGCTTTTTTCCCTGTCTGAAAACCGGCTTCCGAGCTATGTCCGGCGAGTGATTAGTTTCCATTTTTGCCAACTTAAAGATAAAATAGCCGCAATCGAATATACGGGAGTTTGCAGCGCCTGTGCGGCGGCCTGAGACAGGTTAGGAGAATAGTGGAAAAAATTGTCAAAGGAAACGATATTGAGCTTCTGGTTGAAAAGCTCGCATTTGGAGGCAAAGCTGTCGCCAGATTGGACGGATTCGTCGTCTTTATTGACCGCGCCGTGCCCGGGCAGGTGGTGAAAGCCCGAATCACCAGGAAAAAGCGCAATTATGCGGAAGCGAGAGTAATCGAGACATTAGCGCAATCGCCGGATTACACGGTTCCTGTGTGTCCTCATTTCGGGACCTGCGGAGGGTGCCTCTGGCAGGATATTTCCTACGATGCCCAGCTCTACTGGAAAAGGACCCACGTTGCAGATTGCCTCGGGCATATTGCCGGAGCCGGAGAGACCGAAGTCCAACCTATTATCGGCTCCCCCGATGCCCTGTATTACAGAAACAAGATGGAGTTTACCTTTTCCGACAGGCGCTGGCTGCTGGCAGAGGAACTCGACCGGGAACAGAGCCGGGAGTCCCTGTTTGCTCTCGGCCTGCATGTGAGAGGGCTTTTTGACAAGGTCTTCAATATTGACAAATGTTTTATTCAGTCGGCTCAGACCTCCGCCATATTGAAGGAGGTGCGAAAGTGGGCGGTGCAAAGCGGGTTTCCGGCATACAGCATCCGCACTCACGAGGGCTTCTGGCGTTTTCTGGTAATAAGGGAATCCAAACATACCGGCCAGACACTTGTCCATATCATTACCTCCGGAGACCCGTCCGGCTTCCAGAGCGTTGACAGGCTCTCAGATCGACTCCGGTCTGAATTCCCGTCGATCACCACCATTATTCATTCCGCAAATGACAAGAAATCTCAAGTTGCCGTCGGAGACTCGAGCCGAATTCTGTTCGGCCCCGGCTCCATTGAGGAAAGGCTTGGGACGCTTCGTTTCCAGGTGTCCGCGCACTCATTTTTTCAGACCAATACCCTGGGGACGGAACGGCTCTATGAGACGATAAGCAGGCTCGGCGGTTTCACCGGCTTCGAGAAGGTATGGGATCTTTATTGCGGAACCGGAAGCATCGGACTATATATCGCTTCCCGCGTGGAAAGCGTTATCGGAATCGAGTTGGTTGAGGAGGCAGTGCACGATGCGCTGGAGAACTGCAGGATCAATGATATCCATAACTGTTCCTTTCTATCCGGCGACTTGAAGGACGTGATCGGCAAGGCTTCACGGATGGGACGCCCGGATGTCGTTATCGTAGATCCCCCCAGGGCCGGGATGCACCCCAAAGTGGTGAAAGCTCTCCTGGAACATTTGCCGGCGCGAATAATCGCCGTCTCCTGCAATCCGGCAAGCCTGGCACGGGACGCCGCTCTTCTTCTCGGGGCTTATGAAATAAAAGAGGTGCAGCCGATTGATCTCTTCCCTCATACGCCGCATCTGGAATGCGTCGTCAGGTTCGACAGAAAAGAATAGAAATGCTGAGTTTTTCTAACAACACATCGAAGCGGCGCAGATATCTGCTCTGGGGTATATTGCTTTTTTTCTTCATCTTCGGTTCTTTCGCCGCCAGCTTTTCATACTATCTTTACAAGGAGATTAAGGACCGATTTTCGTCACGAAAGTGGAGTGTTCCGGCACGGGTTTTTTCCTCAACGGTCCCGCTCTATCGCGGCCAGGCGCTGTCGTCCGGCCAGTTCAGGCATATGCTTGAAGAGCGCCGTTATAAAGAGGCTTTGAAAGAACCTGTGCTTGCCGGCGAATTCAGGTGGTCGGGCAGCACCCTCGTGGTGCACCTTAGAGACTTTCAGTTCCCTGGTATCTTCCTGCCCTCCCAGGTAGTCGAATTCAGCTTTCAGCAAAACATGATCACCGGGATACGAAACCAGAAGGAAGAGATTGACTTTCTGGAGCTTGAGCCGATCGAGATAGCGCGCCTCTACGGACCGGAACGGGAAAGCAGGATGCTCATCAACATCCGGCAGGTCCCGCAGCATTTAATAGATGCCGTAGTGGCTATCGAGGACCACCGTTATTACGAACATGGCGCGATCGATCTTTTCGGAGTGCTTCGGGCGATGAGCGCCGATTTCATAGCGGGAAGGGTGGTCCAGGGTGGCTCTACAATTACGCAACAGCTTGTAAAGAACTATTTTCTTGAATCCGAGCGCAGCCTGCGAAGGAAATTTTTCGAACTCCCCATGTCAATTATACTCGAGGCTCTGTACCAAAAAGACGAAATACTTGAAATGTATTTGAACGAGATCTACATGGGCAATAGAGGCAATGTTGCCATCCATGGAATTGGTGAGGCCTCCGCATACTATTTCGGCCGCAACGTGGAGGATCTTACCCTGGCCGAGGCGGCCACACTTGCCGGAATGATCAGGGCGCCCGCGAATTATTCACCTCTTGTAAGCCATCAGGCCGCCATTGACCGCAGGAATGTTGTCTTGAAGCGAATGCTCGAACTGCGGAAGATTTCGCCTGCCGAATATTACTCCGCACGCCTCGAAGTGCTCCGGGCAGATCCGGCCTCCCCTCCTTCACGCATAGCCCCATATTTTCTGGACTATGTCCGCAAGCAGGCGCAGGAACTCTATGCCCCTCAGGCGCTCGCATCCGAGGGACTTAACATATACACCACTCTTCAGCCGGAGATGGCTTCCGCAGCCGAAGCCGCAGTTCGGGAAGGACTTGCGGAAATCGAAAAGGAAAGCGGCGCCGAAGCACTTCCCGGCAAACCCGGGCAGGCTAATCGACTTCAGGCTGCCCTGATAGCCCTTCAGCCAAAAACCGGGGAAATCTATGCGCTGGTTGGCGGAAGAGACTACCAGGAGAGCAGCTTCAACAGGGTCCTCAAAAGCCGTCGCGAGCCCGGTACTGCGATCCAACCCTTTATCTACCTGGCGGCGCTCGACCGGTTTAAACTCTCGGACTTGCTTTCCGATTCGCCGGTCACGTATGACCTTGACGGTGTGTCCTGGACTCCAAAGAACATCGACGGTAAGTATCGGGGCAGGGTTTCTTTTCGTGAAGCCGTAAAACAATCGCTCAATGCCGCCACAGTAAACCTGGCCGTGGAAACGGGTCTGAATGTGATACGGAAAACCCTCGGGAATTTCGGGATGGAGTCTTTACCGGAGTCTGTCACTTCCATCGCGATGGGGTCTTTCGAACTGACTCCCATGGAACTCGCCAGAGCGTACTCAGTCCTTGCAAATGACGGGCAGATGCCTTTTCTCCTTAGTCTCAAAGAGATAGTGGCCGACGAAGGAGACATCCGCGAGAGACGGACAATTGACCTTTCTTCAGTTACCTCGCCCGCAAAAGCCTTTTTGATTACCAGTCTACTTGACGGTGTGGTGGAAAGAGGGACAGGCAGGGTTTTGAAACGGCTCGGCGTCGACTTCAAATGTGCCGGAAAGACCGGTACGTCCGCCGAATTCAAGGATACATGGTTTGTCGGATATACAACAGATCTTCTGGTTCTGGTCTGGGTCGGATATGACGACAACAGCCCCACGGGCCTCATTGGGGCGCAGGGCGCGGCGGACATCTGGGCAAGATTTATGAACCTTGTCCGACCCTGGATCAGGCCCGAGGAATTCGAGACGCCTCCAGGGGTTCTCCAGGACATGATCTGCGCCGATCCAGGCGAACCGGATAATACCGGCTGCAGGGATATGAGACCTGAATATTTTTTATTGGAAAACAGGTAGAATGTTCATTGCACTATTCAGGGCAGATAATAAAATGGCAGTGAACGGTGAGCAGTGAACGGTGAGCAGTGAACGGTGAGCAGTGAACGGTGAGCAGTGAACGGTGAGCAGTGAACGGTGAACCGCAAACAGGAACAGGGAAGGGCAGCGTCCGGAGAGTTTTCGGAGGCCGTGGACTTATCTCCGGAAGAAGGGGCCGCTGTGTACAGGGCATGCTGCTCGTCCTTTTTGCCGCAGCCGTTTTGTGGGCGTGCGGGAAAAAACAAGTCTCGATCCCGCCCGAATACAGTTCGCCTCCTCCTTCTGCTTCGCCCTCTTATCGTGAGCCGCAGCCTGCCCCGCCAGTCGCCCAGCAGGCAGAGCCGGTAACCAAAAGGCCTGAAATCATAGTTGGAACGGAGCCTGCCCCGGAGGCGCATCCCGTGCCGCCGGCAAAAAAGAAGGTTGATGTGAAACCGGCGCCGGCGCCGGCAGAAAAGAAACAGACTGAAAGGCCAAAGGGGCAGGAATCGGCTAAATCTCCTCAGGGCAAGGCCTCAATGCAGAAGGTAAACCAAGCCAGGGGGCAACTGGAAAGAGGCAGGACCGATTCTGCAATCCGGACTCTGGAAGGGGCTGTCCGCATAGACGCTCGCAACGGCGAGGCATATATCCTGCTCGCCAGAGCATGGAAGCAAAAGGGAGAAAAACGCAAGGCGCTGGAATTTGCAAAAAAGGCTGAACTCCTTTATCAAAAACAGCCTGCCAAGTTAAAGGAAGTATATTTATTGGAATCGGACCTTTACCGCGAACTGGGCGACGATACAAAGGCCGCCACATTGCGTCAGAAGGCATCCGGTGTGCGACAGAAACCATCCGAGTGACGCAGGGGCCGATTAATGGCGGATTTTGACAGTGCGCAGGAAAGGGCCAGGCGGATCAAAGGCTTCAGGTTCTTTCTTTTTTTGCTGGTCGCAATTTCACTATACCTTTCGTATCTGATCCTTTTCCCCTTTATCCATACTCTGGTTCTGGCAATCATCATGGCCTCTTTTTTCAATCCGCTGCAGCTATATCTGGAGCGGCGGCTGAAAGGGCGAAAGAATCTGGCGGCCCTGATAATCGTTCTCATAATAACCTTCGTAATAGCCATACCGGTTTTTCTTTTTACGTCCACGCTGGTGGCCCAGGGACTCGATACCGTAAGCAAGACCAACGACTGGGTCAGGGCCGGCAAACTGCAGCAATTGGTCCAGGACCCCCGCATAAACGAATACCTTGCCAAGTTGCAGGAACGCTTTTCATTTCTTCACATAAACAAGGTGGACATATCAAACGACCTCTTATACGTCAGCAGGGACATAGGACAGTATCTGCTGGGGAAAGTCGCCGCAATACTTGGCAATGTAGCGAGCCTGGTTGTGCAGTTTTTCATCATGATCTTCATCACCTTTTATCTCGTGCGGGACGGTGCGGAAATGGCGCAGACCGTCCGCTATTACATACCTCTCAGGGACGACCAGGAAGACCGGATTATTAGCGGCATCAGGGTCGTTACAAAATCAGTGCTCCTGGGTACTTTCCTTACGGCAGTCTGCCAGGGGCTCGTCGGCGGGGTCGCTTTTGCCATCCTGGATTTGCCCGGTCTTTTCTGGGGAACCATGACGGCCCTTGCTTCCCTTATTCCACTGGTGGGCACGTATTTGATCTGGGTCCCCATTGCGCTTTATCTGCTTTTGATGGGAGAGGTGAAATCGGCGGTCTTATTGGCAATATGGTCCATAGTGGCGAGCGGAATCATCGACAACTTCGTTCGTCCTTTTTTAATGAAGGGCAAATCGAAGATGTCCCCGTTCTACATCTTTCTGGCCATACTCGGAGGAGTTCAGTATTTCGGTTTGAAAGGCATCCTGTACGGGCCGCTTATTCTAAGCTTCGCCATGATAATGATATTCATCTACGGTGTGGAATACAGGGATGAACTGACCGAATACAAGCATCTTGGTGAAAACGTGCCGTCGGAAGAGCGTCGTGCTGACGGTGAGCGGTGAGCAGTGAGCACAACTATTGAGAAAATTCCGCGGCGCGTTATCTTCCGATATGAATTAGCGCTCAAGACGATGGAACGCTCTCGTCACCCCTTTAGAGTTTTGGATCTCGCCGGACCGACTTTTGTGCGAGCTGATGAATGCGCTCTTTAACTTTTTCGGCAACAGCCTGCCAATTGTAATGCAGCCTGACATATTCCGATGCGCTTAATGCCCTCTGCCCGGCAACATCCCGGTTTTCGAAAACTTCCCGCATCATTCCGCTCAGTGCTTTCCAATCCGGCTCAAGCACCCAGCCTCCGCCGCCGGCCAGCCTGATATCATTTGGATTGAAGTCTCTCCGGCTTGACGGAATAAGGCAGACCTGATCGGGCGGACAAAAGTCATCGGTCGAGCCCCCCTGGGAAGTAATGACCGGCACGGCGCAAGCCATGGCTTCGAGAACGGGCAGGCCGAACCCTTCGGCCCGGTATGGATGGACCAGACAGTCTGCGGCGGAATAGAGCCCCGGCAGTTCTTCCGGGCCCAGTATGGTCTGAAGATGCAAAATTTCCGGGGCGCCCGGGTCCGTTCGGATTTGATGGATAATGTTGCCCAGTCCCTGATCTATATAGATCGTCTGTTGAGGCAGGTCCTTTATGATGAGGACGACGTCGTCACGGCTGGTAAATGCCGCCCTGTAGGCGTCCAGCAGGATATCGACGCCTTTTCGCCAAAGCCCCCCGCCTACGAACAGAAACCTGAACTTTTTTGATGTTTCTATCGGACGTTTCAAAACCTGGGGATGGAATTGATCGATGTTCACTCCGTTTGGAACGACTTGCACCAGATCCGCCGGAATGCCGCTTGAGATGCAGGTTTTCAGAACATGCCTGCTCGGGACCCAGATCTCGTCCACCATGGTCGCCATCGGTTCGATCCAGGCTTCGGGCAGTCTCCCGTACTCCCATGGCTGAATCATAACCCATCGGCCCTCGGGAGGAGGGTTAAAATTGGGAGGCCAGTGATGCCTGACATGGATATCGGACTTTCCGGCGAGCTGTCTTCGGGTCCTTTGAACAATTTTTTCGAAACGAGGCTCTGAACCTGGATCGATATCGTCTCGCTCATTGCCGGTCAGGATGGATAGTTCGAACCCGGAGTCGATCAACTGGAGGCACAACTCTCTGTTTATGAGCGCCAGTGAATGGCTGACGAACTGCGAGCCTTCCCAGGTTATCCGCTTTGCCGGTTGCCTGGCTTTCCTTTCCTTTTCCAGTTTTTCCTTGTATTCCCATCCGGAGTTAATGGCTTTCAGAGTCATTTGCACGGCCACGTTCGGGTCCGGCAGGTTTCCAGCTCGATCCGCCCTGGCGAGCCTCTCCTCAGGTGACATATCATAGGCGCAACGCATGGCGGCTTGGACGTCTCTCACGTGCAGTTGCGGCATCAAGGTGTCCTTGTGGTGTGGCTGATACAGCAGCATGTCCCCGGTTAAGGGGATTTTATCGTCCGGATTCGCAGCTATGTATACGCACCAGTCGTCAGGCATCCAGGTGCCAACGCCCTGCGGCAGGATCAGCATCCGCCGTCTCACACGCGCCTCGGCCATTGGCGCCGTCGGGGCGGTATCGGTAGTGATGTAGGCGTTACAACTGTCGATCAAATTAACTATGCCCATTCGAGTTCCGAATTCCTCATCAAATACGAGGGTAGCTTCCGAACCGGTCTTTTTCCGCAGTGACTCGACTAAATTGAGCAAATCCTGACGGGGCTTTCCGGGCACTGGGTGCCAGGTGGGATAGTTCACCTTGAGATAAAGTTCGACGTTGTCTTCCTTGTTGAATTCTTCGAGAAATGCCTCAATCAGGGTGTGCCACCGCCGCCTGGGCAAAAACATCGCTATAGACAGAAAGCGAAAAGGCTTTTCGCGAGCCGGCGGTTCAGGCGTTGCCGGCGGCACGAAAGGATTTCCCAGCCATTGGTGAGGCCACCAGACAATCTGAACCTTCTCGAAGGGAAGTCCGGCGGAGATGAAGACATCGCGTTCGCGTTCCGACATCAGCCAGACCTGGTCCATTTCCCGGCAAACGTCGATCCATTCAACAGGAGGGAGATTGCCCTGTTCGCTGCTGTCAAAAGTAGTATTTATGATGCGCAGGTTAGGTTCGGGAATTTTCAGGTCCAGCCAGATTCGACTGGGTACATGTGAGACAATGGTGGTGATTGGTGGAAGCAGCCTGGTTTTTTCGAGCGATCTGATGAGATCGAGATCGAAATCGTCTATGCCTGGTTCAATCTCGCCCACAGGTAGTGTCGTTATCCGTATCCCCGCTCTATGCAGCGCCGATACTGCGGACCTCGCTCCGACTCCATAGCCGCTTCGATCGTAAAACGGCGCGATCCAGAGCAGCGTGCCGGGAACAGACAGTGGCATGTCACTCAAAAAATTCCTCCTGCTGTCGCCTGAATCTTATGAGGTTGGTTAGAACCCCGGATTCAAGCAGTAGCGTAAAGAACGGTTTCCTGGGTGAATCCCGTATAATTTCTCAAATAAAAGCGATAGCCAAGCCCCATTTCGTGCAGGTGGAGCGGGATGTCCCAGATGTGATGTGGCGCATGGTAGACGCAGATGCCAAGATCGGGGCGGTGCTGCCGGATAAGGCCGTCAGCCCCCTTCAAGACTTCGGGTTCGGCTCCTTCTGCGTCCATGCAAATGAAAGTCGGTTTGAATGCGGGAAGCGCATGGTCGAGTGTGACGCATTGTATCATCGACTCTCCGCCTTCAATGACTCTCGAACCATAGCCCGTCGGGTGGGAACGTTCCGCGCCGTTGCGGTTTGCGCTTGTAAAAGGCATTATGGTATCCCTGCTGAATGCCGCGCAGGGAAATGCGACGATGTTTTGGGCCAGGCCGTCCTTGTGTTTCCACAGATATTCCGCGAGACCGTCGAAAAGCGGGGCTTCCGGTTCGAAGCACGCGATGGATTCCACCTTTCCGTGGACCTCGTTTAGCAATCTGACTGTATCGCCGGTATCCGCGCCGCAGCAGATGAATCGCGAATAACCCTGTCTAAGTTGAATGTCCCTGGGAAAAAACTGTTCCTCCCTCGGGTGTTTCGGGAGAAATACGGGCTTTCTTTGCATATGTGTCTGCAAAAACCGCCTGTAGATCTCGCGACTCGTATAATCTTCGAAAAGTTCCAGGCCGGCAAGGATCCGGTCCTGTTGTTCCCGATAGAAGTCGAACCCTTTGTTTTCCAATCCTGCCGGCAGACGGAAGGGGTTATGGATCTCGTATATGTCCAGCAAAAGCATTATATTTTGAAATCCAAGTTGCTGCAGACTGCGGATGATCTCGTCGTAGTATTCCTGTTTGCCGACGCATATGACAACAATCGCATGCCGCTTCTCCTCGTCTGTCGGCTGGTAGTCAAGAGGCGAGAATGCCGGAATACCCTCGTAAGTGTCCCCGCGAGTGAACGCCCGATCGAGCACTGCCACTGGCATGTACCCGTGTATCCTCATGACTACTTCCACAAACCAATGGCAGCATTCACCAGCCCCGTAGACGATGATTTTCCGCCCGGCGAATTCCCCGTCTATGAAAAAAGCATCCTCGGGAAACGCGTCGTTATCGAATAGTTTGGAGATAGCGGCCTTTTGTTTGTCCATTAATTCCAGTTCCTTTCGAAATATGAGATGAGCGGCTTTTCAGTACCGTTGCTACAAAGTCGCAATAATCACCGTTTCGTCGTAATAGTTGCTAAAATGTCTCAGATACAATTTATATTCCGGACATATATGGTGAATAAGCACGGGAAGCTTGTATAAATCGTCTTTCATGTGGTAAGCACTGATTATAAGTTTGGGTTTATTTCTTATTATGGTATTGGCAGCGCCTTGAATGGCCTCGCTTTCCGATCCCTCAACATCCATTTTAATAAAGGTTATGCGCTTGTCGTGAAATAAATCGTCAATAGAAGTAGTGTTAACAGTTGTATCTCCATCCCTTGGAGCAATGATATCAGTATCTCCAGTATCTCTTATAATTCTGGTATCGCCAGGGTGCATCTCGGCTGAGCTCGCGAACCGAAGTGTTGTGGAGTGCGACCAGAGGCCAAGGTTGAAACACGTTACATTTTCATACTGGGATGTATTCTTCAGTAGCCTGCCATAAGCTCCATGATCCGGCTCGAAGCAATAAACATGTTGGTAGGTTACATGATTATTTTTGCATGTATTTATAAATTCATCCGTCGATTCACCGACAAATGCCCCACCGTCAATTAAAACTTCATCATCTTGTATTTTAAGGACATCGTTATTGAAATATAGAACATTTTCATATCGTGTGTTAGTGGAGTCATCTCCAGTGACAACGTCTGAAAATGTATTTATAAATTGTTGAAGATCGTAATAATCAGCGCCGGATGCGAATAACGCAATACGGCTTATAAATAGATCCTTTGATTTTTGATCTGATAGCATATTATAAGTTTCACTTAATAGTTCCGCGTTATCTTGTAAGTCGTTTAACGATAAGTGATGATGCAAGAAGCGCTCATAATAATGAATACGATTATTGTCTATTTGCAACACTTTCTCAGGCGAAAATCCATTATTCAACAATTGTTCGGATATTTCCGTCGAGTATGTTTTGGTTGTGATAACAACAATACTATCTTTATGTTTTTGGCTTAATTCTTCAAAAGAAATAACAGGTATGCCGAATAGCACACTACCAACACGCGAGGGGTTATTATCACAGAAACATTTCGGGTGTATGCCATGAAGCTTCATGTTCGGGTATAATTCCTGACCTGCGGAGCCGGCCCCGAACAATACAACCGGCATATCGCCACTCAAAACGTCCTGGCAGAAATGGCCGAATATCGATTTCAGAAAATCAGATTCCCTGATAGGCTTGGATTTGTCCATTATTTCTTTCACAACTTCTCTCACAAAAGCCTCCTCACGGCACTATGGAAAACCGCGCTCGGTACAGTCCCACAACTCTTTTCACACGTTTCTCCGCATAACCTGACTTGATGGCTAATTATAAACTGATGCCGTAAAACAATCTCTACTCTGATTCGGGTTCGCCCGAAACTGATTCAAGGGTCTGAACTAGATTATCAGTATCTCATTTTTAACCCCCATGTCGCGAATATTTGTCTCAATGTCATAGGGAGAGGTAGCGTGTGTCACCAGTATCACCCCATCGAATGACAAGATTTTATCTGGAGCTGAAACTCGAAATCCGTGAAAGTCGCATCCTTGCTTATCGGGATTACTGTCAATTATCATTTTGATATTTGCAATACAGAGGCACGTTTTATCAAATAAGAGATTTGTCCTAGCTCCAGCACACCATATCGCCAAAGGTTCCTGAGATGAGATTAGAGTTTGTATAATCTTATCGGCGTCACAGCACAAAAGAGTTTCGCGAATGAATGTTGCTTGCGAAGTGTTCGCTGGGGTCAGAAATTCAATTGAATCGGTCGTGCTACATGTTGAATCTGAGACTGCTTCGAAATAAGAAAGAACTTCAAACAGTACGTGATCAAATTCCATGTCGTTATGTATGCATTGGTGCGCGGAAATCCGTATTTTCTGGCCTGTCGTAACTTCGGCTACTTGGCTTGGTATAACCGTTAGATTTCCATCTCTGCGCTCTTTGCACCAGATAATTCGGTATCTAATTGTGCCCATACGATATGGCAAGTCGAGGACAATATCATCGTCATCGTTAACATCCAGGTATATGCCTTTGTAGTAATGGTCAAAGGACAAGAATATCTTCCGCAAATACGCACTTTTTCTTTGAGGATATAGCTGATAAAAAGTCTGGTATATCAATTCTTCTTTAGTTGGAAGGAATCTATTTAGGGTGATTGATTCGGCTATTCGTTTAACCTCATAGTAGAGTGAACCGAAATCCCATACATCGGATTTAGGGTTTTCAGATTTCATCCTCCTCGGCAAATCTTGAAATATTTCCCAGACATGTGGAATCTCGCGTTGCGGCATGTCCGATACCCTTGAAATACACCCGGTTTTGTCTACAACAGATCCCTTGATAATAGAGAGGTTGCTGAAATTGACGGACATGTCATGTGCACATGCGTGCCTGGCTAAATCAATCAACTTATCGACGATAACATCGCTGAGTGTAATGTTGAAAGCCAGAATAGGCACTCTGACTGACGCAGCGGCGCATCTAGAGCGTAGATTGTGAATATTTTGTAGTAAAGTTGATAAGCGTCCTCCACGGCGTAACCATGAATATGTTTTGGGATCGACTGTATCACAGCTTATGCTTATTGAATGGAATCGGGTCAATACCTCCAGTTCCGCCTCTGAGAAGATTCGTCCAAAGTTTGATATGAGATTAATCTGAATAGTTGGATGGGAATCGAATAATTCTACACATAAGTCATGCCACTTCGGATATGTTGTAAGCTCACCTGAACACGCTAGGGTTAAATCTTTTAGACCATTGGAGGAAAGTAACGAGATGGAATCAATGAAATGTTGTCGATCCATGTCCATATATTGTGCGGTTGCACTTTTTTTATCGTTTGAATGGACAAAACAATATATGCATGTGAAGTTACATTTGTCAGTTATGTTGGTGATGTATCCCGTGTAAAAGTACTTTTCCGCTAAATTGTCACCATCGGAAAGAGGCAGCCCGCACTCATGCAAGTATGCTTGAACCTTTTTTTGGAGTGTTTCGGGCTTGATGTTTTCCGCGGACACTATGCGGCAATTGCGGCAGGCTTCCTGCAGAGACCCGGTTAGCAGCTGTCTCCTTAGGTCTTTGTACACGTTCGAGACGAAAAGTGAGGGTGTCTTGTT
>Ga0326727_10011323_pt1 | contig 20821 bp, 13 predicted proteins | sample MB2enrmetagenome_FD_207643 | JGI IMG/M metagenome (GOLD analysis project Ga0326727, IMG submission 207643) | Lab enriched peat soil microbial communities from McLean, Ithaca, NY, United States - MB29MY | ecosystem: Environmental > Terrestrial > Soil > Wetlands > Peat | place: USA: New York...
CGAAAGCTTCAGCAGTTTCAGTTTGCGTGCCACGTCGTCAGGCAGATTCAGATGGTCGAAACGCGTCGCCTGCTTGGCTAAGTCCACCGTGGCGTTGATGGCGCGCTCGTCAGCCTCAGCGGCCAGAACCTCCGTGTCCTCGGTGATGTAAGTGGCTTTCACCCAGTCTGCGCGGCTGGCGTCCACGTTGACCTTCAGAAGCTTCGCCTCGGCATCCTCGATGAATTTTCTCGCTGCCTCCACCTGCGTCTGAGACATCGCCTTCTTCTCTGCTCCTGAGGAAAATAGATTCAAGACAAGAATTGCGCCTGCAACTAATAGAATAACGCAAAGCAGGCGTGAATGAGATGTCATAAGGGACTCCCGTGCGAGTTCTGCTCATTTGTCTTCACGGCAGGCACTCGCCGTGCAACTCCCCTCCTTTCCAAGGAGGGGTTAGGGGTGGTTGACCAACGCGCCACCACCCCCGACCCCCTCCTCCGAAGGAGGCGAGGACTCAAATTCAGGTTCAACGCTCTCGCGGGCCTGCTGCCCGGACACTCGGCTCCTGGCGCCTGCACTCACTACGCCTCGACTTCCTCTTTGATAATTGCGGTGAGGACCATCGAAACGATACTGACTACCAAGGCGCCCCAAAACGCGGCCCAGAAACCGTGGACGTAGAAACCCACCTGGAACCAGTGCACTGCGATGTAAGAAGCCAGCCACAGCGTAACGCCATTGATCACCAGAACGAAAAGACCGAGCGTGAGAATGACCAGCGGGCAGGACAGCAGCTTCAGGAGCGGCCTCACAATCGCGTTGACCAAACCCAAAATAACCGCCATCACCGCGAATAACGTCCAGCTATTCTTCTCGGCATGGATTCCGGGGACCAGCCAGGCAGCCACGAATAACGATAGACTGCTCACGATCCATCGAATCAGGAGCTTCATTGTAACCTCGTCGCAATCTTCCGGGCGATGACCGCGGCGGCCAGGAAGCTGTTTCCGTCCGTGTGCACGTTCAGGTTCACCACGGTATTTCCTTTCCGAAACATCAGCGTCGAGCCCTTGCGGCCTGCGTACGCTTCGTCACCGATTCCCACAATCCGCCGGACGGCGCTCTGGCCTTTCGTAGCCGCTTTCATGGCCATTGCCGACAACTGCAGGGTGATTGACCCACCTTGCGGCGTCACTTCAACGGTCAGACTCCTACCCACGGAGGACGTATACTGACAGGTCAAAGCCCCTTTGTTGGTCGACGAAACAGTGGTTCCCAGCGCTTCGCCCACCTCGACGTTCGACACTAGAGAACACACCCCGCGGGCGTCCACCGTCGCCCCCGCAGTTCCACCGCCCATTCTTTCGGATTGACTCCTTTTCGGCCGCGCCGAGGTTTCCTTCCGCGCCCGGTAATCGAAAAAGGCGCAGCTCGCAATTGACAAGAGCGTGACCAGAGTCGATATCCCCAATACCCAGGCGATGATCTTCAGCACCTTGCTTCGCGAACTGACTCTTAATTCATCACCTAACACCAAAGCTCCTCCTGGCAGAACCTATGGCGCGGATTGTACTTCGAGAAACAGTTCCGAGTCCAGCCGGAGTGCAGGTGTCCCCGATCCGTCGATAGCTCGCGGGTTCGCTGCAGAGGGGTAGGGGCGAGGCGCCGCCTCGCCCGTACGGTCAACACCCTCCGGGTGACAACGATTCTGCTATACTCGCCCTGCCCAGGAGATTCATGGATTTAACACTTCCGGCGCCTGACAATTCGAGCGTGCGTCCGCAACTCATCCCCGCCCGGAAGCGCTTGTTCATGGCTTCGCTGCTGTTTGCCTTTCTGTTCTCCTCGCTCAGTTGGGAGCAAGCCGCAGGCTGCGCGTTGCTGCTCATCCTTTTTAACACTTTAATCCTGCCTTGGCTCGAAATTGATGCCCGCGGACAACCGGCGTCTGGCCCCGTCGTTGACAAAGCAGGAGGATTGATCTTGTACCCAATCATGGTTCTGGTACTCATCCTCCTTTACCGGCATTACCTGAATGTCGCGGCGGCGGCGTGGGCCATGATGGCGCTGGGCGACGGGATGGCGACTGTGGCCGGGGAGGCGGTGTGCCGTCCGCTCACGGCGGGGAGGCACGCCGGGATGTTGCGACGAGGACTGGCTGCTGCACTTCCCTGGAATCGACGCAAAACTCGGGCGGGATTCCTCAGCTTTGTGGTTGCGGGAACGATGGGCGCATACGTCCTCAGCCGCTGGATCGCTTCGGGAATTCCCGCCGGCAAGACCCTGATCGTGTGTGCTGCGGCCGCCCTGCTGTGTGGAGCGATCGAGAGCCTCCCCCTGGCTCTGGACGAGAATATCACCGTGCCGCTGATCGCGGGGGCTTTCCTGTTCTGCGCCTTTCTGGTGGAGCGCTCCGCGCTGGACAGCAACTTGCCCTATCTCCGGCGCCGCATCGAATTGGCGATCGCGGTGAACTTGGCGCTGGCAGTCTTGGCTTATGCGTTGAAGGCCGCATCGACCTCCGGCGCCATCTGCGGCTTCTGGCTCGGGACCGCCATCTATCTCGGCTACGGGTACAAGTCTTTCATTCTGCTCTTCGCGTTTGTGCTGCTCGGCTCGGCCGCCACGCGTTTGGGCCTTGCGAAGAAAGCGGCGCGTGGCGTGGCCGAGCGCAGGTCCGGTGCGCGAAGCTGGCGCGAGGCATTGGCCAACTTACTGGCGGCTGCGTGTTTTGCGATTTTGGTGATAACCACTCACCACGAGCCTGCCTTTTTGATCGCACTGGTCGCCGCGCTGGCAGAGGCGGCTGGCGACACCGTCTCAACCGAAATCGGCCAGTGGGTTTCGGACCGGGCTTACCTGATTACGACCTTCCAGCCGGTTCGCGCCGGCGAAGACGGCGGAGTTTCCCTTGCAGGGACAGTTGCCGGATTTGCGGCTTCAGCGGCTATCGTGGGATTGGGGTTGGGATTGGGTTTGTGCGGCCCTTACCGGTTTGCCGGTCCGGCCATCGCATGGGGCGCTGCGGTTGCGGGCAATCTGCTGGACAGCTTTTTGGGCGCCACGCTCGAGCGGCGCGGCCTGGCGACCAATGGGATGGTGAACTTCGCGGGCACGAGCGTTGCGGGGGGCTTGGCACTCGGCTTGGCTCTTCACTTGGGGCTTTGAGCCCGTCTTTATCTCGAGCGCAACGAAGGACCACCGCAATCTGTAGGGCACACACCAAGCGAGCGACCTTTCGGGCACGCCAAGCCTGGCAGAGGGAGAGCTTTCCGCGGTGGTCCTTCGTTGCGCTCAGGATGAGAGAGTAGCCGGTTGCCTGGGGCGGCCGCTACCAACGGCCGCCCCAGCAGCAGATGTCGGCCTAGCGGCGATAATAGTAGCCGCGGCCGTAGAAGCCACGGCCATAGAACCCCGGTCCGTACCAGAAACTGAAGCTAGGCCAATACGCGTAAGGGTACGGGTAGTAGTACGGCGCCGGAGCATTGGCGACCGGAGGAGCCGGCCAGCCGTATCCAAGGCAATTCCATCCGGACCTCGGAAGCGGCGCGCCCTGCGCAGAGGGGCCGCCGGCATAGCCGCCGTTGTAGCCACCCGTGTAGCCGCCGGTATAGCCGCCGGGGCCTACCGACTGGAAGGCCTGGGGCGCATGTTCTGTAGAGATCGTGATTGGCGCCGAAAGCCGGAACGTTAACATCGTTTCCGGATAGATAACCGTCGGGCGGCCGCGCGTCAAGAGCACACCCACGGTTGAGGCGATTAATCCGGCCCCGGCACCAATGGCGGCGCCAGGACCAAAATCGGCAGCCCCGCCGATCGCCGCGCCCATGAGAGTAGTTCCGGCAATAGCGGCAGCGTCGCGACCGTTCGAGGTTGGTCCCCTCATGCCGGTCAAATCGGTTTTGATCGGCAACTGTTGTCCATCCACAAGGGTCAAGTCCGTCAATTGCACGCCCAGCCGCGAGACGCCCTTAACCCGGCCTGCTTTTTGCGTTTCAATAACCTTGCCACCGATCGGTTGGCCTCTCTGGGCGACGATCACGCCATCCGCAACCAGCGGCCGCACCAGTGTGGCGGAAAAGCCATCGCCGGGCTGGTTCTTGTCCGAAGACAGCATCTGGTCGATCCGCACCGTCACAAACACACCTGCCGGAAGCTTGACGGTCGGCGGGACCGGTTGGCTAGGTGGCGGGTAATTGCCCTGAGAGTAGTTCGGCGGTGGATAGTTGCCCGTGGGGTAGTTCGATGGCGGGTAATTCCCCTGCGGGTCGTTGGCCTGCGGATCGTTCGGCTGTTGCTGGGGTGGATTCGAGAAATTGTGCCATCCAGGACTAGGCTCTGAATTCGGCGGACTCGGCGGCGCGGTACTGGGCGCCGAGTTTGATTGTGGGCTCGTGGCCGGATCCTGCGCCAATGCGACGACCGATGCGGCCAGCAAACTCACCGCAACGCAGTAAGCCACAGCCTTGATCACCTTGCTAAGCATGCTCCTCATAAGCAACCTCCTCCTGTCCCACGGCAAGAGTAGGGCATCTTGGCTTCCAAACTCCGCCTCTCCTGTAAGTCATTGATTATAAGTAGCTTATTGCGTTTTTAGGACCGGAGCGGCCGCTCCTCCCCTGGCCGTAATCCACCACTTTGCTGGTCGAATTTGGCCACCACCGTTCTTCTCGAACACTGGCCCTCACCCCAAGGGAGAGGGCAGTCTTTCCGAAGTCGGACCGAGGACGCCCATGAGAATATACTGGCGATCTTCTAGCCATTCTTCTCACTCAGCGTGATCACCCGCCCGCTCTCCGCCGACTGCCTCGACGCGGTCATCACTTGCATGACCCGGCAGGTTTCTTCCGGTAAGCAGAGGAGCGGCGGCCGGCGCTCGGCGACGCAGCGTACGAAGTAGCGAAGCTGGGCGGCGAACATATCCTCCTCTGAAACCGCAGGTTCGCACACTTGCCCGTCGCTCTTGTACAAGCGGAAGAAGTGCGAGGCCTGTTCGCGCTCCTGGATGTTGGCGCCTACCCGAAACGTGTACTCGATCGCCCCTTTGGTCCCCAGAACTCGAATGCTGGTGGAGAAGGGCCAGGACTCCGGCATCAACAGACTCGCCTCGACCGAGGCCTGCGCCTCCGGGTAAGTGAGTGTTGTGTGAACGTGATCCCAGCTTCCTTGCGGCGATTGGATTCCCAGCGTGCGCACGGTAAGAGGATGCCCCAAGATCCAATGGATGAAGTCGACGTCGTGGACTTGCAGGTCCAGCAGCCCGCCGCCGCTGCGCGCAGGATTGCGGAACCAGTCGCTCCAGTCCGGGAACTTCGAAAGCCGGTGAGTAGCCACGGAACGAACGGAGCCGATCTCGCCGGAAGTAATCAGTTCCTTGATGCGGGCGTACTGCGGCCAGAAACGCAGGATGTGCGCGACCATGAGGACGCATCCGTGAGCCTGAGCTGCCCCGAGCATGCGCTGCGCGGAGGCGGCATTAAGCCCCATCGGTTTCTCGCAAAGGACGTGGCGGCCCCGCTCGGCAGCCTCGAGGGCGACCTGCTCGTGAAGGTCGGTCGGAAGGCAAATGACGACCGCATCAAGCCTGTCGTCCTCAAGCAGCTCTTTGTAGCTGGAGTAAACGCGTACGCCGGGATACGAATCGAGAATCGGGTTGGGCTGAAGCGTGGCTACGGCCACCACCTGAGCCTCCGGAACTTTTCGCGACGCTTCCAGATGGACCCGTCCGATGTACCCCATACCGGCGATTCCCAGGTTGACCATGAATCTCTCTCCGCTGCTCACCTCAGCTAGTGTCTTGGTTCAAAAACCCGTTGAAGCATTCAGCCCGCGTAGCGGGCGCAAGAACTTAGCCCACGGCGTCAGCCGTGGGTTGTCGGGCCCTCCCTCACCCCCGTCCCCTCTCCCGCGCGGCGGGAGAGGGGTGCCGAAGGCGGGGTGTGGGCATCCCGACCCAGGGCTTACGCCCTGGGCTACTCTCTTTCGCCCCTGACGGGGCTGTTGAAGTTCACGCGGCTTTCGTGAATCTTCTCGACGGCGCGCACAATGTCATCCATATCTTCACGTCCGGCCAGAAGCAACCGGTGCTCGAGCCAGACCGCCTCTCGACAGGCGCGCTCCGCATTGGGGCAAAGGGCTTCGAAGCAAGTATAATCGAGGGCGCGGCCGTAGTGGCCGCAAGTGACCGGGCATCCGCGAGGGTAGAAGTCCTGCTGAAGGAACATGGGATTCTTGTACAAGGGATGCGCGTAACCGGCGAGGCACGGAATCCCTTCCGCCTGAAGCGCCGCCAGGAAATCCGCCCGCGGGACTCCGAACTCGGCCTCGTCGAAGCGAAAGATGTAAAGGTGATGCGAGTGGCCGGTGGCAAATGGTTGAACCCGAAGCGGACGAATTCCCGGTAGCTTGGAGAGTTGCGCGTCGAGATAGGAGGCGTTTTCCTCCCGCCTGGCATTCTGGCCCGCGAGTCTTTTCAGTTGCTGGCTGAGGATGGCGCCTTGAAACTCCGTCATGCGGTAATTCCAGCCCAGCCGGTGATGCTCGTACCACGGCCTGCCGATCTTCCGGCCGCCCCAGATGTAAGACTCGCAAATTTCAGCCAAGTCGCGATGGTTGGTGATGATCAATCCACCTTCTCCGGCGGTCAGGTTCTTCGAAGCTTGAAAACTGAAGGTGCCGGCCTGCCCGATGGAGCCCAATCCCCTGCCTTTCCATGCCGCACCGTGTGCGTGAGCCGCATCCTCGAGAACCACCAGGTTGTGCCGCTGCGCGATGTCCAGGAACGCCTCCATATCGGCAGCCTGCCCGGCAAAGTGCACAGGAATGATGGCCTTGGTTCGCGGCGTGATGGCCTCTTCCACCCGCTCCGGAGCGAGGTTGAAGGTGTCGTAATCGATGTCTGCGAAGATAGGGACGGCGTTCACTGCCAGCGGGGCAGTCGCCGTGGCGATGAACGTGTACGGCGGCACAACAACTTCGTCTCCTGGCCCCACGCCAAGCGCTTTCAGCGCCACCTCGAGCGCCGCCGAGCCGTTGGCACACGCAATGCCGTACCGCGCGCCTTGAAATGGTGCGAAGGCAGCCTGAAACTCCGCTACTTTCGAGCTGGGCTGCCCAGCTTCCGGCGCCGTCGCTTCTACAGCCTGGCCATGCGAATACCGCCACCAGTTGCCGCTGCGGAGTACTTCGAGCAGGGCCTTTTCTTCGCTGTCGTCAAAGACCGGCCAGGAAGGAAAAGGTCTGCTCCGCTCAGGTGTGCCTCCAAAGATCGCCAAACGACTCATGAGGTCCCCCTCTATTGCGGCAGCCGGGAGTCAAGGAACTCCGAGATTCGCTGTGCCGCGGGCGGATCCAGGTTAGCCAGCACGGCAACGACGTAGCCGGATTTGGGGTAGATCCGCAAGTCGCCGTTCATGCCCGGCGCCCCGCCGCCATGGCCCACGTAGCCGTTTCCATCCTTGTCCCGCTCATCCTCAAACCCATAGGCGTATTTGCCGGGTCCGCGGCCCGTTTCCACTTTCCCCGTGATGAGCAGCTCGGTAAAGCTGGCGTTCAACAGTTTGTGGCTGAGCAGGGCAGTGGCAAATCGCACCAGGTCCCCCACGGTCGAGTAGCCGCCGCCGGCCGACGTCCCGCGATAAGGGAGCGTATCGGTGTTCGGCGTCCACCCGCCGGAATCCGACCGCATGTAGCCGACAGAACGGTCGGCGACCGCCTGATCTTCCGGCAGTGATCCGCTCAAAGTCATGCCGGCAGGCTTGTAGACGTGCTCTTGTACGTAATCGTAGTAGCTCTGGCGGGTCACCCGCTCGATCACCACTCCGGCCAGCACCATGCCGTAATTGCTGTAGTCCCAGCGGCTGCCGGGCTCGAATTGAGGGCCGCGCTTGCCATAGAGCGCCACGTAGTCATTGAGGGTGCGAAGTTGCAGGCGACGGGAGTCAAACTCCGGCCCAAAGATATCGCCCGTGCCTCCAGTGTGGGTCAACAATTGGTGAATCGTGACCTTGGTGGCAATCTCTCGATTGGGATAATCGCTGATGTATTTTCCGAGCGGGTCGGTAAGCTTGATCTTCCCGGCCTCCGCCAGTTGCAACACCGCAACCGCGGTAAACATTTTATTCATCGAACCGATGCGAAAACGCGTGTCGAGCCGGTTGGATATCTTCTTCTCACGGTCCGCCAATCCATAAGCACCGCTGAAGATCGTTCTGCCGTTCTTCGCAACCATCACAGCGCCCGAAAAGCGGTCGGCCGCAGCATCCTTGTCGAGCAGCGCTTTGACGGCGGCAATCGCCTGGCTCTCGGCGAGCCTAGGAATGGGGAATGCCGCCGGGCGCGGGATCGCCTCGAGGCCCAGCGAAACAATGCGGTGCGGCAGGGCGGCCTCCACCTCTAGCGTGAACCGCGCGAACTGGTCCGAAGCGCGCTCCTGAAGCAGGCCGCTGGCCCTGGTGGGCGATGCCTGCTCGAGCTTCTTGAACTCGAACCCGCCCGTGTTGGCGCGGAAATCCATGTCCTGACTCAGGCCCGACACTCGGTTGGGGAAATTGGTCTGGAGGAAACGCAGGTATTGGGCTCGATCACCGCTGTTGAAGGCGGCGAGCCAAGCGAAGAACTGGTGAGTGGACGGCTGCGTGCGGGCGAACGCGGCTTGCGCCGGCGTCATTTCCAGTGGGGGAGGAGTATTGGCGGGCGGCGAAGCCGGGTCAAGGGAAATCTCAGCGATGCGGTGCGGCTCAGCAGCGTCCACCTCCACGGTGATCCGCAGACGCTCCCGGGTGATGCGTGTTTGCGCGACGGCTACGATTCGGTCCTCGGTCGATTCCTCGACTCTCTGAAAATCAAGACCGCCTATCTGGCCGCGCATCTGGATCGTCTGGTCGACGAAATTCGACGGCGTGCCCGGTGTCATGACCTTCTGGACGAAGGCCTGAATCGTGGCCCGGTCGCCGCTCGTGAAGGCCGCCAGCCAGGCCTGGAGCTGGCGGGCCGCAGGCGTGTTGGGAAATACGAAATGAGCTTGCGCTGCGGGCGCCTGGGCCATGAGCCGCGGCACGTTCAACACTCCCAGGCCCGCGGCTGTCCCTAAAGCAGCTATCAGAGCCAACACCCCAAGGAACTGCCTCAGTGTGTTAACGCTTATCTTCGAGTCTCTTCCCACGTCTCACCCCGTTTCCCTTCGAGCTCCCGGTCCCCACTCTAACATGAATGGCGTCATGCTAAGCGCAACGAAACATCTCCGCGCGGCTCACGGCAGGCCGGTGGCAAAGAGGCTGCCCTCGGAATTGGACGCGCGCTTTTGAAGGCTGGTGAACCGGGCCAGCGCTTCGCGGGCGCCGGCCTGGTCGCCCTGCCGCTGGCGGATTTGAGCCAGAGCGTAATAGGGCTCGGCCAGAGTCGGATCGTCGTGAGTCGCCTGCTCTAGTGCATCCACAGCCTGCTGCAGCTTCCCATCTTGGGAGAACGCCTCTCCCAAGCGATACTCGGCCAGCGCGAAGCGGGGATGGCATTGGATGGCTGCCTGAAGCTTTGCCTGCGCTTCCGCTGGCCGGTGCATACGCAGCAGCGTCGTTCCGTAGAAGTAGGAAGCGAGAGCATTGCAGCCGGGTTGCATCTGCTCCACATGCTCAAAATAATCCGACGCCTGTTGGTAATCTCCGTTTTGTGATTTCAGAACCGCCATCAGCAGAATCGGGCGCGCATCCTGTCTCCCGGCCTTGTCAACCAACGGCGCCAGGGTCTTGATTGCTTCCGCGCTGCGGCGCAGCATGTAGTCAGCGACGGCCTGCTGATACTGGAACTCCGTCACGCCGGGAAACCGCCGGGCGGCTTGTGCAGCCGCCTGCTCGGCATCGTCTAAACGACCCGCGAGCAGATCGCATCTCACCAACTTTTCCCAAGGGCCCTGGTCGTCCGGCGTCCGGCGGGTGAGGTCGAGGAACACGGGGATTGCCTTCTGGTAATCTCGCAAAGCCATTTGCGTATCGCCGTAGGCATAGAGGTAGATAGGTCCTCGGGCCGCGGCGGGCGCGCCGTCCAGAAGGGCCAGGGCCTGGCCGGATTGCCCCTGGCCAATCCATAGCTCGGCCAACGCGGCGTAAGGCAAAGGCTGACGGGGGTCACGGTGAATGGCTGCCTGCCACAATTCGGCGACGGCTGAGGTTGCGCCCGCACTGGCCAGGATCGTGGCCAAGGACTTCACCAGGGACATATTGTCGTAGCCCTCGCCTGGCAGTTCTCCCACGAGATCCGAAAGCTTCTGAGTGTCCCCTGTTTCGACGTAGGCGCGCGCCAGGTTCACCAGGATGTCGTCACTCCGGGGAGACTTCCGGTGCAGTGCTTCGAGTATGGGAACGGCCGCGCGGGACTTGCCGTCCTGGAGAAGCAGGACTGCGTAGTTGTAGGCGCAGTCGGAATTGTGCGGGTCAAGTTCATAGGCTTGGCGTAAGTTTAGAAGCGCCCCCTGGACGTCGTTCTGCCGCGCCAGGACAAGTCCCAAAAGAGCATGGGCGGGGGCGGAGCGCGGGTCGTTCCGGATTGCCTGCTCGAGCCATCGGCGAGCTTCGTCTAGACGCCCCGCATGGTAAGCGGCATCCGCTTTTGCCAGCGGCGAACCACTGGCGCCGGCAGGTTCTTGGGGCAGGCTTCCAGGCGACTGCCCGGCCCTCCCCAGAACGGATGCTCCCAGCAGGCACGCTACCAGCAGAGCGCGACACAAGTTCGACTTCACGGCGAAAAAATGAACGAACGAACCGGGAATGTTGATGAAAACAAAGCACAAGGTCAATAAGTCCTTTGGACCGGCGGTCGGGGTGGTTCGCGAACCGCCTCGACGGCAGCCCGGCAAAATCGAACGAACGAACCGGGAATGTCTATGAAAATAAAGGACAAGGTCAATATGTCCCCCACACCGCCGGTTGGGGCGGTTCGCGAACCGCCCCCGCCGTCCCAGACACGCGGCGACGCTTTGTAGCCTATAATATTGGGCACAGTTTGTCAAGGCGATTGCGCCGAGTGGATCATCCGGGTGTTTTAATGGCGAACTGACCCGCCGAATGGGGTTGGAACTGCCGCGAATGCACAGGGCGGGCACTCGAGCCGTCCTGACAAATTGCCCGGGTGGCCCATTCACGGGGTGGCGCAGACGTGCCGTTCTCTGGCATGTCTGCGCCTCTTCCAAAGGCGCATACGTCCCGACAGAAACCGTCGGGACGTATGCGCCACGCGGGAAATTCGACTCAGAATATGAACTTCAGCGCCATCTGCACGATTCGGGGGTCGCGCGCGCTGGTGACCAGGCCAAACGTACCAGTGGGCGGGGGGCCCGAATTTAACAGCCCGTTGGGGTTATTGAACTGGGCGTGGTTAAAGGCGTTGAAGAATTCGCACCGGTACTCGAGCGTCTTGGATTCGGTGATTACGAAGTTCTTCGCAAGCGACAAGTCAAAGTTGTTGATGCCCGGCCCGTGGAAGAAATTCCGGCCGGAGTCCCCGATCGTTCCCAAAGGCTCGGGGCTGAACAACGAGGTGTTGAAGTAGGTCTGGCCGTTGCGTGGATTGGTGTTGTTGAGAATCTTGCCGGGAGCACGCTCCGGCAGGTCGATGCCCGTCCCGGATCCCAGCAAGGAGCGGTCGTCATTCTCGCTCAGGCCTACCGGCAATCCGGTGGCGAAGGTCGTTATGCCTGACAGTTCCCATCCCTTGATGGCCCACTTTCCGGCCCTGCTGTTGGCAAAAGAGAAGCTATCGAACGGACGGACGCTGTAGCTGGCCACAAAATCCTGCGTGAGGTCAAATGAACAGAGTGCCTTGCTGTCCTTGTAATTCAAGGGATTGATCCCTTGTTCCAGGGCCGAGGCATTGTCGAGGCACTTGCCGTAAGTGTAACCGAGAAGGAACGACGAATTCTTGCTGGTGTGGTGCAGGCTCACCTGCAGCGAGTTGTAATTGGAGTTCGCCATTTCATCCATATAGGCATTGCTGATAAAGAGGTTGCCCAGTACAGGACGGGTTCCGTATACCTGTTGCCCCGAGTTCAGCGTGTAGGTATTGCTTTCCAGGAAGGGGCCGCAGGGCGTCTGTCCGGGCGCCAGCGTGGACGCATTAAGCGATTCGCAAAGAGCGGCGCTGCCGGGATTGGATTCGAGGAAGGAGATCAAGTCGTGTCCTTGCGTTCCGACGAAACTGACACTCAGAGTAGTATTGGCCCCAAACTGGCGCTGCAACGATGCGTCATAGTCTTCGGCGTAGGGCATCCGGTTCTGGTGGAAAAACACGGGCGCGCCGGAGATCGGCTCAACCGCCGGCCAATTGAACGTGGTATCGGGGTGACTGGCAGACGAATTGGTGGGAGGAAAGATGAACGGGAAACGCTGTCCTTCATTGTTTCCGGTCGCCCGGTCGATGTAAGGCGTCGCGAAAAGGGGTGGCGAGGGACTGACGTAGAAGAGTCCGTAGGGAGAGTCGCCGACTTCCACGAACTGGGTCAGATCCTCAACCGACGTGTAGAAGAGGCCCCAGGCTGCACGGAAGCTCGTCTTCCCGGGTCCGCCCGCCAACTTGCCGAGCAAACCGCTATCCCATTTCGGCGCGTAAGCAATGCCGAGCCTAGGAGCAAACCCATCCCACTTTGTGGGCGCGAGCGTGGGAGGAACGCCCGGATCACCTGGAACCAGCCAACCCTCGGGCGCGCCGGGGAAGACCACAGATTGCACGCCTGGAATGATGGTCTCAGTTTTGTTTTGAGTATCATACCAAGGCTGGCTTACTTCCCAGCGCAAACCGTAGTTCAACGTCAGAGTGGGCTTGGCGCGCCAGCTATCCTGAACGAAGGCGCTGAAGTACTTGGAGCGCGAGTCGAGAAACTGCCGGCTGGATTGGGTCAGAGACGCGGGAGCGCCGATCAGAAAATCGGCGAAGTCGATTCCGGTTTCGCTGCCGTTGAATGCAAAGACGCCGTTTTCGGCATAAGTGTTTCGCTCGTTGATCTCAGCGTAATGGAACTCGGCGCCGAATTTCAAGCTGTGCGTGCCGATAATCCGGGCGAAGTTGTCGAGGAACTGATAAGTGTTGTTATATTGACCCGTCGAGCCGTCAGGCAGCCCGAAATTGTAGCTATTGAATTGCATCAAGGGCACGCCTTGATCGGCAGGAACCACCGAGCCAATTCCACCCTGGCCGTTGAAGGTTCCGTTAAAGCCCAGGGAACTCATCGACGGCCCCAAGCCGCCGCCGGGATTATTGAAAACATTGGCATCGCGCATGTAACTGAAGTGAAACTGATTCACGGAAGAGGAGCCGAAACTCTTCGTGTCCGCGAGGTTGAGCAACTGCGCCCGGCCAGGCGTTATGGCGAAGAAGCCGGGGAACTCCGGGGCATTGTGATAGGGGTTGTTGAGGAGGTAGTCGTCCATGAAGTAGTAAGCGGAAAGCATGCCGAATCGGGAATTGCCGTCCACGCGCACGCCTCCCTTGTCGTCCCGCAGCCGCTCGTCGTAGGCGGAAGTTGAGTAATAATCACCGGCCGGCGTGATGATGTCAGGCGCTTGGATATAGGGGAGCAAATGCGATGTTGGAGATGCCCAGGCGCTCTGAGGGATGAGAGCGTTCGGGAAAACGCACTGCGCCGAAGTGGTGCATCCTGCGGTGTAGTAAGGCTCTCCGGCGCTCACGGGATAGCCGAACGCCGTCGTTAGTTGTTGCGCCCAATTGGAGCCCACCACCGAACCGGTCAAAGCGCTGGCTTCATCGGAGAGGTCTCCGGTGCGGTCTTGTGGCGAGGGCACGGAAATCAATCCCGTGGATTCACCTTGCACCATGCGGGTCCCCTGGTAATCAACAAAAAAGAAGGCCTTGTTGCGCTTGATCGGTCCGCCGAAAGTACCTCCAAACTGATTCTGCTGGAAGGTTCCGATCCCGGGGGAATAGAAATTCCGTGCGTCGAACTTGGTGTTGCGAACGAAGTCAAAGGCGTCGCCGTGAAGCGAATTATCGCCGGATTTGGTCACCACGTTGACCTGGCCGCCGCTGTAGTTTCCGTACTCCGCGTCAAAATTGTTGGTGAGGATGCGGAATTCGGCGATGGAATCGAGGTTGGGAATAATCGCCGCGCCGTTGTTCCGCCCCTCTTCCACGTTCGCTCCGTTCACCATGAAGCCGTTCGAGGTTTCGCGTTGGCCGTTCATGGCATCGTTGCCGGAGTTGGAGATATCACCGGAGGTCGGGCGATCGCCTCCCACGGCCACGTTCGCGTAGGGCGAGACGCCGGGCTGAAGCGCCAGCAGGTCCGTGTAACTACGGCCGTTCAACGGCACTGCCGTAATCTTGTTGCTCTCGATCACTTCGCCCATCTGAGTGCTGCTGGTCTCCACGTGAACCGCAGTGCTGGAGATGGTGACTTCCTGCTGCGCAGCGCCCAGAGTCAGCTTAACGTCGACCACCAGGGCCGAGTTGGCATCGATCACCAGTCCGGTCTGGTGAAAGGCCTTGAACCCTGTCTGCTGCACATTCAATTCGTACGTGCCGACGGCCAAAGCCGGAAATTCATAGAACCCTTTTGAATCGGTCACCACTGATAGCCGAACTCCCGTGCCCGTGTTTACCGCGGTCAGTTGCACACTGGGAATCACGGCGCCGCTGGGGTCGGTAACCACCCCCGAAATGCTGCCGGTAATGCTGGCCCATGCGGCCAGCGTACCCGCCAGAAGGACAAAAACTCCTGCCACGCCAAGCTTCGCTCGTAAACGCATTCAAGGCCTCCCTGGTGCTATCGATTTCTATGGAACTGGTTTTGACCCAACATGCGGTATGGGTAGAATTGGATGTCGAGATGGTCGTGCATGGCCCCTTGGCGATAACCCAGACGCTGGATCGCCACTACGACATCCAAATCTTCCACTCACCGACTGACCGGACGCTTGAATTCGTGCAGTTTGCAACCTGCCCATGTGCCGCCTAGCACAATTCCATCCCGTGGCTGGGTGAAGAATAGCACTTTTTCCGGGTCCTCATCAATGTCGGAGTGGAGACCCGGCTAGCGCCCACGGCGCAGCCGCGAAGTGGGCGCAACATTTGGAACAGGAACGCCACCCGGGTTGTGGACACTCCCACGAGCGAGTGTTAAGATAGCTAGCCGTGAGCCAGGCTGCGCGTGGCGCCCCATCGAAAACAAGCAAAGTTTGTTCAGGACTGTTAATCTTGAGTGAGCAGGGGAGTTGCTCCCACCAGGTATGACGGTAACGTCCAAAATGATTGCGGCGGCGTTGCTGCCGCCGCTCTATATGACCTTGGCATATCGAAGCCCGGCGCAGGACAATGCCGTACGCTCCGCCTCGAAGAGTGGCGGCCAGGGTTCTGCGGTGGCGGCCGTGGGGCGGAAAAGCTATGAAACCCATTGCTCAATGTGCCACGGCTTGGATGCGCGCGGAGGCGAGCACGCGCCGGGCATCGCCAATTCCCGCGATGTGCAGGCAAAATCGGACAAGGCGCTCTTCCAGATTATTCGCGGCGGCCTGCCAGCGGCCGGGATGCCCTCCTTTCCCGCTCTTCCCGAGAACGAGGTCGAGTCTGTGGTGAAATATCTGCGCACCTTGGGTGGAGCGGCCTCGGCCGAGACCGTCAACGGCGACCCCCTGCGAGGGGAAAAGCTCTTCTTCGGGAAAGCCCATTGCAGCGATTGTCACATGCTGGCGGGAAACGGTGGATTTATCGGGCCCGATCTTTCGGATTTCGCCATCGCGCATCCGGCGGAAAAGATACGTGAGGCGATTGTCCGCCCAAACCAGACGCTGCTGCCTGGCGAGCAAGTGATCAACGTTGAAACCGCCGCAGGAGAGAGGCTGTCGGGCCTGGTCCGAAACGAAGATAATTTCTCGATGCAATTGCAGGGAATCGACGGGAAGTTTCATCTGCTCATGAAATCTGAAATCACCAAGGTGGAAAACACAGGCCATTCCCTCATGCCCGATGACTACGGGACGCAGCTCACTTCAGCAGAGTTGGATGATCTGGTCAGCTTCATCGCGCGATATGGGCGCCGCGCGGAAGCGCCGGGCACATCGTCTGGGGATCGCCACAGGAGCCACACACGTTAGTTGGGGGCTCGGAACGACGGGTTGGAGGCCGCCTCCGATGGGACCGCATGCTATGAACAAACGACTTTTGATTCTCCTGCTCATCTGCTCGGCCGTGTGCGCGGCGCAGGGTCAGAAGTTGCGCAAGTTTGAACTCCGCGCGGAATCGCCACAGTTCTGGAAATTGGTTGACCGTGAGGCGAAGTTGAGCCGCGTGGGAACGGGCTTCGGTTTTACGGAGGGTCCGGTGTGGGACCCGCACGGATTCCTTTACGTGAGCGATGAAACTCTGAACAAGATTTTCCGCCTGTATCTGGATGGGCATCGGGAGGAACTAATCTCTCTCGGCGACCCGGACGGCAACACCTTTGACCAGCGACTTCGCCTGCTCGATTGTGCCAGCGTGCTGCGCGCCGTGATTCGCATCGAGCCGGATGGGCGTTATGCAATTCTGGCCGGCCGGTATCAGAACAAGAGATTTAATAGCCCGAACGATCTGGTGATTGGTCCGGACGGCGCGATTTATTTCACTGATCCCACCTTGGATCTGCCGAAAGGACAGCCGCAGGAGATCCCCTTTCAGGGAGTCTATCGCCTGGACGGCAGCGGCGAGGTACGCTTGCTCACTCGCGACCTTGCCCAGCCGAACGGCTTGGCGTTCTCGCCCGACGGCAAGCATCTTTACGTGGACGACAGCGAACGACTGGATATTCGGGTTTATGATTTCCTGCCGGGCGGGACGCTGGCGAACGGCCGCCCATTCGGTGAGGAGAAGGGCGGCCCAGACGAGGGAGTACCGGACGGCATGCGCGTGGACATGGAAGGCAATCTTTTCGTCGTAGGGCCGCTGGGGATCTGGGTTTGGGACGCGGCGGGACATCATCTGGGCACGATCGTGCTGCCGGAGCAGCCGGCAAATCTGACCTGGGGGGAATCCGACTACGGTACGCTGTTTATTACCGCCACCACTTCGGTGTACCGAATACGCACGCGGGTGCGGGGCTTTGTCCCCTACCTATCCGAAGGCAATCGACGCCCGGTTCGCCAAGTCAAGCCAACACGGCCAGTCAGGGCGTCTGCCGGCGGCTGATGATGTAGGGGCGGTCGTTGTGGCCGCCCCCGGGCAACCACAAGGGTTGCCCCTACAAGGGGGAATGGGCAACATGCCAGGACAGGCCCGAACGGCGTTTACTGCCTTCATCTGCTTGATGATCGCTATCGTCCCCTCCAAAACTGCGCAGCAGAGCGCTCAGGCTTCCTCCGCTTGCATTGTGGAACGTACTCAGTTCCACGGCTGGGATGCCGAGCGCATGTCCAATCGCTGGATCACCTTGATCATTGTTCCGAAGCTCGGCGGGAGGCTGATGCAAGTTACATTCGGCGCTCATGACTACTTGTTCGTAAATCCGCTTTATCTAGGGAAGTACTTCCCTCCCTCGCAAGCCGTGGCGGAAAGGAAGTGGTTCAATTATGGCGGCGACAAAATCTGGCCCCTCCCAGAGGGCCCTGGTGAAGACCAGTGGCCCGTAGCTTCGGATATTTTAGACGATGGGATTTATCAGCTCACCCCGGTTCGAACCGGAACCGCAGCTTGCACGGTACACTTGCAAGGTCCGCCGGATGACCGAACCGGCCTGCAATATTCCCGGGACATCAGCATTGACGCCGAGTCGCCCAAAATCCGCTTTCAAGCGCAAATGCAGAACATTACCGGGCATGAAATCAAGTGGTCGATGCAGTCCGTGACGCAGTACAACACCGCCGATCCGCGCGATCCCGCGAAGTACAACCACGATTTCTGGGCCTTCACGCCGGTCAACCCCGCCAGCGTCTTTAACCGTAAATTCGATGCCCACGCAGGGCCCATTGATCACCCTTCGTACCGCGTCCGAAACAACTTGTTCGCCCTGCATTGGAAGTACCTCGAGGGTGAAGTCGGCGTCGACTCAACCGCAGGCTGGGTTGCGGTGGTCGATGGGCTCTCCAGTTTCGCTATGCTGGAACGTTTTCGTTTCTTTCCCGGCGCTGATTATCCGGAGCGGGCCTCCGTCATCTTCTACATTGACGGACCCAGCTTGCAGCTCAACGACCAAGGGATGCCGGAGATCTCGCGGACAAAGCTCGAAGACGCACCGTACTACATGGAAGCGGAGCTAAACAGCCCGCTGGTGGTCTTGCCCCCGGGACAAACCTCGGTCCTGGAAAGCGAGTGGTTTCCAACCCGCATGACGCCGCAGTTCGTTAACGCAGCCGAGGCAGGGATGATTGGACGCGAACTCGCCTCCGTCCCCGCTCCCGGTGGGGTGCGGCTTACCGGTTTCTTCGGGGTATTTTATGCCGGCCGTCTTGAGGCCCACGTGTACGACGCTCGGGGCGTTGCGCTCAAGCCCGTGGACCTCGTGCAAGCCGACCCGCTGGAGGCGGTTGCTTTGGATACCGTCGTTCCGCTGCCTCCCGAGGCTGCCACGGTGTCTCTCCATCTCGTCGATGAGCGCGGCTTGGACAGGGGCTCGCTGGGGGAAGTGGAGGTAGCAAAGAGTAATTAGTGTGAAGGGACAGCCCTCTCCCTTGGGGCTGAGCATGTCGGTCATTTTTTGTTGGACACCGGGGGCGAATTGAATTGACGGCCCTCTCCCTTGGGGAGAGGGTGTCCCGCTGCCGGCGTCTTCATCAGCCGGAGCGGGACGGGTGAGGGGTCAGTTGCGCGACCAGAGGAACGAAAAACAATTCCAACGGCAAATGGCAACGGTCAAATGGTTTTGCCACCTGAACCAATGGCAGGTTGTAAACCACTTGATTTTTGCCGTTCGCCATTTGAGATCGCTCTTTCCGAGGGGAAGACACCCCTCACCCGTCCAGCGACGGCTGGAGAAACCGCCGTCGCCGGACACCCTCTCCCCAAGGGAGAGGGCCACACTTTTAATTTCGGCTCCCCAGTTCGGGCTGATCTTTTCAACTCACCTAAGCAAAAGGATGCGACAATCGCGCGCCGCACTCTCGTTACTCGCGCTCTGCCTCGGGTCTGGGTATGCGGCAGGGCAATCGGGCCGGGCCCCCGTCTCGACGGACGCCGACATTGCGCCGGAACGACTGCTGGTTTCACCCCCGCAGCAGGACTGGCCTTCCTACAACGGAGACTTCACGGGACGACGCTACAGCGGGCTGGACCAAATCAACACTGAGAATGTCAAACACCTGCGCGCCCAATGGGTGTTCCACTCCACCAACTCGGATTCCATGGAGGTAACCCCGGTCGTCGTGGGCGGGGTCATGTACATCACCTCCGGCAACGATGCCTTGGCGCTCGACGCGCGCACCGGCCGCATTCTCTGGCACCACTCGCGCCCGCTGACCGAAGGGCTGATCGACGACGCGTCGGCCCATCATAATCGCGGTGTCGCGGTTTGGCATTCGCGCGTTTATCTGGAGACCGATAACGCCCACCTGCTCTGTCTCGACGCACGTTCCGGCAACTTGATTTGGGACGTTACTTACGCTGACACTCGCCTGAATTACGGAGCTACCAGTGCGCCTCTGCTGGTTAAGGACAAGGTTCTCGTGGGGACTTCGGGCGGCGACGATGGGGTACGTGGGTTCCTGGCCGCTTACGACGCCATCACCGGCAAGCTTGTATGGCGTTTTTGGACTATTCCAGCTCCGGGGGAACCCGGTTCCGAGAGTTGGATCGGTGATGCTTACTTACACGGTGGCGGCACAACCTGGATGCCTGGAACGTACGATCCGGAGTTGAATACGGTTTACTGGGGCACCAGCAATCCCGCGCCGGATTTCGTGGGCGATACGCGCCCAGGCGACGACCTCTACACGGATTGCGTGCTGGCTCTGGACGCAGATACGGGAAAGCTGAAGTGGTATTTCCAGTTCACCCCACATGACCTCTACGATTACGACGCCACGGAGACCCCCGTGTTGCTGGATGTGCCGGTTGACGGAACGGTCAGACGCCTGCTGGTGGAGGCTAACCGCAACGGGTTTTTCTATATCCTCGACCGCGCCAACGGGAAGTTTCTGAGCGCTACGCCTTTCGTTGAGAAGCTGAACTGGGCAACCGGGATCGACGCCCATGGCCGCCCCCTGCTCACGGGGCTGAAACCCACCCCGCAAGGCACGCGAATCTGCCCCTCGATGACCGGCGCCACGAATTGGTTCTCTCCCTCATACAATCCCTCCACTCACCTCTTCTATTTCCTCGCTCTCGAAGACTGCGAAATGTACTTCGCGGGCGCCGAGAAACAAGTCTACAAGCCCGGCCAGACCTATTACAGCACCGGGGCAGAGCGCATTCCGAGAGAAGCGGCGAAGAAGATCATGCTGGCTTTTGACGTGCCAACGGGCAAACCCGTCTGGCGCTATCCGCAAATCGGCGAAGGTGATTCCTGGGGCGGAACCATGACCACCGCGGGAGGGCTGGTTTTTTTCGGAGATGATGCAGGAGAGTTGGAGGCTGTTGACGCCCGTTCCGGCAAGCCCTTGTGGCACTTCAACACCGGCCAGAGTATGCACGCCTCGCCTATGAGCTACGCCGTCGATGGTGTGCAGTACGTCTGCATCGCCGTGGGAAGTGATTTGTTCAGTTTTGCGCTGGACTGAGCGGTTGGACTCGCCCCCTCACCCCTGACCCCCATAGGCGCTAGAATAAGAGTTTGACTTTTGTCGCTGCTTGTGTATGCTTCTGGCATGGATAAGAACTTGATAGTGAAGGATTGGAAGTATCTGTGCCAGTTTCTACCGAAAGATTTGAGCGA
>Ga0326727_10011325_pt1 | contig 20820 bp, 18 predicted proteins | sample MB2enrmetagenome_FD_207643 | JGI IMG/M metagenome (GOLD analysis project Ga0326727, IMG submission 207643) | Lab enriched peat soil microbial communities from McLean, Ithaca, NY, United States - MB29MY | ecosystem: Environmental > Terrestrial > Soil > Wetlands > Peat | place: USA: New York...
ACTTGGCAATTTCCCGCATCAGTTGCTTCTTTTATGCGTTCCAAAAGTGCTTTTGCGGCATCAGCATTCCGCTTTTGGATAAATGTATAAAAATCATAATATTTTCCAGAGTTCTCTGTCTTGCCCCTATTCATATAAATATTGAATGTTTTATATGTGATTCCTGCAGCTTCGGCGGCAAGAGAGTATGTGAGTCCCAGAGAAATATTTTCACCGATTTTCTGCTGTATTTCTGGGGTAAGTTTTGAAGGGCGGGCCATTTTTACACCGTTTTTATTCCTTAGAACTAATATAAGTGGATCTTATATATAATATTTAGTTAGTTTCGTTCTGGACGCGGTCGGGGTTTATACACATCAAATATGAGCCATTATAAGGAAGTTAGAGACATTTTTTAAGTAGGGTGATGAGTTGTATATGACTCTAACTAAAAATCTAACCTGTGACCTGAGAATAAGTCGTTCTCTTATCAAATCAATTCCCCATGATCTTGCCGGCTTTGCACGGTAAGTACCTTCAAGATATTTTCTATATAATTTCATAACTTTAAAATAATATAAAATATGTAGTAGATAATGGAAAACTCTGATAAAACGTGAGTTCTGGTAATATATAGAGTAGGAGAAGAGAGTTTATAGGGCGTTATAGAGAATTTTCTTGAGTCTTGTGGTATGTTATAATAAATAAAAGCTAACAGATCAAAAAGTTTGAAGAGCGGTAAGTAGGTTTTTTATTCAGAGATTATTTTCTTTATTATTAAATAAAAATAACAATATTTGATTCTCAGCTATAGCCTAAAGTTTATTCGGTGTGTTAAGAATAGAGGCTATGAACTACAGTCATCTATCACCAAAAAAATTACATAATCTATTTTGGCACATACGATTGGAAGGAATAAATATGTCAGAAAGATTACAAAATAACTTTAGTAAGTTAAAAGTGGCACTAAGCATTTTAGAGTGTTTATTTTTTATTCTGCTCTTGATGACACAGTTAACCAGTGCCATCAGTACAAAGGATGGGGACTACCAAGCACTTGAGAATGATTCGTATACTATCGGAGTCCAAGCTTACATCTACGGTCTTGCTCCAGTAATGATGCAACAGGCTGAAAATCTCTCTATCACAACACTAGGCATGGGACACGTTCCGGTAAATCAGATGGGTTACTTAACACGCCTTCTTGATGCCAACTTTACAGGTGTAGTTACACCTAACGCAGATACGCTCTACAATAGTGCATGGCTCGAACTGGGAAAGGAGCCGATAGTATTTCATGTACCGGACACCAATGGACGTTACTATGTCCAACAGATGCTAGATGCGTATACGAATACCTTCATTAGCGTGGGTCGACGGACAACAGGTACAGGAGAAGGCAATTTTGCCATCGTTGGACCTGACTGGAACGGCAGCTTGCCCCCTGGACTCCAGCTGATTAAATCACCAACTAATTCCGTATGGATCATTGGTAGGATCCTGGTTAAAGGGAAGTCGGATCTGCCAAACGTGTTGACTCTACAGAAACAGTTCACTCTAATGCCATTGAGCCAGTATGAGAAGCCAGCGATAGAAGTGAAAAATGAAAAGCTTACTGATTTTAAAAAGGTTATCCTTTCGCCTAATGCACAGGAAAACTTGCGATTCTTCGAAGAACTTCGAGTCGCTTTGAAAAATAACCCCCCACCTGCAGGAGAAGCAGCTCTCATGGCCGTCTTCGACCGCATTGGTTTGGGTAATAACGAGAGACACCGTATGGGATAAATTTAGATCCTGCTATCGCTAATGGACTTACTAGGGCTATCAATGACGGTGAGCAGATCGTTAAGAGCAAATGGAAAAACATTAAAGGGTTTTACATTATAATGGTTGGACATATAATACACACTGGGGTATATATGGATATGATTATTTACTACGGGCAACCGTTACAGAAGGTGTATTTGGAGCTAATGTCCCAGAAGAAGCGATCTATGCAAAGGCACAGACTAGTATAGACGGCCAACCACTGAACGGTTCCAACAAGTACATAGTGCACTTTGAAAAAGATAATATGCCACCAGTGAATGCTTTTTGGTCATTGAGCATGTATAGTGCTACCACCTTACTGTTCGTACCGAATTTTATCAATCACTATTCTCTCGGCGATCAGACAACTGGACTTATGTACAACTCGGATGGCTCCCTGGACATTTACATTCAGCGTGATACTCCGGTTGGAAAAGAATCAAATTGGTTACCAGCTCCCAATGGAGAATTTTATATGATATTAAGAATGTATCTTCCAGGTCCAACGGTATTAAATGGAACTTACCAGATTCCGCAAGTTCAGGAGGTAGTTTAGGATTATAAGTACACAAGGGGCTGTAATAACCCCTAATTTTAATTATTAAGCTAATTTTAAGCTTTATTAAATACTGTTTAGGCATTTCCTTCTTTATCTTATACATACAGACTGGGTTTATATCTCTCAAATATGGGTCATTCTCAGGCTATGTGAGCTATTTTTTGAATATAGCAATGTTTTACTATGGACTTAAGGCAAAAATACCATCCGTAAGCCCAGAATAGGCTGTTTTCTTACCAAATAAACTCCCCCATGATTTGAATACAGTAACACGGTAACTACCTTTAAGATATTTTAGATATATGCTTATTATATTAAAATAATATAAATTAAGTAATACATATCGTTTTAATTTTTTTGAAGAGAGTTTTTATATGGATATTTATTCTTTATCCTTCAGGGTAGTACTATCTAGAGTATGTCGAGAAACTTTATAATAAATCAAACTAAGTTATCGTTCAAAGGTCTAACCCACCTTCAAACAATCCTTCGATCTGACTGCAGGTATTGACTCACCTGCAGTTCACAGAAAACCTTTTTGATATCTAAAACAATCATTCCATCCCCTAGCCATCTGTTTTTCGGCATTATATAAAATAGCCTTCTGGCCGAATCGTAATTTGTATTCAGGAGTCCTTTTGTTGAATATATTTACAAAGGCATGTAGGTCTTCTACTCTGCCATTATATTCCAGATAATTAGCAGGCTTGTTTAATGTTCTCCTGAGTAGCGAAGCTAAACCGGGATTATCGGCATGGGAGGGCTTTTGATGCTATAATTCACAAAATCGGGACCATGTAATATGGATACTAAATAGTTTAAGTTAGAATATAATATTCATAATAGTATATATTTAAATAAATTTAATTATAATTAATAAATTTCCCCGTATATCAAGTGAGATGCAAGATCGAGCTGTAGGCATCCCCTTCGTCTGCAGCTCATAGGATCACCCTTTTTACATCTAAGATCAGCTAGATCACCTAAGCTAATAATATAAATTTGGATTCCATAATCATGGAAATTATACTAAAATATTAAATGAGTAAGGGAGGTTTTGATTTCCCCCACAATTCTTTTAGAAAAAGATAGATAAAATTTATAATAAATTATTTAACAACTCTTCAGCTAGATATCTACAATTTATCTCCATGACCAATTTTTGAATCAATCAACAAAAACAAAGGTTTTACTTCTGTATTACCATTTTCATCGACTATAGTGCAATCAAATTTATGAGTAAGACCGAGTTTTTGAAGAAATATGCTGTTATAAACTAGCATTATTAAATTTATTATGACAATATATAATTTTCTAATTGTCCCGGGTTACTCTATTTTGTTATTAAAAATACTTTGTAAATTATCCAATACTCTGGAAATTATTTATTTGATTAGTATGTATCGATCATTTGCTAAAAAAGGCTATATAACGTCTTCGTCAGTTCGAAACAGTATAAAATAGATATAACATTTTGTCTTGTTTTAATAACACGAATACAAAGAAAACTCAGGCTATATTTCTAAAAATTTTGATTCTGTGTCGTCTGCGAAAGATTGAAAGGGTGAGAAAATGCGTAATAATCGTGAAATTAGTTTCAATTCTTAAGAATATTCTATCTTTCATTAATATGCATTTGGTCTTTATTTTGAGACTTATAAGGCGTTACGTCTATATTTTTAATAATAAAAAGACGTTTAATCTTTTTTTGCAGTCGTTCATTTGTGATAATAAAACATATTGCAACAATCAAAAAGAGATCTGTTGCAAATATATACCCCAGTAAATCCTCGCCAGTTATACTTAATCCCGATTCTAGGGCAACAACGTCAAACAATCCAAAACCATATGCACCGAAACTTAGAAATAAAAGTATCAGTAATATGGTTGAAAAGCAAAGTAAATTTGTTACTAAAACGCCCTTTGAATCTCGTGTATAATCTGGTGACGCGCCTGAAGGTTTAACTTCATTTCTATGATATTCCATGCGATCACCAAAGCTGTGTAGTAATGAACGATATAATGCTGCATAGTAATGAACAATATTTAACTTTTTTGGTTTAAAAAATTTACTATGTTAATATATCACTATATAGAAAGGTTTTTTTTCATTTTTATAGTTTTCCCCTAATAATATTAATTTGCTATAATAATAATCAATTAACTTATCATAAGCGTTATTGATATTTAAGCTTAGCAGAAACATTTTATATTTTATCAAAGTACTTTTAAAATTATTTTTTACAATTATTTCAGAGAGAATGAAATTGTTACTGATTTTTATTAATATTTGATATTTATAATCATATTTATATATTAATTGATTTACGACAATTATTGAAGGTACGTATGAATTTATTGATTTGATTCAAGAATATATATTATATTCAGAGTATTCATTTAATAGCATCGTTTAAAATGGAAACCAATATATGTTGTAAGACGGAATCGCTCCTGATGGATGGATCTACTTTTGTTTCTAATTACTCAATAGCTCTACTTTTATACTTAGGAGTTCCTATTCTCGTTATACCCCAAATTTATTATGCAATCGAAGATAAATTTTTAGATAAAGAATTAAGAAAAATATACAACCTTAATTTTTCATTTAATTATAAAGAAACGGAAAATTTTTTTGTGGATATAGGACTTTTAATTTTAGGATATATGGTCAGTGGTTTTTTTGTTGCATATATTATTAATGAGTTAACTGAATTTATATCTCCCACGAATATGGAGATAACACATCAATCCTTTAAAGCAGTTGCTTGTGCTTCATTGGCTTTTTGTTTCTCTGCAAGGTATACTTGCAGAAAAAAAGGATATGAGAAAGGAAAACGAATATTATTATTATTAGCTTCCGCTGCTTCAATTGGGTTTATGATTAAATTGTTTATAGGGATAGATAATCAATTTTTTAGGAGTATATCCGAACAAATGTCTCCCGAAAAAATCGTTTTTATTTATTTAAATTATATTTCTTCAAGTTTTATTTCTCATACGAGGGAGACGGCGCTTTATCTGCATAATATTTTCTTTATGATTTTAATTGGTTCTTGTATGACTGCTCTTATAGGAGAATACATTCTGGACAAAAAGAATAACAATACCACGTTTATTTGCAACAATCAGAGCTTATATGGATTTGTCCCTCGTTTTTCTGATTTCGAGTTCATTCCATATAATAAACTTAAAAGTAAAATGCGAGAAATAACTAGTAATTATAATGAAATTAAATCAGTAAAAATAGTATCTCGCACTCTAGATATTTTTGAAACTATTTTCCCAAATTTGTTTATTGAATGGCAATATCCTAATTCGTTGCCGTTAGTTAGAACACCAAATCTAAATGTAAAAATTATTGCACCAGATCTTAATTCTATTCCATCTGTTAGAACTGTCTTTTCAGTTCTTTTTAACCAAAAAGGACTAAGTCAGTTTGAGCAAACAAAAGGGGTAAAGTACGGTGAGAATTATAATAAATTAATTGGATTATATAATAGTAAACAAATAAAATGGGTTGATAAAGATTTAAAGGAATTTAGAATTTTGATTGTTAATACTAATAATACTGATAAATGTTTGTTGATTATCGATAGCCGTACCCCCTCAGGAAGGAAAATCGGATTATATACCGAAAATCCAGATCTAATAAAACATTATACAAAAATATTTAACTCGAAATGTCGTTAGGATTATTAAAATAGAATATAGTATCCATTTATCCAGCTTATAAAAAATATAAACATAAATCTTAATCCATTTGAGTAGTTTCTATCTTCACGCTAGCATTCTGAATCAGCGTAACCCACTTATTTTCTCCCTTTAATCGATTCCACAAGCTGACCTTTGGAAATTTGCCCGCTTTCTTTTTCCGGAAAAGTGTTCTGAAATTTCAGTACATATTTTTCACTCTTTCTTCCAAAAATCGGCAATTGTGACTTCGGCAATACACGGAATATCTTTCAAAAATAGTGCTCCAGCTTTCTCCATTTCATTTTTTATAATTGCTGCCACTTCATCTGCTTCTTCTGCCTTGCACTCAAAAACTAGCTCGTCATGCACAGAGTTGATTAATTTTATTTCTCTTGGCTCGAGTATTAAGAACAGATTGCCCATTGCTATTTTAAGTATGTCTGCACAAAGTCCCTGAACCGGAAGATTTTTACCTTTATTTTTTATTTTATAATCGTCTTCTTTTTTGTTTGGATTTTTGGTTTTACACATTCTTCCAGCAAGGGTTCTTATTTCTCCTTTCTGGAATCCTTCTTTGCCTACTTTGTGTAAATACTTTGTAACATACGGATAAAGACGCTGAAAAGTTTGTTTTAATTTCTGTGCTTCTTCTAATGTTACTTCGATATCAGCATTCATTTTAAGACTTTCTTTAAGAGCTTGTGCACCCATACCATAATTTAACCCAAAATTAATAGTTTTAGCAATTTCTCTTTGCTGCTTTGTAACCTGCTCTAGTGGAATATTAAACATTTGCGCCGCTGTTTCTTTGTGTAAATCCAGGTTGGCTTTATACGCCTTTATATACTTCGGTTCTTTAGCCAGTTGGCCTATAATTCTAAGCTCAATCTGGGAAAGGTCGCAAGCTATTATTTGATTCTCCGGTGCCGATGTGTATATCTGTCTCCATTCGCGATATCTACTTGGTTGCTGTTGTAAATTGGGCTTATGGCTTGTGAATCTACCTGATAAAGCACCATACTGGTTAAACTCGCCATGCACTCTTTTTGTAACTGGATGTGGGTATTTAGGAGATTTAATCTCTATCTTTCCATCTTTTTTAACTTGTGTCTCATAGAACCCTGCTACAAAACCAGAAAGCAATTTTTCAGCTTGTCTATATAATATCAAATTAGTAATTAATTCGTCTCCTTTATATTTACCAAGCTCTTTCTTTCCTGTGCCTTCTAGTTTATCATACCCTTTCGCTTTCAGTGCTTCTAACAACGATTTAGGACTGTTTAGATTTGGGATTATTGTTAAAGTTTTTGGTTCTTTTGATGCCTTTTCTTGTTTTGTTGTATCAGGAGTAATTTCTATTTGTTCTCTAGTCAATTCCTGTATCAAAATTTTTTCAGTTTTGTTTTTCTGTTCCAGTACCTTTATTTTAATTTCATCTAATTTTTTTAGATCAACGTTGATTCCTGACAACTCTAACCATGCTACTGCAGGAATAACCTTCATTTCAATATCAAATGTATTTTGAAGATTCATTGACTTAATTTTAGCCTGCTGTTTGCGCATAATTTCAGGAAGGTAAAGGATATCTTGAACAGCATAATTTTGTTGTGATTCTGTGAGCTGTCCCCCCATTTTAAAGCTTCTCTGTTCTGATTTATCCAATGTACCACCACAATACTTGAAAACCAATTCTTTGAGTCCTATGTACGGCTGTGTGCCACCTTGAATGATTTGCTCAGCTATCATGGTATCATAAACATCACGAAGGGTAATTCCAAAATGATGCTTTAAGAACTTAGCTTCAAACTTTATGTTATGCCCTACTGCGGTATTATTTTCTAGCTTTTCCTTCAATACTTCAAGGTTTTTAGGTTCAGGAATGATTAACGGGTTTTTTGCTGAAGTCATTGCCTGAAATGTGACAAGCTGGGACCGCTGAGGATCAAGCCCACAACCTTCAGAATCATCAGTTTCAATATCAATAAAAAGGAAAGACATCCTAAATTCCTTCCAGTTCCCAAGCTTTTGCCATACCTTCAGGCGTTGTAAGCAAATTTGATTCTTCAGACTTTTCTATGATTTCCTGAATATTTATCTTTGAATCCAGATTCACGCTGATACCAAAATTCTCCAAGTTCCCAGGTTCACATACGGTATTTTTAATGCGTGAATCAGTGTGTGTTTGGATTATTTTAGACTGTTTAATATAACCATCTAGATGCGTACAATCTAACTGTCTAAAATAATCCAGATTCTCATTAATTCCCACATCATTATTTGTGTATGTGAACCTGGGAACTTGGGGAATTTGGGAATTTGGAGAACTTGGATTTTCAAATACGATTTTATCACAGTCTATATATCGGTAGTAGGTTGTCTTTTTCCCATTTATTTGGTTTTTCACATAGATTGCTTCTACTTGACCTGATTCAATAGTGGTTTCAATTAAATTGCGAAATTCCTTTGCTTCTAATCTTGTTTTTCGTAGTAAAACAGAGTGACTGGCAACACCTTTTAAATCTTTCACCACTTCGATTATTTTATCAATTTTGTTATTTTTAGGGTCTACCGTCAACAGGTTATAGATATCACAGATCGTTGGCAGAAAATAATCTAAAACCATTGAAGTTGCTATTTTCACTGACTCCAAAGTAATGGTTTGTGATATTGGTTCTTTCCCGATTTCAATTAAAGCTGCTAGTTTTAAAATGTAAATCGAGTACCTGCTCCAAGCAGAACCAATGAATTCTTGATTTGGTTTATGTCTTATTTCATTTTGTGTGTTAAAATCAACATTAACATAGTAACCCAAAGCATCTTGATCTATACTCATAGGGAATGCCGGGGATTTTTTAAATAATCCATATAGTTGTGCGGTTCGCACTTCCATCTTACTGCGTTCTTTAATGTCTTGTACTGTTCTGATTCTGGGCGGCCGCTGCTCAAATTCATAAGTAGGTGCAGCGTATAGAAACCGAAACCCAAAACCGCTATCAAAGTCTGGTATTGACATGCTCCGTTTGTATTTAACAAAAGTAGTGCCATATAGTTTTGTTATGAACGGGTTTTCCACTGTATATATCTTAGGTTCCTTTTTTCCACCTGATGCTAGCCTTTTATTTTGACTATTGCAGTCATAAAGTTTGCACTCAAATTCATTGTATCCAGCATTATATTTTTGTCCCATTTTTTGAAAAACGGTGCTGACTTCATCATTAATCATAGTCAAAACTGGAGTTTGCGCCAGGGTTTCTAAGTAGCCTTCTAAAGAGTAGTCAGTATCAGTTAGTGGACTATCTTGCGCATACGCAAAAAAATGCCTTGCTATATCTATAATGGTTGTTTTTCTTGCTAGAGAAGAAAGCCCAAGAAGCTGAGACCATACATTTAAATAAATACCATCCGAAGTAGTGGCTAAATCTATGTATGGTTTCCGTTGTGTCAGTGAAGATAGTAACCAAAAACCTGTTAAAATTTTATATTCTTGGTAGCCATCTGTCATCTGGTTAGCGTAGGTTAAAAATTGAGAAATAAAATGATTTTCTGGCAGATCACAAATTAAATGTCTTACAGCAAAACCGCTTCTAAGCAATTCAATCTCTGCCTCAGTCATTTCTGTGCCTAAAACGAGTTCATCATCTTGGCTTAGCGTTGTTACTTTCTTTGAGATATATTTACTGAAGAATTCATCTGCTTCTAAAGTTGAGTTAAGCGGAGTCTTTTCTGGGTCTATTTTTGAGATTTGATATATTGAATTTTCGCGACTAAATTTGTCCCCGAAAATAAGCATACATGCCAACAACAATTGATCTTCTGTAGCACCATTTGCTAACAACTCAGCGAACAAGGCGAGATGTCTTTTTCGTCCTGCAGAATTCCTAAAAATTGATAATTTGAGATAAATGTCACTCTCTTTATTCTCAAATATGTCAATCCAAAGCCCCGAAATTGCAGATCTGCATTTCAGAATTACTTTTTTTAACTCGCCATATTGGGTTATTACTTCGTTTATTTTAGAAATTATGCTCGCAGGTATTTCTGTTCTTTCTTCAATAGATCTATCCAGAGTATATATATCTCCTTCTGGGTGAATAGATGGAGCTAAGACGATGTTTCCACCATCATTTCTAATATCAAACCCAAGTGCCTGGTGAGTATTAGTTTTAAGTTTTGGTGCATATTTAAAGAAAATATGCTTTTTACCATCTTTCTCAGTTCTTTTCTGAGTTACAAAACCGGTAGTATCTACCCTATCAAGAATATAATCCCATATTCCCTTGATGTAAAAATCAATATCAATGACGGTAAGGTCTGATGGTTTTCCACAATTAGCACCAAGATTATAATCTTTAGAATTCAGATGCTGATGTATATATTCTAAAGAGTGCGGTTGTGTTCTCTTGGCCCAATCTTTACATATGGGTGCTTTACCTGGACTTTCTACTTTAGCTTTAGGCCCGTGTAGAAGGTGAGCTATTATTCCCTGCATAGTATAGTAAGTAAAAGCCGCTTCCAGCGAATCAAAGGATTTTGCCATTTAAACCCGCTTCCTTCCTGTTATTTACATCTTCAAACTTCTTATGGAGTTTATAGAGATAATGGGTCATAGGGCTTTGCTTTCTACTAAAAATATATTCTAGATTGGAGAAGCTTGGCATTAAAACCCATCTCCTAAACGATAAGTTCTCGCAATATCTGCTCTAGAGCAATCATTAGGTTCTTCCGGAAGCCGCCACAGGTTATCAAGATTGGTACTTCTAGAACAATTCTGCCTATGCCAATAATAAAAAAAATTATTAAGCTGACAAAGCACCTTGTTTTGGTATCCATCTGTGGCTGTGACAAGGGAATCGAAAGTAATTTGAGATTTAGTGTTGTCAAAACTGTTAAAAAAATCACTGATTTTACTTTGCCTACATATCGAATATTTCATGGGGTTTATCCTCCCTTGAATTATGAGAGAACAACAAAACCCTTAGACACCTAAACCGCCATCAAAATAAGATATTATATAAACTATGAACGTATAATTATCATAGTCAAGTCATTGTAGACGACGACTTTTATTGTCTAGGACAGGCCTCAATCTGTCCTGGGCTCAAAATCTCTCATTTTGTTATCTTTTAATTCATATTCTCCGGTTATTCACAGCAGATATCCTCAATGTATCATCTGCCAACTTCTCAATTTTTACAGAATGTCCTTTTCGGAAGATATCTGTCTCACCGTCTAGTAACACCTTGAGAATATCTAGGGATTCATATTCCTCTGCGCTTTTAGTGATCAGGTCCGATAAAATAAGCGCTTTTAGTGTTAGCGAACTGATTACTCCATACATTTTAGGCTCCCTACGAATGTTTACTCGGGATAAGTGACTATCTAACCTATTAGCTAAGGAAAGAAGCACTTCATCGATATCCTTAAAACTGGCATCAGCTAGTTCAAGCATATATCTGTTTGACAATGAATTCAAATTTTCTTTACATTTAATCGCTAAATCTTTTTCATAATTCATCATTTATCACTCCTTATTTCTGGGTCGATCTGTTCTTGTGGGTCACTCGTTATGAAAGTAGGTATCAGTGGGGTGTTTTGCAAAATTTTAGACTGCTTGGCCGCTGTGGTATTTTGCAAAACACTTTCAGCAACACTTTGAATTAATATTGCCTGTGCCTTTTCATACACATTACCGAACTTTCTTCTATAGTCGATTAATTCATAATATTCTTTGTAAATTTTTTGGAACTTAATTACAGTTTCTGGTTTTAGATCTTGCATTTGCTTCCCTCTTCCCAGATACATTATATATTTTTGGCCATACAACTATCGTACTCTCTTGTGCAGATAGTTAGGAGACTGTGTTTTCACTGTAAGTATCACCTGCTATAACTCTCAGTTGATTTTCACTGTCCATCTCTATCATCACAGTTTTTATATCTGTATCCATTGATTTCATCCATTGCATGGGTAGAGCTATCATGAAGCTTCCTCCTTGTTTCACAACATTTCTTTTTCCAAATCTAAACATTCTTTCACCTTTATTGAGTAAAGTGTCGATTTTCTGTTAAGATAAATCTCCAAAAGTTAGGAGAAAATCCCACATACACATAACAAATCATGCAAAGTTTGCAAAAATTTAATTTTAGCTTTGCAGCTAATTTGCTAGACTTTCTATAATTACTATTGTAATACAAACTTAATAGGGGTTAAACATTTATATTTATTTTTAATCGACAATAATTAAAAAATTGACGATAATCGGCAATAATAAACAAAGTGGCGATAATCGACAAAATATCACAATTTGTCGACCATTTAATCCGTTATGTGCAGATATATTTTAATATAAATTGGAACTAGCTATTATAATATGCAAGAAGGTGATTCGCGAGAAGAATCTATTTCAGAATTAATTTTAGGCAATTTATTCAAGTATGAGCAAACAACTGCAGAATTAGCAAATAAACTAAATTTTGTTGATCAAGAAGGAAATGCACGTTACAATATGATTGATAGAGCCTTAAAAAAACTCAAAAAAAAAGGGTGGATTGAAGGTCGGAAAATAAAAGCAGAAAGGAGTGGAAACAATCCAACATCCTATTCATTTGAATACAATCTTCAAAATCTAATTCAAATACTGGAAGTATATCCAAACTTGATGTCAAAAATGCAAAAAAATGATTTCATTACTGGAAACATATCTTGCCATTACTTAAATTTTCTTTATGGTCCAAATGATATAGAGTATTTGGATAACATATTTTGGGAAAGTGCAAAGAAAGACTGGCTCATAGAGTATTTGGATAGCAGAGTTTGGAAAAATGCAGAGAAAAAATGGCCAAGAGAATATTTGGATGACAGAGTTTGGGAAAGTGTAAAAAAAGACTGGCCCAGAGAGCATTTGGATAACAGATTTTGGTTAAGTGCAAAAAAAGACTGGCTCAGAGAGTTTGTGGATAGGATAGTTTGGGAAAGTGCAAAGAAAGACTGGCACAGAGAGTATTTGGATAGCAGAGTTTGGGAAAGTGCAAAGAAAGACTGGCCAATAAAACTTTCAATAGCTATCCCCCTCCGCTCATTTCTAAATTATGATTCTAGTAAGAAGGGTTGGATGGGTACTTCGCTTATTGATAAAATCATTACAGAATTTCAGGAAAAATTACGGTTATCCCCTGAATTTTTCAGGCTTTTTCTAACCGATGACCAAGATAAATTAATAACTAATATTAAAAAATTTGTTAAATTGGCAGAAAACATGAAAAACATAACAGACTGGGAATATCCTCAGAATCCATATAATTGGATGACAGTAAATGGAACGATCGTTGGTATCAATATAGCATTCGAAGCATGTGTTTCCATGGATATAATTAAAGGACAATCTAATAGAGAAGCCATAGAATACTTAACCCAAACAAAAAAAGAAATATCAGCTGCATAAATTTAACAATTAAAATTTATCTTAAAGATCGTAAAGATGCACATAGCTTAATTAAAGGAAAATATTAATTTTCATTGAAAATTTCAAACTTAGGGTGATAGAACCGAAATTCGAAGATAATAGAGTAGCAGACATACCTATCACACCTTCAATAAATACCTGACTAAAATGATATTTGTATCAGGTGCGCGAAATGTCAAGGAAACGATACATAAATAAGAGATTGTGACTATCATCATAATCCAAATAATTGGATGACAGCACGTGGAACTGCCTTCGATAAAAATAAGGGTGGAGAATTCATATCTTATTGATGCTTCCAAAAATACTTGGTTAAAGGATGTTTTACTATGTCTAGATCATGTTATTGAGTCGTTGATCAATTTTGAAAAAAGAGTATTACTCCCGTTATTAGGGAAATTTATACAGAGTTTCATGTTTACGATTTTTAACAACTCATGTATATGACTGAATATTATAAGCAAAAAAATTTCACCATTATTAGAAAAAGAGTGCTTCCTACGGTTTATTTGGGAACCACACTATCTTTTTTGAACTTGCATATACAGTACATTTGAAACAAGTATTGCGTATTTTCCATCTTTGGAAATTCAAGAGAATTTACAAAAAGGGAATTATATTATAGAAGTAATAATCAAGGATATTAGTCAAAAAGTATTGTGAAATAATCGAGCTAGTCTGATTAAACTTCCAATAAACATCTAGTATCAAAGCATAATTATAATTATTTTTATTTAATACTCATATCCCCAATTTGACATATACTCTTTCTAGTTAGCCTATCCCCATAAACTACACAGAACCTTATTCAACAGTGTAGTTATACTTGTTTTATTAAATAAATGTAATTATAAATAGAAATATGTAAAAGTTTTATCTTATACAGCTAGGTTTGATTTATATTATTAATAAAAGTGTTCAATAACTAGGAATAAAAGAGAAAAAAATTTGAGTATACACTAACTATTGGTGTGTATCAAAATCTCAATAAAATATGACTTATTTGTTATCATTTTCTTTTACAGCAAAAAATTGGGTGCAGAGCCAATATTTTGGTTGATAAAGCTCCTACTTCTATTATTCTCATGGATACACAGCTTGTAATTAATAAACCTGTGAATCGATGAAACAACAGACCTAGACGTTATCAACATAACCATTATATACTCCTGGCTTTTCATACAAAAGAAAACGGATATAGGGTTAATCGGATTTTGCAAAACTTTCGGCAGATGCCTAATTATTTACTTGTTTAGGAGCTTTTTGACTTCGAGGGCTATTTTCTCTAAAACCGTTGGGTCAACACTGGAAACTTCTAAAAATGACAAATCTAGTTTCTCTTTATCTTTCTCAAGTTTTAGGGCAGTTTCTTGGTCAAGAACCAATGAGCATTGGCTACAAAATTTATCATTCGGTTTTAATACATTATTACACCGTGGGCATTTTTTAAGTGTAACGTGTCTTTTATCTTCAGTTTTGAGTCCATATTTCTCAAAAATACTATTGTTAATTTCGTGATCCGTGAAATTTGCATAAATTTTGAACATTTGAGTACTGCCCCGACTCCAGCCCGCTCTGTGCTTAATTTCCTGCTCATTAAGACCATCTAAAATCCAGTTTGTGATAGCCGTATGTCGTAGTAAATGCGGGTATACGTTTTTCTTGATACCTACTCTTTCGGCTGTAGTCTTTATCATTTTTCTAATATTTATATAACTCAAAGATTCTTTATTTTTATCTAGGGTAACCCATAAAGGAGCTTCTGGATCTTCGTGAAAAGGATGAACTGCAAGCCACTGATTCAAATATCCTGCACTCCAAGTAAGTGGTAGCCCCTTTGCCGGTGTAGTCTTATTAACTCCCGTTTTTGAAAGATAAATCATCGCTCCATATTGGTTAAACTCCACATTTTTAACCCTGCAGGATGCCAGAGCTCCTACTCTCATTCCACCATCTGCAAGAACTGCAATGATTGCTTTATCCCGTGGATGTCTACAGCCTTCAAGAAGTCGGGTGAACTCATCTTTGCTCAGTATGTCGGAAGGCTGTACAGGGCTTTCAATTGTTTTTAGTTTAAGATCCATGACCCATTTCGGAGAGTTACCAGATGTAGACCATCTGAAGAACTTTTTGATCAATTTCTTATAATTTCTGATAGTGCCGGGAGATAATTTCCTTTCATCCGCTAAAAAAATAAGCAACCTATCTAAAGTATTCTGGTCCAACTTGTCCAAGGTCTCATTAAATCCTAGTTTCTGAAGTTGCTCTACCATCCGTATTGTATAGTATAAGTACCTTGTAACTGTTATTTTTGCTGCTCCTTCCCGTCGAAGAGCAATTGAAAAATTTTCAATCAATGCTTTATTCTCTTTTCCAATATCTGCATTTTCCAATTTCTGTTTTGCGTTTAAATAGCCAGCGTCAATACAATGAACATCATCAACCGATTTAGTCATCTATATATAATATGCGTTTAGGACTATAAACTTTAAGGTAATATCCCTTGAGGGAGTATATATTATGATTGCCCGAGACGTCTATGCTAAAGGATGCCCAGGCGGGTGTTCATGAGCCCCACCATTGCAGAGACCCCCCTTATAGCTGACCTCGAAGCCCTCTTTGTCCAGGAAGGTGAAGCCGTCCTCGGTTGTGTAAGACCCATTACTTTTAAGAGACTTGATTGATTCTAGAATTATACTTTTATCTGAAGCATTTCCTGAATGCGTATTTATGAAAAGAGGTATCACGTGTTGATTAACAATCAGGCTAAGCCAAACGAACATGAAATTCTTCGAAAAACAGGCGCAAACAGGGGCATTCCGTGATAGGATTCTGCAAGGTCCACCATACACAACAGAGGAGAAAGAAAATATTCTCATATACTGTGAAAGTGAAGTTCAAGTGACAGTAGAGCTATTCAGAAAAATGCTTCCCTTTATTGACATCCTGAGAGCTTTATTCCGTGGTCAGTATATGAAATCAATAGCTTTCATAGAACATTATGGCATCCCAGTTGATGTAGAAACCCTACAGAGACTGAAAACAAACTGGATAACAATTCAGGAGAGACTTATTCAGGATATCGATAAGGATTATGGCGTTTATGAGGGGACTACATTCAAGGTTTCTAAGTTTGAACAATATTTGAGTGCAAATGGGATTTCTTGGCCTAGGACTGAGAAGGGGAATTTAGAACTGAATGATAATACTTTCAAGGACATGGTAATTTCTTATCCTCAGCTCCAGGGATTGAAGGATCTTCGCTATATTTTATGGCAATTGAGACTTTCAGACATTCCAGTTGGATCTGATGGGCGGAATAGATGTTTACTATCACCTTTTGGGACAAAAACTGGAAGAAACGCTCCAAGCACTTCTAAGTTTATGTTTGGGCCTGCAGTATGGCTTAGAAGCCTTATTAAACCCGAAAAAGGCAAGGTGCTAGCTTACATTGATTATTCTCAACAAGAATTTCTTATAGCAGCTGCTTTGTCAGATGATCCAGAAATGAAAGCGGCCTACGAGTCAGGAGATCCTTATTTGGCATTTGCAAAACAGGCAGGAGCAGTGCCAGTAGAAGCAACAAAATCGACTCATAAAGCTGCAAGAGATCTTTTTAAAGCTTGTGTATTGGGGGCTCAATACGGCATGGGACCAGATAGTCTGGCTTTGCGTATAGGTAATCTACTCCCTACGCTAAAGAGCTGTTAAAGCACCATAAGAGAGTTTACCAAAAGTATTCGGCTGGCGTGATCATGTCCTGGATACCACTATTCTTTTCAGAAGGATAAATACCTGTTTCGGGTGGCAAATGCACATTTTTGGTGGGGAAAAGAAAGAAGGAAGAACGATCAAAAACTTCCCATGTCAGGCAACAGGTGCAGAAATTCTGAGAGTTGCATGTATCCTTCTTGTAGAGAATGATATCAAAATCATTGTTCCTATACATGACGCAATTCTTATCGAATGCAACGAAGAAGAAGCAGATGAGATTATTTTGAAAGCTCAAAAGTTAATGACAGAAGCGTCTACCATGGTTTTGGGGCCCGGTAATTCTATTAAAACGGAAGCGTATGTCATCAGATACCCTGACAGATATTCTGACCCTAGGGGAGTTGAGACTTGGAATAGGGTCCTAAAAATTATAGCAGAAATAAAGGCCGAAATTTGTGATGCTTAATAACAACTTATCCTTGATATAATACAACATAGGAATCCATGACTATTTACATAGGAATATGTGACTATTAAAAAAGAATTGTCCAAGATACTTTAAATAAATCCAAGGAAACCATGAGAGCATATTCAAATTCAAATTTCTTTACTTTATCATACTGAAACAATCTTATGACACTGAAAATTATTGACTTTTGAGAACTTGAAGATCACCGATACTACTGGAATAGACTGATTATTAAGTGCAGATGGAGTGACCTATTACATGCTTATTTTTGTCTTAAAACCTATGCATTTGTGAGATGATAGAGAATACAAATAATGACAAGAGATAATGAGTATATTTGTACATTTACTCTTTCAATACTTTGTTATTTATATTTAATTCTAGGTGTAAATGTCGAATAAATTGTTCCGACTTACATTTCTGACTTTGTAGAAAATTCTCTCATTTATGATGTACCAAACATTTTTAATTGATATATAGCACCTCGTTTATTGATTTAATTGAGCCTGATAAGACCATTTTAGAGAGGATTTCTATATGGCCATATTTAGGTATCATATATTAATGACGAAAGATATAGCTATGTTGACTATCATCGTTTAAAAGAGGCTAGAATAAGGAGATATGATTTTGAAGTAACCGCCTAAGCGTGAGTAAAGTACCGAAATAAAGCAATGACCATAGCAGCGAGAAAAAAGTCAAAAGAATGTAAACTTTAGCTTAGAGGTGTAGAAAAATTTAGGAAACATCATAATATTTAAAGAATGGCCCCAGGTAACTGGAACCTAGGCCAATCGTTTTCAGAGAAACAGACTATTAGAGGATTTTATCTAATTCCGATGCCAATACATTGCCCTGGGTCACTCCCATAAAACGCTTTACTTCAACCTCATCTTTCTGGATTATTAATGTAGGAACAGCGTGTATACCATATTTTGAGGCAAGTTGTTGGTTTTCATCCACATCGATAACTCTGAATTCAACCTTATCCTTGTACTTTTTCTCGAGCTCTTCAAGAATCGGTTTTTGCATCCTACAAGGTCCACACCACGTTGCGGAAAAGTCCATTAAGATCGGTTTCATAAAATCACCTTTAGTACTTTAAAATGTTCGAGATATTTTCTGTTCTTATTTGATACACTCCGGAAAGCATACTAAGAGTCATACATATATTGTTTGACGACAAAGCTACCGGGAACCTAATCCTGAATAATAGGCGACCTGGAAGATGAAATTACCAAATACAGGCCGGGACTCAATTTATTGTATGTATTATCTTTGAGTATATATAATGCTTATCTCAATCTTATGGATCTGTTTCAGTCGAATACCCAGCAACGAGATGCTAGGTATTCGACAGAATAAACTTCAGTACTTGAAAATGAATACGATTGAGGAGCCCCTGAGCAACTAAAGTACTTCAACAACTTGCTCAGATACTCAGTAAAATCTCATCCATTTTGTGCGAGTTTTATAGAAAAGTAAGGTTGAATATTGATTTTTTTATCACAGTATTCATCATAAATTCAAGTATAATATAGAAATGAAAAAAATTCCAGTTGAAATTGCTCTGGAAAACATCTAATCGGCTTGCTTTTGAATGTAAAGAAGATAAAATAATCATTATTTTATGCTATAACTATCGGATTTTATTTTCCGAGCTAAACTACGCTGAATTTTTTTGCATTTAGTCGTATATTATATAGATAGAATAATCACTACATGGGAAAATATCATAAAAATAGTTATTTATCAATAATTATTTAATTCCTTCAACTCCCATAATTTAGCCGACGATTACATTTAATTTCTAAATCTTCTACCGACGAAGACTTCACAGAACCTCAAAACAACGGAATAACAAAGTCAGGATCTGTAACAGGTTATGAAGTAGGTCAGTTTCTTAGATATCCCATAATCACATACAACTACACTCTAACTAACACAGGAAATGTGCCTCTCACAGGAATTGTGATTTATGATAACAAAACTAGTCCAAATGGAATGTTTGTACCAACTACTCTTAACCCAGGTGCTAATGTTACAGTACAAGCTACCTACAACACAACATCGAAGGATCTTGAGTGTGGTAATGTGATCAATTCAGCGTATGCAACAGCATTTTGTAATCTCATTAATATTATTTCAAATATGGTTAGTATAACAATACCTTTACCAGTCCCAACCTAACTATAAAGTTAGCACCCTGATTGAAAAGTGATTAAGCGTTACAGTTTTATAATTATCAATAACTTTTTTAATTTTTCCAATTTGTATCTACATTTCTTGTTTTTGGTTACTATTTATTTGGTTGTATTATTTGGAAATTCAATTATCAAATTTCCAGATGAAACTTTAAACAGAAAAAATCTTTAGTTTTATTCTAACTTCAGCTCCACTAGTAAATCTCATGTAGCTATATATTGACTTTGTTACTCATTCACATTGTTTGGTTTAACCCCACTCCCCCCACCACACTTATTTTTGAAAATCAATACATTTAGTGACTCTATAAATCGATTTTGTGGATCTAGCATACTTTTTTCTATTACCATCAAATGAGAACCTTACCTTGAGCCTATCAGTAGTCTATCCATTGTTTATATTCACAACTATCAGATATGGAAGCTAGTTTACTGAAAGTTATGTAAAAACTACTGTTTACCATCTTTTTTTCATTACAAAATAATATTTCTAGGTTCCAATGATGCGTAGGTTTTATGAATAAACATCAATAAAAATAGTTAGGCAGATTTATAATTATGTTTACTTAAAATATATATGCCTTGTTTTATTCATCGTTTAATAATGCTAAATGAAGTTTATATGTATTTGAAATCATCGATTAAAAGTTAGTGAAATGCTGCAATTGTAGGGAGCATTTTCTCGATCATATCGTTGATTTTTCTTGCTCCAAAAATTACATAGATGATTACTACGATGAACAAATGTTTAAAAGATACGATGGATATATGCATTCTTCACTATTCATGTTGAAGGTATTAAACGAGTACATAAGACTTGAATAATGTATATTAGAGAACATCTTGTACCCCTTCATTACGGTTGAGTGAGTAAAAAAGCATAAATCTCTTAGCAACCAACATTCTGCAGAGGTATACATCTATAGAA
>Ga0326727_10011326_pt1 | contig 20819 bp, 15 predicted proteins | sample MB2enrmetagenome_FD_207643 | JGI IMG/M metagenome (GOLD analysis project Ga0326727, IMG submission 207643) | Lab enriched peat soil microbial communities from McLean, Ithaca, NY, United States - MB29MY | ecosystem: Environmental > Terrestrial > Soil > Wetlands > Peat | place: USA: New York...
GGGTGGGCTACGACAAAGTGGATCTGGAGGCGGCGCGCCGCCGCGGGGTGATCGTGACCAATACCCCCGGAGTGCTCACCGATTGCGTGGCCGATACGGCGATGTCGCTGTTGCTGGCCGTGGCCCGGCGGATCTGCGAAGCCGACCGTTTTCTGCGGGCCGGCAAGTGGCTGCAAGGGAGATTTCCCCTGGCGGTGAAGGTGGGCGGTAAGAACTGCGGCATCGCGGGCCTGGGAAACATCGGCTCGGCCATTGCCGTCCGGGCCAAGGCGTTCGGGATGAACATCGGTTATTACGATCCGTGTCCGAAACCGGATCTGGGCTATCGGCGCTATGACAGTCTGGAAGCGATGGCGCGCGACGCTCATTTCCTGATCGTCTCCGCGGTGGGCGGCGCCGAGACGCGCCATCTGATCAATGCGCCAATCCTGACGGCCTTGGGCAAGAAGGGCTACCTGATCAATGTGGCGCGCGGGTCGCTGGTGGATCAGCAGGCGCTGGTGAAGTCGCTGGTTTCTGGCGAGATCGCCGGGGCCGGCCTCGACGTTTTCGCGGACGAGCCTAACGTGCCCCCGGAACTGATCAAACTGGACAACGTGGTCTTGACGCCCCATGTGGCCAGCGGAACCTACGAGACCCGCGACGCCATGGCCAATCTGGTGTTCGCCAATCTGGAGGCCCATTTCTCCGGGAAGCCGGTACTTACTCGGGTAGTTTAGTTTCCCGCGGGGCCGAACCTCTTCACCGCAGAGGACGCAAAGGACGCAGAGGAGGCGCAGAGAGAATTTGGGATTTGGGAATTCAGATTTGGGATTTCGCTCCTGATGCCAGCGCTGCTGTACATGCTCAAGTGCGTCTTGAAATCCCAATTCCCAATTCCTAAATCCCAAATTTTCTCTGCGTCCTCTGCGGTGAAGAGGTTTGGGGTCGATTTCACCCCTGGCCCAAAATTAGTTCTTGCGCCAACAGGTCGGAAATAGTGTAATAAGCGGCACCCCGCCAGAGTTGCTCTTGCGCACAAAGGATACGTGTACGCCCGTCCTTCCGAGAGAGCAATGCCGGGAAGTTATGACCCAAACTTCAGGTTTACGGGGACTGCAGCAGGCAGAAATCCGGGATAAGTTCCGCCAGGAGGAAGTATGAAAGTTGCTGAAATAGTAGTTAAGATTCTTGAGGACGAAGGTATCCGGGTTGCATTCGGCATCCCCGGCGCTGCCATTAATCCGGTTTACGGTTTTCTGAAGAACTCCAAGATTACGCACTACATCGCGCGCCACGAAGAAGGGGCAGTGCATGCGGCGGATGGGTATTATCGGGCCTCGGGCCGCCTGGCCATGGCCATCTGCACCTCCGGGCCGGGGGCAACCAATTTTGTTACCGGAATGTATACCGCCCATGCGGATTCCATCCCCCTGATTGCGATCACGGGCAACGCGGCTTCCAACCTCTTTGGCAAGGAGCCGTTCCAATGTGTGGACATCGCCACCATCTGCAAGACGGTAGCGAAAGCCACCTGGTGTATCACCGATCCCAAGGAAGCGCCGAAGATCATGCGGGAAGCCTTCCGCACCGCGTGCAGTGGCCGTCCCGGGCCGGTGTTGATCGATCTGCCGTTGAACGTGCAGTTGGTAGATATCGAGTACGACCCCAGCAAAGATGGGCCGTTGCCCTGGAAGCGCCCCGATCCCGATCCGGATGCCATCCGGCGCGCCACGGATCTGATCATGGAAAGCAAAGCGCCGATCATGATCATGGGCGGAGGGGTGATCCTCTCCGATGCTACGGCCGAGTTCCGCGCGCTGGCTGAGTACTTGTCCATACCGGTGATCATGACCTACATGGCCAAAGGCGGATTGCCTTACGAGCATCCGTTGAATGCCGGCCATGCCGGCATCCAGGTTGGCCAGCCGATTGGCAACCGGACCTTCCTGGAGTCCGATCTGGTAATTGGCGTCGGCTGCCGCTTTACCGACCGGCATACCGGCAACCTCGACGTGTACAAAGGCAACCGCAAGTTCATTCACATCGACGTGGAACCGACGCAGATCGGCAAAGTGATCCCCGCGGACATTGGCGTGGTCTCCGACGCCAAAGCCGCGCTGGCGGCCTTGCTGGAAGAGGCCAAGAAACGAGGCTACCATCCGCAACCGTCAGAGCGCGTGAAAAAACTGCCGGAGACGCGGGCGGCGATGCAGCGCAAGACCCATTACGAAAATGTTCCCATCAAGCCGCAGCGCGTTTTTGAGGAGCTGAACCAGTTCTTCCCGCCCAACACGATTTTCACCGCGGGCTGCGGGATCACTCAGATCTGGTCGGGGCAGTTGCAGGATATCGAACTGCCGCGGCGCTATCTGCCTTCCGGCGGCGCGGGCACCCTGGGCTTCGAGTTGCCGGCCGGAATCGGCGCCAAGATCGCTTGCCCGAACGATCCGGTGGTCGTGGTGGTGGGCGATGGTGGATTGCTGTTCATGTCGGAAGAACTGGCGGTGGCCGGCCACTACAACATTCCGATCATCATCGTGGTGGTCAATAACGGCAACCTCGGCCTGATTCGCCAGAACCAGAAGTACGCGTACAACTACGAACACGGGATCCGGCTCTGGTATGCCGACGACCGGATCTCTCCCGACTTCGTCAAACTGGTGGAGGCGTTTGGCGGCAAGGGGGAAAGAATTTTCGACGCCGGCGATCTGAAGGCGGCTTTGGGCCGGGGCCTGGCTTCGAAGGTTCCGTACCTGATTGACGTGATCGTCGAACGCGAGGCGGACTGCTCTATGGGAGCCGCCATCAATGCGGTTCGCGAGTTTGTCTGAGATCGTTGTCCAATTAACCGCGGAGTACGCAAAGGACCCAGAGGAATTTTGAATTTCGATCTTTTGAATTTTGATTTAGACAAGCGAATCGGCAGTACCCGATTTTCGATCAAAATTCAAAATTCATAAATCAAAATTCCTCCTCTGGGTCCTTTGCGTCCTCAGCGGTGAAGAGGTTTTCGGTAAATAGCCGACTGTGTCGCCCAGAGAACATCTCTGCCGTCGCTGCGCGACTCAGGCCGTACTTATCCCGACCCACCACTTCGCGGTAGCTATTCTCTCGCGTCGCTGCGCGACTTCGAAACGGCAAATCACTGCCTGCTTCGCGCGATATCTCGCATTAGCTACTGTGAGGGCAACGCTCTAGAATGGAATGTTCAGCAAACCGAACTCTGAGGTGCTGCTATGAAGGAAGCCGCCAACCCGCATGCGATGGCGTTGCAAGGACTGAAGGTGATTGAATTGGGCCAGCTTATAGCCGGTCCTTTTGCCGCCAAGTTGCTGGGGGAGTTCGGGGCGGAGATCATCAAAATCGAGCCGCCGAAAGGCGGCGACCCGTTGCGCACCTGGCGCAAGATTCAGGACGGGGTTTCCCTGTGGTGGCACGTGCAGTCGCGCAACAAGCTCTCGGTGACGCTCGATCTGCGTGCGCCCGAAGGCCAGGAGATCCTGCGCAAGCTGATCCGGGACGCAGACATCCTGATTGAGAACTTTCGTCCCGGCGCCATGGAGAAGTGGGGCCTGGGATGGGAGGAACTCTCGGCGCTGAATCCGAAGCTGATCATGGTGCGCGTCTCCGGCTACGGCCAGACCGGGCCTTACCGGGATTTGCCCGGCTTCGGCGTGATTGGCGAAGCTATGGGCGGGCTGCGCTATCTCACCGGCTATCCCGATCGCCCGCCGGTCCGCTGCGGCATCAGCATCGGCGATTCGCTGGCGGCGCTCTATGCCGTCATCGGAATCCTGCTGGCCTTGCATCATCGCCTGGCCCACGGCGGCCAGGGGCAGTGCATCGATGTCGCGCTGTACGAATCCGTATTTGGCATGATGGAGAGCCTGATTCCCGAGTATGACGCCTGCGGCTACGTTCGCGAACCCAGCGGCAGCGCGCTGCCCGGTATCGCTCCGACCAACGCGTATCGCTGCCGCGATGGCCGGTATGTATTGATTGCCGGCAATGGGGACAGCATCTTCCAGCGGCTCATGCACGCTATCGGCAGAGACGATGTCGGACAGGACCCGCGTTTTGCCCATAATGACGGCCGAAGCGCGCACGCCGAATTCCTCGACGGCGTGATCGGCGAATGGACCGCCAAACAGGATCTGGCGGAGGTACTGAAGGTGATGAACGAGGCCAATGTCCCGGTTGGCTATCCCTATACCGCCGCCGACATTGTTGCCGACCCGCACTATGCAGCCCGGGAGATGATCCAGAGTATTGCACTGCCGTCGGGAGCCTCCTTGAAGGTGCCGGCCGTGCTGCCCAAGCTCAGCGAAACTCCGGGCCGCATCGCGGGCGGCGGTCCGGCCCTGGGGGAACATACCGACCAGGTTCTTGCCCGGCTCGGCATCGACGCGGAGACGCGCCAGTGCCTGCGCCAGCGGGGAGTCATTTAGCAGGTGCAGGAAAACACCTACCACAGAGACACAGAGAATTGGATTGGGATTCAAAACCTGGGATTTTCAGTCGTCGACTAGGTTTCTGGCAAGCGGACTACATATGGGCCTAGAATGCCAGGTCCCAATTCCCAAATTCAAAACTCCTCTGTGGCTCTGTGGTAGGTTTTTTAGGGAGAGTTCGCCATGCAGCCTGACAAGGTGAGACGCGTTTACATCCAGGAAGTCGCACCGCGCGACGGATTTCAGATCGAGCCGAATTTTGTGCCCACGGAAGAGAAGATCAAGCTTATCAACCGTCTGGGACGCACCGGTCTGGCCAAAATCGAAGCCACGTCGTTTACTTCGCCCAAGGCAATTCCCAATTTGCGCGACGCGGAAACGGTTATGCGGCAAATCGAGCGCGTGCCTGGGGTGGTCTATGCCGCGCTGGTGCCCAACGTCCGGGGTTGCGAACGGGCGCTGGCGGCCGGGGTGGACGAGATCAATGTGGTGATGTCGGCCAGCGAGAGCCACAACCAGGCAAACGTACGGATGACGCGCGAACAGTCGCTGGCGCAGTTTGCCGCGCTGGTGAAGGCGGCGCGCGGCTCGAAGGCGTTCCTCAACGCCTCGCTGGCCACGACCTTCGGTTGTCCGTTCGACGGCTGGACTCCGGCCGAGGAGGTAATGCGGCTGGTGGAGCAGATCCTGGAGATTGGTTTCCAGGGGATATCGCTCTGCGATACCACGGGCATGGCGAATCCACGGCAGGTAGCCCGGTTGTGCGAGCGGGTGCGAACGCGATGGCCGGAGGTGCCGTTCATCCTGCATTTGCATAATACCCGGGGCATGGGGCTGAGCAACGCCGCCGCCGGGCTGGATGCCGGCATCGACCGCTTCGACGCGTCCCTGGGCGGTTTGGGCGGCTGCCCCTTTGCACCGGGTGCGACCGGTAACGTCTGCACGGAAGACCTCACCCACATGTTCGCGCAGATGGGTTGCCAGACCGGGGTAGATTTGGATCGGCTGATCGAAATTGCCAAAGACCTGCCCCGCATAGTCGGCCATGAGGTGCCCGGCCAGGTGATGAAGGCCGGCCAGGCGGACCGGAAATATGCCAAGCCGGACTGGGTAGGCACGGCGAAAAATCAGATCGCAATAACGAGTTCGTAACGCCGGCGGCGGGTTGTGTAGCGCTGCGTAGGTGATGTGCGTGCCGAGGTGGAAGGGCCGGGCTTCCGATCCCACCCACCGCCCCAACACCAGGATGTCATGAGACTGAACACAACACCAGGGCGGAGGGTGGGGCACCCACGCTTCAGCCCGGCCACAGCGGCTGAAACCCGGTGCTTCCACCCCTGAGAACTGGGAACCGGGAACTGAGAACTCCCCTAAGCGTAGGGATAGATTTTGCGCTTGAAGTCTTCCAGTTGCGACAACAGGCGATCGTGCTTGCGTTCGTCCTCGATGAGATAAGTGAGCAGGTGGCGCTGGACGAATCCGCGGCAATTCTGGCGCGCCTTTTCCGCCAGCGCGATCGTCTCTTTCTCCAGTTCCGCATGCTTGGCCACGGATTCCCAGATATCCCCGAGTTCCTCCGGCGTCAGGTGGAAGGCTTCCTTTTCCAGGCTGTCGAGCAGAACCTGCTCCACCTTCTGATGCATGGTCGAGTCCTGGCGGATGATTTCCATGAGCAAACGGATCAGGGGATTGCTGGTCTTCTCCATCATGTTGGTGCAATAGGTGATGGTGCCGGCTTCGAGTTCCTGCCAGCGCTTCAAGATCTTTTTCAAACCTTCCACATCTTCAGCTACAGGGCTACGCATTTAGGCACCTTTCCGGAAAAACAATTTTGAATTTTGATTTTTGAATTTCGATTTTGCCTATGGCAGCGCACCCTGGCTTCTGCGCCCGCGATAGCAAGAGGGAAATCAAAATTCAAAATTCACAAATCAAAATTCTTCGGGACATCCAGCAGCTTAGATGCGAAATGAGGCGGGATGGACTATTTAGTTTGCCAGGGGCCAAGGGTTCTTTTGTCGAGTGCTTTGCTGCGCTCCCAGGTACGCTGATATTCCTGCAAGGCCTGTTGGTACTCGGCTTTGCGGTAAGCCGGCGCCAGATTCAGGGCTTCCAGCAGGGTCTGGATGGCGTCTTCAAATTGGCCCTCAACGTAGTAAGCCTGGGCCAAGGTGCGCAGCAGTTCCGGATCGCCTTTTTTGGTGTTCACGGCCTGGCGCGCATAATTCAGGCCGGCCATAGGATTGCGGACCTCGGGGTTTTGACTGGTCAAGCAAATCCGCGCGGCATTGGCCAACGCCGGCACGTTACCCTGATCGGCTGCCTTGCGGTACCAGTAGAGAGCCTGCACCTCGTCTTTCGGCAAGTCGGCGCGGCCGAATTCGTATAAGTCGCCAATCTTGTTCTGCGCGGCCGCGTTGCCCTTGTTGGCCAGGCGGCGATACAAACGCAGGGCTTCCGCACCATCTTTCGGCAGACCGCCACGGCCGGTTTCATACATTTCCGCCAGTTTGGCCTGGCCCTGCTCGTCGCCGTGGTCGGCGGCTCTCCGGAACCAATAGACCGCCTTCTCGTCGTCCTGCGAAAGCCCGGCCTGGCCGAACTCATAGGCCAACCCGAGAATTCGTTCCGCCTGCGCTTCGCCCTTTTCCGCGGCTTTGCGGAACCAGCGTAGCCCTTCCGCTTCATCTTTGGGCACGCCATCGCCCAGGAAATATGCCCGCCCGAGTTGTAATTGCGCCTGCACGTTTCCGCCGTCCGCGCGGATACGCATGCGCTCCAGTTCCATCGACTTGTCCGTCTGCTTGTCCGTCTGCCCCGCCGCCAAACCGCAAACCAACAGCAGCGGAAAGACCAGGACTAAGAATCTCCTCATCAGACCACCCTTTTCCGGGAACCACGACTGTCAGCAAAAACAATACCCCAGAAACGCAGAGGAGTACACCGTTTCCGGTTTCGCGCCGGCGTGAGGTGCCTTTTGTCAAGTCTGGGCGGGGATTTTCGCAAAAAAATGCGCCACCGTAGTGACGCGAGGAGGCCATGGCTTCAGTGCTCCTGGCTTCTGACTTCCGACTTCCCGACTTACAATTTTGCCGGGGAATTCCAGCGCTCGGCGAAGACCAGGTGTTGGAAATCGAAGCGGCCACCGTGGGGCTTATCGTTGCCCTTGCGGTGTCCGATTCCGAGCAGGGCCACCACCCGGACATGTTCAGGAATACCGAGTACCTGGCGGACCTTGTCTTCCCAAAAGCCTTCCATCGGAGCGGTGTCATAGCCGAGAATCTCGGCCATCCAAAGCATAGTGGTATAGGCGATCATTACATGGCGATTGACCCAGAGGTTAATGTCGCCGCCGATGCCGGCGGCAGTTCCGGCTTGGCCACTCAGCAGCCCGGTAACCGCCTTGCGTGCGCCCTCGTTCCCCGATTCGGGAAAACCGCGCTCGTTGCCCATCTTCAGCATGCGCTCAAGATCTTCCTTCCATGCCCGGGTATCTCCGCAGGCGACCACTACCGCGGACGCTTCTTCAACTTTGGGTTGGCCCATGGCGGCTTCCCGCAACCGTTTTTTCTGTTCCGGGTCGCGCACTACGATAAAACGCCAGGGCTGGAGGTTATAGCCGCTGGGCGCCTCCATACCGGCCTGCAGGATCTTTTTCAGATCTTCATCCGGAATCGGAGTGGAGTCGAAATGAACTGTGGCGCGGCGTTCACGCAGAACCTGACTAAAAGCCTTCTCCGCAACTTGTTTAGCTATCTCTACGTCTTGCAATGTGGACACGATATGAATTCTCCTTCCAATTCATAAAGATGCCGCACGCCTGGCGGGGTCACTAATAATTGTATTCTTTTTGGCGTGGCCCGCTCTTTCAATCGCCAGCAATCGGCGCTTGCGCGCAACGCCCCAGCGATAACCGGCATGGCGGCCATCCTTATGCACCACCCGGTGGCAGGGAATGGCCAGCGCCACGGGATTGGTGGCGCAGGCTCTGGCCACCGCCCGGACGGCCCGAGGATCGCCGACCTGCTGCGCCACCTCGCTATAAGTCCGAGTTTCTCCGTATGGGATGGCGCGGAGCACGTTCCAAACCTTCCGTTGAAATGCTGTCGCCCGGATGTCGAGCGGAAAATTGAGGTCAGGCACAGTGCCTTCCAGATGCGTACGAACGGCACGCGACAGTGCTCCCAGGGCGTCATCGTCGCGGCGCAGACTGGCGCCGGGAAACTCGGTTTGCAAACCGCCAGCCAGCATTTCCGGCGTCTCGCCGAAGCGGATGGCACATACGCCCCGTTCCGTTGTGGCCAGCGCCGTCATCCCCAACGCCGAATCGAAGATCGTATAGCGGATCTCCCGGCCGGCTGCCCCATTGCGGTATTCGGAAGGCGTCATGCCCAGCCGCTGGTTCGAAGTCTCGTAAATTCGGCTGGTGGAGCCATAGCCGGCGTGGAAGATCGCGTCCGTGACGGTCCGTTGCGCGTTCAACTCCGTTTTGAAACGCTCCAGTAGGCGCGCCTGCCGATATTGCCGCGGGGTTACCCCCAGGCGCTGCTTGAAGACGCGAGAGAGATGAAAAGGACTCATGCCGGCGGCTTTGCCCAGGACGGCCAACGACAGTTCACGGTCGAGATTACGGTCAATGTGGCGGCACACCGCCTGCACCACGCGCACTTGCCGATTGACCTCGGTTGGCCGGCAGCGCCGGCAGGCCCGGTATCCGGCACGCTCGGCGGCCTCCGCCGTAGGAAAAAATTCCACGCGCGTGCGCTGCGGACGGCGGCTGGGACAGGAGGGCCGGCAATAGACGCCGGTAGTCCGCACCCCGTAGAAAAATTTTCCATCCGAACTAGCGTCCCGCGACAGGACCAATTGCCATTTCTCATCCACAGTCATTGCCCTTGCCTCCAGATGGAAGCCTATGCTTGGCGAGCTTCGCCCGCCATCCGAAGCTTGCGGCCAAAGTTTAACGGCACTGAAAGGCGCTCTCTTCAGAGGAATAGAACGTTTCTCGTTCCCCGTTTTCGGTTTCCCGTTTCCCGTTGGTAGGATACTCGCTCCTGATGAGGCCCGCGGAAAACCGGAAAGTGGACGCTGGAAACGTTACCTTGGTGGAGGGGCAACTCTGGTTCCGCTATCATATTCCAAGCAAAGGGGCTTATAATATCTTTGCAGTGCTCCAGACTCGCGTCGGGAGCACGCTTGGTCAACGATAATGCAGCCGGCGATCAACCTCCGGAGTTTCCGAGCGCAACCGAGCTTGAGCTGGTTGCGAGCCGGGGTTCCGCTGTTGCCATCGCAGGCCCGCCCCAACCTGTTTGGTTGCGACTAACCCAGCCAGTTACGAATCCCTGTACCGCAAATAGATATCCCGAGCCCCTGACTTTGAGTCGTGCGTGACCTGCTGGACTGGGACCCCGGGAAGAGGTTACCAGGCATCCGTCCCGGTGTAGTCCAGAACACCGGTGGCTGGAGCAGCTTTTATGCGACAGAGAGAATTCCATGACGAGCACGCTTATGTCCGGTCCTAACATTCGCACCAAACTGCCGGGACCGAATGCCCAGCGCATTCTGGCCGCAGATGAAGCCTTGATCTCGCCTTCCTATACCCGCAGTTATCCTTTGGTAGCCAAGCGCGGCCGGGGCGTCCTGATCGAAGACGTGGACGGCAACGAATTCCTGGACTTCTCTGCCGGCATCGCCGTGACCGCTACCGGGCATTGTCACCCGGAGGTAGTGGCCGCTATCCAGCAGCAGGCGGCGGAACTGATCCACATGTCGGGGACCGATTTCTACTACGAGAGCATGGTGACCTTGGGGCAGCGGTTGTCTGCGATCGCGCCCATGCCGGGACCGCACCGCTTCCACTACAGCAATTCGGGGGCGGAAGCGATCGAAGGCGCCATCAAACTGGCTCGCTACCACACGCGGCGGCCCACCATCCTGGCGTTCCACGGGGCTTTTCACGGTCGCACCATGGGCGCGCTGGCCTTGACCGCGTCCAAACCGCAGCAGCGGCGGCGGTTTGCCCCGCTCATGCCCGGCGTGGAACATGTGCCCTATCCCAATCTGTACCGCTGTCCGGCCGGCACGGATCCGGTGGAGTACGCCATCGCTACGGCGCGTTTCATCGAAGACCGGCTGTTCAAAACCATGGTGCCGCCGGAGGAAGTAGCCGCCATTTTTGTGGAACCCATACAAGGTGAGGGCGGCTATCTGGTGGCCCCGTTCGAGTTCCTGCGCGAGCTGCGGCGCATTTGCGACGACTACGGCATTTTGCTGGTTGCCGACGAGGTACAGTCGGGCTGTGGCCGCACCGGCCGCTGGTGGGCGATCCAGCATTCCGGCGTGGAGCCGGATATCGTTTGCATCGCCAAAGGAATTGCCAGCGGCATGCCTTTGGGAGTCACCATGTCCCGGGGCGAGATCATGGATTGGGTTCCCGGTTCGCACGCCTCCACCTTCGGCGGCAATCCCGTTTCGATCGCCGCGGCGCTGGCCACCCTCGACGTCCTGGAACGCGAGGCAATGGAGAATGCCGCCGTGGTAGGGCGGCACATCATGGACCGGATTTCCGCCTGGCCGCAGCGGCACGAGATCGTCGGCGATGTGCGCGGGCTCGGCCTGATGATCGGGATCGAGATCGTTGCCGACGCGGAGAGCAAGAGAATAGCGGGGCGGGAGCGCGATCGCATTGTCGAATTGGCGTTCGAGCGCGGCTTCCTGTTCCTGGGCGCCGGCGCCAACACCATTCGCATCTGCCCGCCCCTGGTGGTTACGCCGGAACAGGCCGACATCGCCATGGACGTGCTGGAAGAATGTATTGGCATCGTGGAGCGTAGCCGGTAAGCGAAAAAAACCTTTCACCGCAGGGGACGCAAAGGACGCGGAGGAATTTTGAATTTTGATTTAACGCCTTACATCTGAGGAGCTGCCGCTTTTCAATCAAAATTCAAAATTCATAAATCAAAATTCTTCCTCTGCGTCCTCTGCGGTGAAGGGGTTCGTCCGAATCAGCGCGAACAGCAAAAGATGCGGGCGGGCAGGATATTCATCAGTTCGCGCTCCTGGCGCACTTCTCCGAACACCTCTTCCAATTGGGGGAGCACCGCGGCGGTGAACTGGTAGACGATGAAGCTGCCGCCGGAACGCAGCACGCGCCGGGTGCTCTGCAGAATTTGGGCGCGCAACTCGGGAGTCAGAGTGCTGTGGGGGATGCCGGAAACCACGCAGTCGGCGCGGTCCAGGCGCATCTCGGCCAGAATCCGTTCGACGTCGGCGGCCGACCCATGAACCACCCGGAGGCGCGGGTCCGACACCGTCTGCCGCAGATAATCGGCAAGATCGTGATTGTAGTCAATCGCCACCAGCACGCCTTCCGGGTGCAACCGCTGCAACAAGGCCGTGGTCACCGTGCCCACACCGGGGCCGTATTCCACCAGGACGCGGCTGGTCTCCCAGTCGATCTGCTGGGTCAGCCTCCTGACCAGCGAGGGCGAGCTGGGAACCACAGAGCCCAGCATAAAGGGATGTTTCAGAAAGCTTCTGGCAAAAAAGAGATGCGCCCGCAGTAAAGAACGTTCCAACCTTCATCTCCCAACTTACGTCATGCTTAGATGTAAACAGAACTGAGAAGAGCTGTGACCCGGCCTCTGGCAGCGCCGCAGCTTACAGCCCGTGGTCGATCGCTTCGGCCAGTTCCTCCCGGTTGACCGTCGCGGTACCCCGCTTCATAACCACCAATCCGCCGGCATAGTTGGCCAGGCGAGCGGCCGACTCCGTGTCCGTACCTGCCGCCAACGCCGCGGTAAAGTTGGCAATGACCGTATCGCCGGCGCCGGTAACATCCGTGACCTGGTCGGTGCCGAAAATCGGGATCTGCACCGGCTTATGCCGCCGCTCGAACGCCACCATTCCGTCGCGGCCGCGGGTGATGACCAGGGCCTGAAGCCGCATCCGGTCCATGACCGTTTTGCCCGCGCGGAATAGCTTCTCCAGGTCCGTACCGATCTTCATTCCCAACGCTTCTTCGACCTCGGGCTCGTTCGGCGTAGCCGCGGTGATCCCACGAAACTCCAATAAACGGTAGCGCGAATCCAGCGACACCGGAATGTTCTTTACTGCCCCCCGCACCTGTTCATAGATGCCGGGCGTTGCCGCCCCATAGCCGTAATCTGAGAGCAGCAGCGCGTCGGAGGCCCGGACATACTCGCGCGCGGCCATCACCAGTTCCCGTTCGAGGTGTGAGTTGGGCGTCTGCTCCGGTTCGCGATCCACCCGCACGACCTGCTGGCGGTTGGTATGGGTCATGCCTGCCAGGATGCGGGTCTTGGTCACGGTCGTGTAGCCGCGAACCTTGAACACGCCCGCGGTGGGAATCTTTCTTTGCCGGAAGCCCTGGAGCAACAAGCGGCCGGGCTCATCATCCCCCACCACTCCGACGGGTAGCACGGCCACACCCAGGGCGGCGAGATTGTATATGGCATTGCCTCCGCCGCCGGGAACCACCGTGCGTTCGCGGTGTTTGAGGATCAACACCGGCGCTTCCCGCGAGACCCGCGAGATTTCTCCAAAAATGAACTCGTCCGCCACCAGATCCGCAAGCACGGTGACCGTCAACTTGGGGAAGGCGTCCAGGACCTTTTTCAGCCGCTCGTGTTCTTTTGTATGTTTCAAGTGTTTGATAACAAATAAAAAGCGAATTATACCGGGGTTCGAAAGGAATTGCTTAGCCCAATTTTCAGGAGTGCGGTTTCCAGTGCGCCTTGAGCGTCTGCCAGTTCCATAACTACCCGGGCGCTTGCCGCCGGCTGCAATTCCGCCAACAAGGCGCCCAGATTTACGGCGTCTTTTTCGGTGGTGACGAAACCTCCGGCCGAGACCCGCTGCTTGGTTTTCAGCAGCCCGGCAACATCGGCCCGCGTGTATTCGTGGTGATCGCGAAAAATCGCTTCCGCCGCAAGCTCGACTCCCGCCGCGCGCAACTGGGAAAAGAACCGCTGCGGGCGGGCAATGCCGCAGAACGCCACCGGCCGCGGGGGCAAGGGTTCGGCCTGAAGACCACGCTGCAAGCGCCAGACGTGCGCGCCGGCCAGGGGCAGGCTTTCAGCGGGGAAATCCGGGGGCAATACAACCGCATGGGCCCGCCGCAACGCGGAAATTGTCTCGCGCAACCGCCCCGCTGGGAGCAGCCGGTCTCCAAGATCTTCAGGCGCGACCAGCACAATGTCGAAATCCCGTGCCAGTTGCCGGTGCTGAAATCCGTCATCCAGCAAGTGCAGCTGGGGAGCAAAGCGGCGCTCGGCAAAAACGCCAGCCTGGTAGCGTTCCGCCGCTACTACCACCGGCACACTTAAGCGCCGGGCGATAAGCAGCGGTTCGTCCCCAAATTCGCGGGCCGAGCCCTTCGGGTCCACCAGCGCCACACCGCGCGAACGGCGGCCATAGCCGCGCGTGAGCACATCGAAGCGGATGCCTCTGGCCCTGAGCAGTTCGCCGAGCAGAATGACGAAGGGAGTTTTTCCCGAGCCGCCCACCGACAGATTGCCGACGCTGATGACCGGCCGTTGCAACCGGCGGGCCGGCAGCACGCCGCGGTCGTATAGGGCGTTCCGCAGCCCAACTGCCACGCCAAACAGGGTGGCCAGCGGATTCATCGTGGCGCCTCCGGAGAACGGAACCTTTTCACCGCAGAGGACGCAAAGGACACGGAGGTACGCAGAGAAAATCTATATCCATTCGGTTTCATGACTGTGTTCCTCTGCGTCCTTCGCGTCCTCTGCGGTGAAGGGGTCTGTTTTCGGTTTTTCTCACGTTCTCACCAAGGCCTGCAGGATATCCGCCGCGCGTGCCGTGGCACCCGAATAGCTGTGCAGTACGGCGGAGGCTCGGCTGCCCAGTTCGGCGCGCTCGCGCTCATCGGCCAGTAAACGCAGCCACAGATCCGCCAGTTCTTTGCCATTCTTCACCACGCGTACCGCATTCTGCCTGGCAAACAGCGCGATGACATCGCGAAAGTTTGCGGTATGCGGCCCCACCACCACCGGCACTCCGTGGAATGCGGGCTCCAGAATGTTGTGCCCGCCCCGCGGCGCCAAGCTGCCGCCCACGAAGGCGACTTGCGCCAGCGCGTAAACCGCGCTGAGCTCGCCGATGGAATCGAGCAGGAATACTCCGCCGCCGACCGGTGTTCCAGTCCACTGCGACCGCCGCCACCAGCTCAATCCGGATGCAGCTAACAGCCCGGCTACCTCCGGAAACCGTTCCGGATGGCGCGGGGCCAGCAGCAGGACGGCCTGTGGCCACCGTTCCAGTACACGCTGGAATGCCGTCAGAATCTCCTGCTCCTCGCCTTCCACGGTGGAACCGGCGGCAATTACCGGACCGGCGCCCGCCTGCTCCAGTGCGGCGCGCAGGCTCGCCACCAGAGGCAGCGCCGCCGGGGGGCGAAAGTCGAATTTGAGGTTGCCGCACACCCGAATGCGGTTGGGGCGGGCGCCGATTGCGGCCAGCCGGCGCGCATCTTCCTCGCTCTGCGCCACGTAGACGTCGATGGTATCCAGGATGGAGCGCAGCAGGCGGCGAAATCGCCGGTAGCGGGGAAACGACCGGTCGGAAATACGCGCGTTCACGACGGCCACACGGATCCCCTGCGCCTGGGCCAGCCACAGCAGGTTCGGCCAGAATTCCGTCTCGACCAGGATCAGAAGCTGAGGCCGCAACCAGCGGATGTATGGCCGGATGGCGAAAGCAAAATCCAGGGGAAAGTAAAATACGTTTTCCGCGCCGAAGCGGTCGTGCGCCAGCTTTTGCCCGGTCGCGGTGGTGGTTGAGACCACTACCCGCCGGTGTGGCTGGCGGCGCAACTCCGCGACCAGTCCCGTCACGGCCAGAACTTCTCCCACCGATACGGCGTGCACCCAGATACAACTGTCCGAATCGGCTGCGGCTGTTGCTGACGATCCCGGGGAAGCGCGCAACCGCCGGGGCACGAATCCCCAGCGTTCCCAGAAGCCGGCGCGGTACTTGCCGTGGCGGAACATGGACAGCAGCCACCAGGGCGCGCCTACGAGCAGGGCGCCCGCCAGGACCAGGCTGTAGAGGAGCGGCATGCGTTCCACATTGTAGCGGAGACCGCATAGCTTCGGTGAGTTGTGGACACGCACGCCCCGTTGGATAATGTTGCCATGCGCCACCTCAGCGTTGCCGTGCTACTGGTCCTGGCGGGGATATCGCTGGCGACCGCCAGTAAGGAATTCACACTGCCGCGCCCCGCCCCGGCCAACACTTATCCGGCCCATGACGCTCATCCCGCCGAACATGTAAGCATCGCCATCGATCCCTATGATTCGGCACGTAAAGCCGAGATCTTCAAGGTGAATTGGCGCGAGCACGACTACCTGCCGGCATATCTGATTGTGAGCAACGACGGCGATGAACCGATCGGACTGACGGCGCTGCGCGTTCAATGGGTGACTGCCGACCGCAGCAAACTGCAGCCGGCAACAGACGACGATCTGGCGCGCCGGCTCTCGCGCATTAAGCGGCGCGGCGACGAGCAGCCTTTGCCTCTGCCGATTCCTCGCGGGCCGAATGTTGGGGTCAGCAAAGATGCGCGCCGGGAAATCGACGCGGCGCAATTCCGCGCAATGGCGGTCGAACCCCATTCGGTTCGGGCGGGATTTCTATTCTTCGATGTGCAAGATATTCGGGAGCCGCTGGCCGGCGCCCATGTCTACATCAGCGGAATTAAAGATGCCAAAGGGCAGGAGTTGATGTTTTTTGATGTCCCGCTGGATAAGTACCTGGGCAAGTAGCGGGGCCTGTAGCGCTGGCCTCTGGCCGGCAGTTCCCTCGCTGTGCTCGGGACAGGCTGTGGGGGCGTCTCCGCCCTCACGTCCTGTCGCACTGTGGGCGGGGACGCCCACAGGACTGCCGGCGAGGACGCCAGCGCTACTCGTGCGGTAGTGTGACCTATGTCACTGACGAGTCCCGGAGCCTTGCTGCAGCATAAAAGGTAATGTAGTTGGGTCCACCCCCGTGGCGTTTGCGTGTGGGGACCTGTGGAGGCGATGCGAATTCAAAGAGGCTGCGGCCAAACCACAGCCTCTTTTGCTTTCAGGCCCGGCGAATCGGGCTCATTCCCCCACCGGTGCCGTAGAATGGAGTTCCAGCCTAAAGAGGAGCTTCATATATGGCCAGTGCCGAACACGGAAAGCCGGCTGAGCCCGCCGGTGAACACCCGTCACCTTATAACGCTCAGGGTTTACATGAATATAGCGAAGATTTCCGCCGCGCCGCCCACCAGGCGGTGGATTGGATCGCCGATTATCTGGAAAATAGCCGGCGCTATCCCGTGCTACCCCAGATCAAGCCCGGCGACCTGATTGACGCCCTGCCGCGGTCGGCCCCGGAGAAGGGGGAAGCGTTTGCGGATATAATGCGCGATTTCGAGCGGCAGGTGATCCCGGCGGTTACCCACTGGAACCATCCGCGGTTCATGGCCTACTTTGCCTGTACCGGATCCGCCCCCACTATTCTCGGGGAGATGCTGGCCGCCGCGCTGAATACCAACGGCATTCACTGGCTGACCTCGCCGGCGGTGGCGGAATTGGAGTACGTGACGCTGGGTTGGCTGCGCCAGTGGCTGGGGCTGCCGGAAGAATTTTTCGGCATCGTCTACGACACCGCTTCGGTCTCCACCATGCACGCCATTGCCGCGGCGCGGGAGATGGCCGATCCGGAAGTGCGGGTGAGGGGCGGCCGGCCCAACCTGGTGTTGTACACGTCGGAGCAAGCACACTCCTCCATTGAAAAGGGAGCCATTGCCATCGGGATTGGCCAGAAAAATGTCCGCAAGGTGCCGGTGGATGCCAAGTTTTGCATGCGGGCGGACGTACTGCGCGATATGGTGGCCAGCGATTATGCGGCCGGCCTGCGCCCGTTCTGCGTCGTGGCCGCGGTGGGCACCACTTCCACCACCAGCGTGGACCCGGTGATGGCGGTGGCCGACTTGGCCGAAAAATACAACCTGTGGCTGCATGTGGATGCCGCCTATGCCGGGGCCGCCGCTATCCTGCCCGAACACCGGCACATTCTGAACGGAGCGGAGCGGGCGCATTCCCTGGTGGTGAACGCGCACAAGTGGCTGTTCACGCCGATTGACTTCAGCGTCTTTTATACCCGCCGTCCCGACATCCTGCGGCGGGCGTTTTCGCTGGTGCCCGAATACCTGCGGACCAAGACTCAGGAGGACCCGCGAGCGATCAATTTGATGGATTATGGCGTCCCTCTGGGACGGCGCTTCCGCGCGCTGAAATTCTGGTTCCTGCTGCGTTACTTCGGCCGGGAGGGGATTGCCCGCCTGCTGCGTGCGCACATCGCCTGGGCCCAGGAATTCGCCGCCTGGGTGGATGCCGACCCGCGTTTCGAGCGGGTCGCCCCCACACCGTTCTCCGTGGTGTGTTTCCGTTTGAAAGGCGGCGACGAGCAGAATCGCGCGCTGCTGGACAAGATCAACGGCAGCGGCCAGGTGTTTCTCTCGCACACCGAACTGCATGGCCAGTACGTCTTGCGCATAGCCATCGGCAATCTCGCCACCACCCGCGAAGATGTCATGGCGGCGTGGGACTTGATTCAGAAGGCGGCGGCGTGAAGCAAATTTGGGATTTGGGAATTCGGATTTGGGATTTTTTGGGTCCGGCTTGGGTACGAGGGCTCGGGCAGCCCGCGGGGGTCGCTTTTCAAATCCCAAATCCGAAATCCACAAGCCCAAATGTCCTTTTATAATCGGCAGATATGGCGACCACTCCGGAACTCAGAACCGCGGTGCGCGAAGAATACGAGCCGGTGATCGGGCTGGAAGTGCATGTTCAACTCCTGACCAAGACCAAGATCTTCTGTTCCTGCTCGACCCAGTTCGGAGCTCCGCCGAACACCAACATCTGTCCAGTCTGCCTGGGTATGCCGGGAGCGCTGCCGGTGATGAATCGCCAGGCGGCGGAGTTCGCCGTGCTCGCCGCGCAAGCCCTGAACTGCAAGGTCAATGAGCGTTCCATTTTCGCCCGCAAGAATTATTTTTATCCCGACCTGCCCAAGGGTTATCAGATCTCGCAGTACGACAAGCCGCTTTCCGAGCACGGCTGGATCCAGATCCCGGCGGGCGGCGGTACGAAGAAGATCGGGATTACCCGCGTACATCTGGAGGAAGACGCGGGCAAGAGCCTGCATGAGGTGGCCGGCGGCGATGCCGATTCCAGCTTCATCGATTTGAACCGCTCCGGCGTGCCGCTCATCGAGATCGTCAGCGATCCGGACATGGCTTCACCGGAAGAGGCGTACGAGTATCTCACCCGCCTGAAGGAAATCATCCTGTATACCGGAGTCAGCGACTGCAATATGGAAGAAGGGTCGCTGCGCTGCGATGCCAACATCAGCGTGCGTCCCGTCGGTCAGCAGAAACTGGGCACCAAGACAGAAATTAAGAACGTCAACTCCTTCCGCTTTATCCGCGATGCGCTGGCCTACGAAATTGAGCGCCAGGTCCGGGTGCTGCAAGGCGGCGGCACTATCAGCCAGGAGACCCGCCTTTACAACCCCAACGAAGGCCGCACTTACGGCATGCGCTCCAAGGAGCATGCCCACGATTACCGTTACTTCCCCGAACCCGACTTGCTCCCGCTGGTCGTCGATGCCGCCTGGCAAAACGAGATCCGGAAGGTGATGCCAGAACTGCCCGAATCGCGCCGGCACCGTATGGTGGCCGACTACGGCCTCACCGAATCCGACGCCCAGACCCTCACCCAAACCAAAACGCTGGCGGATCAGTTCGAGCAGGCGGCGCGCGCCGCTAAGAATCCCAAGCGGGTGGCCAACCTGGTGCTAAGCGAACTGATCGGCCGGCTGAAAGCCAAGGGACTGGAGATCGAGCAGTCGCCCATCACCATGCAGGGCGTGGCCCTTTCGGCCGACCTGGTGGAGGCTGGCGCCATCAGCGGCAAGATGCTCAAGGACCTTTATGACAAGGCTTTCGAGCGCGGCAAGGATTTGCCTGCCATCTACGATGAGGAAGGCAGGCCGCAACAGTCCACCGATACTTCGGCGCTGGAGAAAGCCATTGAACAGGCCATTGCCGCCAATCCCAAGCAATTGGAACAGTACCGGGCGGGCAAGAAAACCCTCCTCAACTTCTTTCTCGGCCAGGTGATGAAAGCCACCAAAGGGCAGGCCAATCCGGCGCTGGTCAACGAGTTGCTGACGAAGAAACTGGAAGATTAGCCGCAAGCAACAAGCTACAAGCCAGAGGCAACAGGCTATCGAGGGCGCGCGGACCCAGTATCTGGGTCGAGAATTAGCCGCAAGCAACAAGCCACAAGCAACAAGCTAAGCAACTGAGGGCGCGAATGTTCTTACCGTTGGCTGTGGCTTGCAGCTGGTGGCTTGCGGCTTAAAGCTTGTATCCAGCGCTATAATCGATTATGGCGACTTTGCGCCAACCGGTCTCGACGGCTGCCCTTACGGCCACCAAATTTCGCGAGCTGCTGAACCTGGTTCGAGAGAACCGGCCCAGCGACGATCTGGCCATCGTCGAGAAGGCGTATCAGTTTGCCATGCAGCGCCATGCCGGGCAGATGCGCGCTTCCGGCGATCCTTACCTGTCGCACCTGCTGGAAACCGCCCACATCGTTGCGGAAATGAGACTGGACGCGGTCCCCGTCGCTGCCGCCCTGTTGCACGACACGATCGAAGACACTGATGCCACGGTGGAACAGATCACCAAGGAGTTCGGCGAACAGGTGGCCCACATCGTCGAGGGCGTCAGCAAGATCAGCAAAATCGATTTCGTTTCCCGCGAGGAGCGCCAGGCGGAAAACGTGCGCAAGATGGTGCTGGCCATGGTCGACGACATCCGCGTTGTATTGATCAAGCTGGCCGACCGCCTGCACAACATGCGCACCCTGGAATACCTGCCCGGCGAACGCCGGGAGAAAATCGCGCAGGAGACCCGGGAAATCTATGCTCCCATTGCCCATCGGCTGGGTATGGGTAAGATCCGCGGCGAGCTGGAAGACCTGGCGTTCCGCTTTCTCGATCCCCTCACCTACGAGCAGCTGGGGCAGCGGGTGGAAGAACGGCGCAAGGCGGGTGAACACTACTTCCTTACCAAGATCGTGATGGTGCTGCGGGAAAAGCTCAAGGAGGCGGGCATACAGGCGAAGGTGGAGAGCCGCATCAAACGCCTGTTCTCCATCCATCAGAAGATCCAGCGGCAGCAGATCGGAGTGAACCAGATTTACGATCTGTTCGCGCTGCGCATCGTGACCACCTCGGTGCACGATTGCTATGCGGTGCTGGGCATCATCCACAATCAGTGGCGGCCGGTTCCGGGACGGA
>Ga0326727_10011330_pt1 | contig 20813 bp, 19 predicted proteins | sample MB2enrmetagenome_FD_207643 | JGI IMG/M metagenome (GOLD analysis project Ga0326727, IMG submission 207643) | Lab enriched peat soil microbial communities from McLean, Ithaca, NY, United States - MB29MY | ecosystem: Environmental > Terrestrial > Soil > Wetlands > Peat | place: USA: New York...
CAGCAAACCGTAACCGGCAATCCCAATCGCCGCCACCGGCACTTTCACCTTTGAGCCGGCGGCCCTGGCAAAGTCGATGGTTGAGTAAATGCTACGGTTGACGATGTCGCAGTTGAAGTTCGCGGCCACCTCGCAGTAGTCGCTTTCGGAAGTGGCGTAGTGGTTGCGCAGCGTGATGATCGAACACACCAGGCCCAATGCAGCCAGGCCAAAGATGATCCAGCCCAACACGGCGGATGTCCGGGAACCGCAGGGAGAAGGAGTCGGCGCCGTGCTCATGGCAGTTTGCATCCTGTCTTTTGGCTCAGCTGCTCCATGGTTTCGACGGCCTCCACGCGTTCGCCGTCGGCAAAGACCCAGGTCGGATAGCGCTTGATCTGCATGTCCTTGCACGTCTGGTTCTGCACCGTCATCGGCTGGCCGAATTCGCCGCACTCGACATAGTGGACGAACTGGAACGATTCGCCGAACTTCTCCTTCTGCTCGGCACAGTGCGGACAGAGGTAATGGCCATACATCGTAAGCTGCTTCTGCGTCAGGCATTTCGCGAAGCGATCCAGGTTGCCGCCCTTTGTGGCCTCTTCTTTCTTATCGGGCAAAAGCACCACCGAAGACGGCGCCGCGGGGCTGGACTTGCCGGGAGTTGTCGCCGCCTTCGCCTCGGGAGAAGGAGTCGCCACCGGCGATGCCGCTGTTTGTGGAGTAGCCGCCGGATTTGGGGTCACGGCAGTCATCTGGTCATTCTTCGGCTGGTTGTCAGCGCTCTGGTTGTGCTTTTTACACGAGAGCAACAAGGAGCCGCCGCAAAACACAACGGCAAGCAGAAAAATATTGGCTGATCGCATGAAAGGTATTTTAACCTGCCGGGACGATGAATTTCGAGAGTTAGACTGAATGAAAACAAAAAGGTTAGGGGGAGGAGCCCGGTTCGCAGTTCACAGTTTACAGTTTGCAGCCAGACCAGGGCTGCGCCAGTTTATGGCTGGCCCGCCTGGAACCGGTGCCCCACGTTCCGCTGTTGAGCGTGGGACAATTGAAAACTCTACGAGAAAGAGCTGGCGAACTGGAGGGCGTATTGACCACGGAAGCACCAGCTCAGCGGATCACGCACTGAGGGTTATCTGTTCTATTCTCCGTGTTTCCGTGCCTCCGTGGTGGGTGTTGCCTCTCGACGAAAAAAAAGCAGGACCGAAGTCCTGCCCTGGTATTCAGACCGAAATTCTTACCGGACGATGGCTTTGGCCGTCGGCGCGTAGCTACTGAGTACCTTCATGTAGTTGCCGCGTTCGAACATTGCTGGATTGCTCACGGCTTTCGCACTCATCGAGCCCTGCATCTGCTCGATGGACTCATACTCGTGTTTCTCCAGCCACTCGTCAAGGTCGGCAATCAGCGTCTTCAGATAAGCAATGCCCTTCTCCAGCACCGCCGAAGTCGTCATGGCAATCCTGGCGCCGGCCATCATGCATTTCACCACATCTTCCGCGGTATGCACGCCGCCGGTGATGGCGAGGTCGGCCTTCACCTTGCCAAAGAGCAGCGCTACCCAAGCCAGACGCGACCGCAGCTCATTGGAGCGGCTCAATTGCAGCGTGGGCACCACTTCCAGGTTCTCCAGATCGAAATCCGGCTGGTAGAAGCGGTTGAACAGCACCAGGCCATCGGCGCCGGCCATGTCCAGATGCTTCGCGAAATTGGCGAAGGCGCTGAAGAATGGCGCCACCTTCACCGCCAGCGGGATGCGCACGGTGGAATTCACCGTGGCTACCAGCTCGGTGTACATGGCCTCGACCTGATCGGCCGTCGCGTTCAGATCGGAGGGCAGCTGGTAGATGTTCAGTTCCAGCGCATCGGCGCCGGCTTCTTCCATCAGCTTGGCGTAACGTACCCAGCCCCCGCTGCTGACCCCGTTCAGGCTGGCAATGACCGGAATGGAAACCGCCTGCTTCGCCTTACGGATCAGTTCCAGGTGAGCTTCGGGCCCGATATTGCATTGAGCCATGTCGGGAAAAACGGTAAGCGCTTCCGCGGAAACTTCCGAGCCGGAGGCCAGCGCGCGATCCAGGGTGCTGGCCTCCAGGCTGATCTGTTCCTCAAACAGCGAGTGCATGACCACGGCGGCTGCGCCGCAATCTTCCATCTGTCGCAAATGCGAAATTTCCTTGGACAGCGGCGAGGCGGAAACCACGACCGGATTCTTCAGCTTGAGTCCAAGATACTTCGTTCCGAGATTAGTCATTGCCCGCTCCCTTCGCCTGCGCGGCCGGCTTCTCGGGCACTGGCCCGGCGGCCGGCGCCGCCGCCATCTGTTCATACAGCTTCCAACGCACATTCACGTCGTCCTGCGCTTCCACCAGCAGCTTCTTGGCTTCTTCCGGATTGCTGTGGGTCAGCATGGTATAACGCGTCTCGTTGTAAATGTATTTCTCCAGAGGAATGGCCGGAGCCTTGGAATCGAGTTGCAAGGGGTTCTTGCCCTGTTTCACCAGATCGGGATTGTAGCGGAACAACGGCCAGTAGCCGGATTGCACCGCCAGCTTCTGCTGGTCGAGGCCGTGGATGAGATCGTAGCCGTGGGCGATGCAATGCGAGTAAGCAATAATCAGCGACGGACCATCGTAGGCTTCCGCTTCCAGCATGGCCTTCAGCGTCTGCATGTCGCTGGAGCCGAACGCCACGCGCGCCACATAGACGTTGCCGTAATTGACCGCCATCATGGCCAGGTCCTTCTTCGGCCGCGGCTTGCCGCCGGCGGCGAACTTGGCCACCGCGCCACGCGGCGTGGACTTGGACATCTGGCCGCCGGTGTTCGAGTACACCTCGGTATCGACCACCAGGATGTTCACGTTGCGGCCGCTGGCCAGTACGTGATCGAGCCCACCGTAACCGATGTCATACGCCCAGCCGTCGCCGCCCAGGATCCACACGCTGCGCTTCACCAGAACGTCGGCCAGCGAGAGCAGATCCTTGGCTTGCGGTGATTTGTCGCCCGCCATTTTCTGCCGCAACACCGCCACCCGCTCGCGTTGCGCCTGGAGACCTGCTTCTGTCCCCTGCTCGCCATTCAGCAGATCGGTGACCAGCTGATCGCCCAACTTCGCGGCGAACTTGGGCAACAGCTCGCGGACATATTCCGTCTGCTTATCCACCGCCAGGCGGAGTCCCATTCCGAACTCGGCATTATCTTCGAACAATGAATTGGACCAGGCGATACCGCGCCCCTCGCGGTTGAACGTGTAGGGAGTGGTGGGCAGATTGCCGCCATAAATCGAGGTGCAACCGGTGGCGTTCGCGATGATGGCGCGATCGCCAAACAGTTGCGACATCATCTTGATGTAGGGCGTCTCGCCGCAACCGGCGCAGGCGCCACTGAACTCAAACAACGGCTGGAGCAACTGCAGGTCCTTCACCTGGCCGAGGCTGAGTTTGGTGCGGTCGGTTTCGGGGATATTGAGGAAGAAGTCCCAGTTGCGGGTTTCGCTTTCACGGATGGGCGGCTGCGCGACCATATTAATGGCCTTGTGCTTGACTTCCGTCTTGCTCTTGGCCGGGCAGGCTTCCACGCAGATTCCACAACCGGTACAGTCCTCGGGCGCCACCTGGAGCGTGTACTTCAGGTGTCCCATGTCCTTCCAGCGCGCGGGAACGGCCTTGAAGCCTTCGGGAGCGCCGGCCAGTTTGTCATCGTCGTACACCTTGGCGCGAATCACCGCGTGCGGGCAAACCAGAATGCATTTACCGCACTGGATGCAGAGTTGCTCGTCCCAGGCCGGAATTTCCAGCGCAATATTGCGCTTCTCCCAGGCGGCGGTGCCGCTGGGGAAGGTGCCGTCGATGGGCATCGCGCTGACCGGCAGATTGTCGCCATCGCCCTTGATGATGGCGCCTACTACCTTCTGCACAAACTCGGGCGCTTCGGCGGGAACCGGCGGACGCATGTCGAACTTGCTGGTGGCCGCCGCCGGCACCTTCACCTCGAACATGTTCGCCAGGGCGGAATCGACCGCGGCGAAATTCTTTTCCACCACCGCTTCCCCGCGCTTGCCGTAGGTCTTCTTGATGGCCTTCTTGATGCCTTCGATCGCCTCTTCGCGCGGCAACACGCCGCTGATGGCGAAGAAGCAGGTCTGCATGATGGTGTTGATGCGGCCGCCCATTCCCGTTTCGCGGGCGACCTTGACCGCATCGATTACATGGAACTTCAGCTTCTTGCCGATGATCTGTTGCTGCACCGCGCGCGGCAGGTTATCCCATACCTCTTCCGGCCCGAACGGGCTGTTCAGCAGGAAGGTGGAACCCGGATCGGCCGAGCGGAGCACATCGACGCGCTCCAGGAAGCTGAACTGATGGCAGGCGGTAAAGTTCGCGCGCGTGATCAGATAGCTGGAACGGATCGGCTTGGGGCCAAAACGCAAGTGCGAAGTGGTCATGGAGCCGGACTTCTTCGAGTCATATACGAAGTAGCCCTGGGCATTGAAGTCGGTGTCTTCGCCGATGATCTTGATGGAGTTCTTATTGGCGCCCACCGTGCCATCCGCGCCCAGTCCGTAGAACATGCAACGGACGGTTTGCTTGTCTTCGGTGGAAAACTCGGGATCGTAGTCGATCGAGGTGTGGGTGACGTCGTCGTTGATGCCGACGGTAAAGTGATTTTTGCTCTTGGCGCGCCCCAGCTCATCCAGCACGCCCTTCACCATGGCGGGCGTGAATTCCTTGGACGACAGCCCGTAGCGGCCGCCGATAATCTTCGGCATGGCCTTGAACGGGCCCACGCCGGCCGCCAGCGCCTCGCTGAAGGCCGTAATTACATCCAGATACAGCGGCTCGCCGGGACCACCCGGCTCCTTGGTGCGATCGAGCACGCCAATGGCCTTGGTCGTCTTGGGCAGCGCCTGAAGCAAATGCTCCGCCGAGAACGGCCGGTATAAGCGCACCTTGACCAAGCCGACCTTTTCGCCCTTGCCGGCCAGGTATTCGACGGTCTCCTCGGCCACTTCCGCGCCGGAACCCATGGCCAGCAATACGCGTTCGGCATCGGGGGCGCCGACGTAATCGAACAATCGATACTGACGTCCCACCAGCTTGGCAAACTTGTCCATCTGCTGCTGCAGGATAGCCGGTACCGCCTGATAGAAGGGATTCACGGTCTCGCGCGCCTGGAAGTACACGTCGGGATTCTGCGCCGTACCGCGGATGAACGGATGATCCGGATTCAGCGCGCGCGCGCGGTGCTTATGCACCAGCTCATCGCTGATCATGGCGCGTAGGTCTTCAGGGTCGAGCTGCTCGACCTTGGCCACTTCGTGGGAAGTGCGGAACCCATCGAAGAAGTGCAGGAATGGCACGCGGGATTCCAGCGTGGCCGCCTGGGCGATCAGGGCAAAGTCCATGACTTCCTGCACCGAGTTGGACGACAGCAGCGCCCAGCCGGTCTGGCGAACGCCCATCACGTCCTGATGATCGCCGAAGATCGACAGCGCGTGAGCGGCCAGCGAACGCGCGGCCACGTGCATCACGGTCGCCGTCAACTCGCCGGCAATCTTGTACATGTTGGGAATCATCAGCAGCAGGCCCTGCGCCGAAGTAAAGGTGGTCGCCAGCGCCCCGCCTTGCAGCGCGCCGTGCAGCGCGCCACTGGCGCCGCCCTCGCTCTGCATTTCGATCACCAGCGGCACCGTGCCCCAGATGTTCGGTTTGCCTTCGCTCGACCACTGATCCGACCACTCGCCCATGGGCGAGGACGGGGTAATGGGATAAATCGCTATGACTTCATTGATCTTGTGGGCAACGTAAGCGGCCGCTTCGTTCCCGTCGATGGTCACTTTCGGTCTATTTGTCATTTCTATGAATCCATTCGCCTCAGCTAGAACTTTGCGCCGCGATCAGCGGCCGTACACACGGGCGAAATTCTCCTCTTCACCCTGGAATGGGAGAAAAAGATGCGTCCCGCCTGTCAGGAACCCTGAATGTGGAGATATTCCAATCCACGATACATCCGTGGGAGTCAGCCGCCTTTCAGCAATCTGGCGCGGCCTTCTATTTGAACGCGGCGTACTTGCGTTCTTCGGCTCCCATATGTGCGGCCATGAAACTGGACAGGGCCTTGCCCTCTTCCTTCAGGTCACTAATAGATTGTTGCAGGTCTGTGGCAGTTTGGAAAGCATTTGCTGCCTGGCGGAACAACTCCAGATGCTGGCGGATTTCCTTATGCTGGCGCTTCATTTCCTTCTCAAACGCCGCGAATTCCGGTCCCATGCGGCCGATTTCGGCCAGGATACCTTCTTCTTCGCGGATGAAATGTTCGGGCAGCCGCCCCGCCAGCCATTTTGCCATTTCCTGGGCAGGCCCGACGCCGGCCAGGTCCGCATAAACCTCCGAATAGCAAAGCAGAGATTCCAATGCGGTATCGAGTTCCGCCAGCCGGCCCATCATCTCCGCGTGTTCGCCTTTGAGTTCTTCCGACGTCTTGTCCCATGCCATTTTGGCGCTTGCCATACGTTCACCTCACATGAACTGACTTCATGCTCTCGCACCCAGTCCGCTGCGGCTGTGATTACGGGCACTCCAAAATGTGCGCAGGGTCACAAAGGGCTGGCAGCTTACAGTAGGCAGTTTACAGCCGGAACATCCACCACGGAGGCACGGAGACCCGGAGGAACAACAAAAAAGCCCGCGGATGCGGGCGGCATATGGTAGCCCCGGGCGCGAGCCCGGGGTAGGAACGCCAAAAAAAGGAACAGCCCCCGAATGGGGGCGAAAGAAAACGGGTATTTTCGATAGCGTATGATAACGACGTTGCCGAGATGCCTTAAGGAACCTAACCTTGTTTGATCCGAAAATTCCGTGGAAGTTACCCCGCGAAAAGGGCTACTTTGCCTGGGGTGGCTGTAGGATGTCCAAGTCTAAATGGCGGGCACTGCTCAAACTGGCCCAGCAGGGTGACCCCGAGGCCGAGTCGCGCGTTGCCGAAGTGTACGGCGATGGCTGTAAGGATGAGAAAGGAAAGGCCGTTGTAAAACGATCTCTCCGGAAGGCCGCCGAATGGCTCCAGCGCTCCGCAGAGCACGGTTGTGCGGGGGCACAAATCAATCTAGGTGTTGCATTGTCCGACGGCACAGGCGTCGAGAAGGATATAAGCAGGGCGCTGTTCTGGCTCAAGAAAGCACAGCATTGGGGCGATGGAATGGCCGCCACGAATATTGCTGTGATCTACCGGGAGAACGGTAATCTGCAACGAGCCTTTCGCTGGTTTCAGAAGAGTACGGCGGCTGGGGATCACGAAGCGCTCGTCCAACTTGGAATTCATTACTACTGGGGCAAAGGCGTTAGGAAGAACCCGACGGCAGCAGTGCAATGCTTTCGAAAGGCAACCAAAGGAGAAAATATTTGCAGGACTGGCCGGGACGATGCCTTCTTTTTTCTTGGCTTGGCGCATTTCGAGGGCCAGGGAGTGAAGAAATCGGTCGCAAAAGCCAAGAAGCTCCTTCAGCGGGCAAACATTGACAACGACCATCCGGCGGCGCGGCAGTTGTTGAAGAAAATCGGCTAGGGGCCTTCTTTCGCCCGCCACGCGGGCTTGCCTTGTCATGATTACGTTTTCCCCAGGCTCACGCCTGGGGCTACCATATACCGCCCGCATCCGCGGGCTGCATTTTCTGACGGCATATGTGCTGCCTCCTCCTTGCATCTTGACTGTCGATGCGCCCGGGACGCTACATCCGGCTTGGTGCCCGCTGCTCGCTACATCCCCAATTGCAATCGGGCTGTTTCCGACATTTTTTCCAGCGACCACGGCGGATCGAAGACGATTTCGACGCGCACTTCTTTCACTCCCGGCACGGAGGAGGTCTTGCGTTCGACGTCCTGCTTGAGAACATCGCCCATGCCACAGCCGGGCGCCGTCATGGTCATCTTGATGTCCACGCGATGGCCGCCTTCGGCCAGAGTCTCCGACTTCAGCTCATAGATGAGCCCAAGTTCCACGACGTTGACCGGAATCTCGGGATCATAGACGGTTCGTAACTGCTCCCAGACTCTCTTTTCGTCGTAAGCGGCATGGGGATCGACAACGGTCTCGACGGCAACAGCGGTTTCGCCAATGGCATCGGCATCCTGCGGCTCGACGCGGCACATGATTCCCAGATCGGTCACGATCGTGTAGTTGCCGCCGAAGGACTGGGTCACCCGCACCTGCGAGCCGGAAGGCAGCTTCATCCTGGTGCCATACGGCACGGTAATGGCTTCAATATCGCGCTTTACGAGAATCCAGCTAGGTTCTGGCATGATTTCTTTTTCCTGCAAACATATGAATCATTCACCGCAGAGGACGCGGAAGACGCAGAGGAAACAAATCCAACCCCTTGGCCGCGGAGTAACGCAGAACAACGCGGATCGGAGCAGAACAATTTGAATTTTTGATGTTGCCCGGTACTTTCATCAGCGTTCATCTGCGTTGATCTGCGGCTAAGGGTTTCGTTTCCTCTGCGCTCTCCGCGTCCTCTGCGGTGAAGAGTTCTCATTCTGACGAAACCAACGCCCCCGTTCCTTCCAGGGCGGCGTGCACGGCGTGCCAAGCCAGGGTGGCGCATTTTACCCGCACGGGAAATTCGGCCACCCCGGAAAATGCCGCCAGCTTACCCAAATCCTCCGCGTCCTCCTGCGGCTTCCCTGTAACCAGGTTGTGAAAGCGGTTGAACAACACTTCCGCCTGTTGTCTGGTCTTCCCTTTCAGCGCCTGAGTCATCACCGAGGCCGACGACTTCGAAATGGCGCACCCCGTTCCCTGAAAACTGATGTCCGTAATGACGTCGCCTTCGAGGTTCAAATAGACCGTGAAGTGATCTCCGCACAGCGGATTGAATCCCTCGACGCTGTGACTGGCGCCGGCGAGCTCGCGATAATTGCGGGGGTTCTTGCTGTGCTCCAGGATCAATTCCTGATAAAGATCGCGCAAGTCGGCCATCAGGCAAACACCTCCCGCACTTTTTCAATGCCTTCCACCAGCAGGTCCACCTCTTCCCGGGTGTTGTAAAAGCCGAACGAGGCGCGCGCCGTAGCCGGGATGCCGAACCGCTGCATTACCGGTTGCGCGCAGTGGTGTCCGGCCCGGATAGCGATACCCTGCTGATCGAGTATGGTGCCGATGTCATGCGGATGAATGTCGCCGACCAGGAATGAAATCACCCCCGCCTTCTCGCGCGCCGTCCCGATCATGCGCAATCCGGGAACGGCCGTTATCTGCTGGGTCGCATATTCGAGCAAGTCCTGTTCGTAAGAGACGATGTTGGCCATCCCGATCTTCTCCAGGTAATCGATGGCGGCGCCCAACCCGATGGCCCCGGCAATATTGGGCGTTCCTGCTTCGAATTTGTACGGCACTTCGTTATAGGTGGTGCGCTCGAACGTAACCGAGCGGATCATATCGCCTCCGCCCTGATACGGCGGCAGAAGATCCAGCCATTCGCGCTTTCCGTAAAGCACGCCAATGCCGGTGGGCCCATACAGCTTGTGTCCGGAAAAGGCAAAGAAATCCGCATCCAGCTCCTGCACGTCGATCCGGGTTTGCGGAGTGGACTGGGCGCCATCCACCATCACCGGCAGGTTGCGGGCGTGGGCCATCTCGATCATCTGCCGGACCGGATTCACCGTGCCCAGCACATTCGAGAAATGCACGATGGACACCAGTTTGGTCCGCGGACCCAGCAGTTTCTCGTACTCGTCCAGCCGCAATTCGCCGCTGTCGGTAATGGGTATCACCTTCAACTTCGCGCCCGTGGCGTCACAGAGCATCTGCCAAGGCACGATGTTGGAGTGGTGCTCCATGGCGCTGATGACGATTTCGTCGTCCGTACCGATAAACTTGCGCCCGTAAGTCTGGGCCACCAAATTGATGGCCTCCGTGGTGCCGCGCACAAACACGATTTCGGCCGGTTCGCGCGCATTCAGGAACCGCTGCACCTTGCCCCGCGAGCATTCGTAACATTCCGTAGCCCGCTCGGAAAGTTCGTGCACACCGCGATGAATATTGGCGCAGTCTTCGCAGTAAAACTGCTCGAGCGAGCGCAGCACGCTGCGCGGTTTCTGCGTGGTGGCGGCATTATCCAGGTACACCAGCGGACGCCCATGCACCATCTGCTGCAGCGCCGGAAAATCCTGCCGCAACCGATGCACGTCGAACCCGGCCGCCGCCGGATTCATAGAGACACCGTTCACGATACCGGTCGCGGTATTCATAGAACCTCCTCCCAGTTACGCTTGGACTGCGACTCCGCATCCACGGCCGCCGTAACCTCCGCCGGCATTCGTTCCCGCGGCAGCCAGGCGGCCACCGACCGGGAAAGCCATTCGCGCACCGTAGCCGATTTCATGCGGTCCAGGCATTCATGGGCGAAGGCAAACAACAGCAGCCCACGCGCTTCCCGCTCCGGCAAGCCACGCGACCGCAGATAGAACAGCGCCTCCTCGTCGATCTGGCCGATGGTCGCTCCGTGCGTGCACTTCACGTCGTCGGCATAGATCTCCAGTTGCGGCTTGGTATCGATCTGCGCCTCATCACTGAGCAGCAGGTTACGGTTGGTTTGCTTGGCGTCGGTTTTCTGCGCGCCTTTGTGCACAATGATGCGCCCGTGGAATACACCCCGGGCCCGCTGGTCGAGAATGCCGTTATAGAACTGCCGGCTGCCACAATGCGGCGCCCGGTGCTCGACTTTCATGTAGTTATCCATGTGCTGCTGGCCGCCGCCGATAAACAGGCCGTTGATCAGGCACTCTCCGCCTTCGCCATTCAGCACGGGATGAACGTTGTTGCGCACCAGCGCTCCGCCCAGCAGAACGGAATGCGAGGCCACGTTGGCGGTGCGGCCCTGTTGTATGCGCAGGGTCGAGACGTTGTATGCCTGCCGGTCTTCCCGCTCGATCAGATAATGCTCCACCACGCCGTTGTCCCCCACGACCAGTTCGGTAACCACATTGGAGAGAAATGCCCCGCCGCCCAGCGACACATAGTCCTCCACGATCGCCGCCTGCGCCTGTTCCCCGACCACAATCAGGTTGCGGGGATGCGTCATCTGCGGCGCTTCGCTTCCGGCGGAAACGTACAGCAAGTAGATCGGCTTCTCCACTACCGTATTCCGCGGAATCGACACATAGGCGCCATCTTCCAGAAACGCGGTATTCAAGGCGGTAAAAGCCTCGTCGTGAAAATCCTCGTAACGCGCGATTTGCTGCTTTACAGCGGCTCCTTCCGCCGTCACTGCGCCGGCCAGAGTATCCACTACGACATTCCCGGGAATCGCCCGGCGGTCCGAAAGTTCCGGCACGAACCGCCCGTTGACGAAAACCAGGCGACAGGCCGTATCTTCCAGCACGTAGGGCTGCAAATCTTCAGGGACCACACGGCCGGAGCTTTGCGGTAACACGAAAGCCGTGCTCGCGATCGGCGCCACGCTCGTAAAACGCCAGTCCTCGTCGTGGACCGTGGGAAAACCCAGCTCCCAGAAGCGCTCGAACGCCCTTTGCCGCAAACCTCGCAACCAAGCCGGGCCGGGACTCCGGCGGTCAAACGCCTCGAAAGCCGTCAACCAGGATGTGTTCTTCTCTGTCGCTGTAATCATGCTTCTTCGCCTTCTGTCTGTCCCAAGCACGCCGAACAAAACGAACGCAGAGGACGCGGAGGATGCAAAGGATCAGTAAGGAACGAGGAGTTCTGGCTTTCATATTTCCTCTGCGTCCTTGGCGTCCTTGGCGTTCGTTTTTTCACTGTCCCACCGCCAGCGGTTCCTGTTCGACCCAGGCGCTGTAGCCCTTGTCTTCCAGCTCAAGGGCCAGTTCTTTGCCGCCGCTCTTCACGATGCGGCCGTCCACCAGCACATGCACAAAATCGGGGACGATGTAGTCCAGCAGCCGCTGGTAGTGCGTAATCACCAGAAAGGCACGCTCCGGACCGCGCATGGCATTCACGCCGCGCGACACCACTTTCAGCGCGTCAATGTCGAGTCCGGAATCGGTTTCGTCCAGAATGCCAAGCTTCGGTTGGAGCACGGCCATTTGCAGAATCTCGTTCCGCTTCTTCTCGCCTCCGCTGAAGCCCTCGTTCACCGAGCGACTCAGAAAGCTCTCGTCCATTTCCAGCAACTGCATCTGCTTGCGCAAATACGGCAGGAAGTCCATGGCATCCATTTCGTCCTCGCCGCGATATTTGCGAATCGCATTCAGCGCCGAGCGCAGGAAGTAAGCATTGCCGATCCCCGGCACTTCGACCGGATACTGAAAAGCCAGAAACAGGCCTTCCGCGGCGGTCTCCTCGGGCTTCATATCCAGCAGGCTTTTGCCGTTGAACAGGATGTCCCCCTTGGTGACCTCGTAACTGGCGTGCCGCGCCAGCACCTGCGCCAGCGTGCTTTTGCCCGAGCCGTTCGGACCCATGATGGAATGCGTCTCTCCGGGATTGATGGTCAGGTCCAATCCCCGGAGTATTTCCCGGCCTTCGATTTTGGCGTGCAGATTCTTTATCTCTAGTAGTGCCATCGATTGTCGTCTCCCGTTCCCCGTCCCCCGTCTCCCGCCAAAAACGCCGCCGGAGCACAGAGGTTCCAAATTACTCAATTACAAATCAGCCCACGCTTCCTTCCAGACTCACGCTCAGCAGCTTTTGGGCTTCCACGGCAAATTCCATGGGCAATTCCTTGAATACGCGCTTGCAGAAGCCGTTGACGATCATGCTGACCGCGTCTTCGGCGCTCAGTCCGCGTTGGCGGAGATAGAACAGCTGGTCTTCGCCGATTTTCGAGGTGGAAGCTTCGTGTTCCATACGCGCGCTGGAATTTTTGACCTCGATGTACGGGAAGGTATGCGCCCCGCACTTTTCTCCGATCAGCAAAGAGTCGCATTGCGTGTAATTGCGCGCGCCCTGCGCGCCCTTGCCAATCTTGATCAGGCCACGATACGTGTTCTGTCCCTGTCCGGCGCTGATGCCCTTGGAAACCACCGTCGAGCGCGTGTTCTTCCCCAGGTGAATCATCTTGGTGCCGGTATCGGCCTGCTGCCAATGATTGGTCAGCGCGACGGAATAGAACTCGCCGATCGAGTTGTCGCCCTTGAGAATGCAGCCCGGATACTTCCAGGTGATGGCGGAACCGGTCTCCACCTGCGTCCAGGAGATCTTGGAGTTCCGCCCCGCGCACAGCCCGCGCTTGGTGACGAAGTTATAGATCCCGCCCTTGCCGGTCACCGGATCGCCCGGGTACCAGTTCTGCACGGTGGAGTATTTGATCTGTGCGTCGTCGAGCGCCACCAGTTCCACCACGGCCGCATGCAGTTGATTGCGATCGCGAATGGGCGCGGTGCAGCCTTCCAGATAGCTAACGGACGCGCCTTCTTCGGCCACGATCAGCGTGCGCTCGAATTGTCCGCTCTCGGCGGCGTTGATGCGGAAATAGGTGGACAGCTCCATCGGGCAACGCACGCCCTTGGGCACGAAGACGAAGGATCCATCGCTGAATACGGCGGCGTTCAACGCGGCGTAAAAGTTGTCGCTGTACGGCACCACCGAACCGAGATATTTCTGCACCAGTTCGGGATACTTTTGCGCCGCTTCGGAAAACGAGCAGAAGATCACGCCCGCCTCCGCCAGCTTTTCTTTGAACGTGGTGGCTACCGAAACGCTGTCGAACACGGCGTCCACGGCCACGCCCGCCAGCTTCTTGCGCTCGTCCAGCGGAATGCCCAGTTTTTCGTAAGTTCGCAGGATCTCGGGATCGATCTCCTCCAGCGACTTGGGCTTGTCGCTGGATGATTTGGGCGCGGCGAAATAAATGATGTCCTGATAATCAATGGACGGAAACTTTACGTTGGCCCACTTGGGCTCGGCATCGGCCGCCAGCAGCTTGGCCCAGTGCCGGTAAGCCTTCAGCCGCCACGCCAGCATGAACTCGGGTTCCCGCTTGCGCTCCGAAATCATGCGGACCACATCTTCATTCAGCCCTTTGGGAAAGACATCCTGCTGAACGTCGGTGATGAAGCCCCACTTGTATTCGCGATTTGCCAGTTCTTCAATCGTATTGGCCGGTGTCGTCATTATTGGGTTCTCCCGGAAATCAAGTCGGTGGCCGGAATCAACGGATGGCGCTTGGCCACCAGGGGCAGCGGATGAAGCAGGTCCGGCAGGGTAAGATTCTCCAGCGTCTGCCGCAGCTCGCGGCTGATAATGCGCCAGTTGGCCGACATCGGACAGTACGCCTCCATGTCGCACATCCCCGGCAAGCTGCCACATTCCGTGACGCCGATCGGGCCTTCCAGCACGGTGATTACCTGCCCCACCGAAATCTCCTGCGGCACCCGCATCAGGCTGTAGCCGCCCTTCAATCCGCGATGCGAAATCAGCAGGCCGCCGGTCGAAAGCAACTTCAAAATCTTGCTGACGGTAGGCAGCGGCACCTGTGTTTCCGCCGCCAAATCGCGCGCCGTGTGAACGGGTCGCTCGGGATGACGCACTATCTGCGTCATCAGAAGAATGCCGTAATCCGTCAATTTGCTGAGCCGAATCATGTTGCTCTCTCGAATCAGTACCAATACGGTGCTGTTTACCTATTGAGTTGGATGCAGGTAAGGCAGGGAGGATTCAGGGTTTTCAGAAGATGCGAGCACCCACCACGGAGGCACGGAGACACAGAGGAACCAAGAAAACTCAGCCGCAGATCGACGCAGATAAACGCAGATTAAGCCTGCCAAGCCGAATCAGAAAAGATTTGTTTTTCTGATCCGCGTTTTTCTGCGTTTATCAGAGGCTGAAAGGGTTTGGGCTTTGTTTCCTCTGTGCCCTCTGTGTCCTCTGTGGTGAAAAGCGGTGGGTGTTGCTTTGCCTACGCTTCCATCGCCCCGGTGTAGATGGCCATGCCGACCACGGCGTCCACCTTCAGGGCATCCAGCGCGTCCACTTCTTCGCGGCTGCGGATGCCGCCAGCGGCAATGAAGCGGCGCGAGGTGGCGGCGCGTAATTCTCTTACTATGTCGAGCGGAATGCCCCTCAGGGTTCCTTCGGTATCGACGTGGGTATAAAGGAAGCCGCCACAATAGGGCTCCAGCGCGCGCAGCATTTCCAGGGCGGTAATGGGAGTAGCCTCTTTCCAGCCCGCCACGGTCACCTTGCCGCCTTTGGAATCCAGGGCAAACACCAGCTTCTCGGCGCCAATCTCCTGCGCCAGGTTCCGCGCAAATTCCACATTGGCCTGTCCATCGCGCACCAGCGCCGAACCGATAATCACCGTACGCGCGCCGCAATCGAGCAACTCGCGCGCGGCCTGGGCGGTGCGGATACCGCCGCCCACCTGGCAAGGCAGCCGGGAGGCAATCTGGCGCACGAGCGAGCGATTGTCGCCCTGACGCATGGCCGCGTCCAGATCGATCAGCTGCACCAGCGAATACTTGGCGAATCGCGCCACCCAAGGCTCGAAGCTGTCATATTCCAGGGCCTTCCTGCTGCCCTGCACGAGTTGCACAACTTTGCCGCCCATCAGGTCGATGGAAGGAATCAGCATGGGAACCTCATGGGAATGCCGGCCTCGGCGAGACGCTGCTTCAATTCGCGAATGTCATGAATCCCGAAGTGGAAGATGGACGCGGCCAGAGCGGCGTCGGCCTTGCCGCCCTGAAAGACATCGACAAAGTGCTGAACATTTCCAGCGCCGCCGCTGGCAATCACCGGGATGGAGACGGCCTGGGCTACGGCCGCCGTCAACTCGCAATCGAAGCCGATGCCAGTACCGTCGCGGTCCATCGAGGTAAGCAGAATTTCGCCCGCGCCGCGGGATTCGGCTTCCCGCGCCCAGGCCAGCACGTAACGGTCGGTTGGCACCCGCCCGCCCCCGACAAATACACGCCAATGCTCGCCGTCCACGGGCTCGGCTTCCTCCATCCGTTTGGCATCGATAGCCACCACCACCGCCTGCGAGCCGAAACGTTCGCCAATCTCGGTGATGAGCGCCGGATTCTTTACCGCCGCCGAGTTGATGCTGACCTTGTCGCAGCCGGCCTCGTACACGGCCGCCGCATCCGCCAGCGAGCCAATGCCGCCCCCCACGGTAAGAGGCACGAACAGTTCGCGCGCCGTCCGCCGCACGGCTTCCACCAGCGTGCCGCGTTTCTCGTGGGTCGCCGTGATATCGAGGAAGACGATCTCATCGGCGCCGCCCTCGGCATGGACGCGCGCCAATTCCGCCGGATCGCCGGCGTCGCGCAGGTTCACGAATTTGGTGCCCTTCACGACGCGTCCGCCGTCCACGTCAAGACAAGCGATGATGCGTCGCGTCAGCATTTCATGTCTCCAAAAGTATTCAAGATTCTCAGTCCGGTTTCGCCCGATTTTTCGGGATGGAATTGCACTCCGAACACGTTCTCCCGCTCGACTGCCGCGCTGAACGGCCCGGAATACTCGGTGGTGGCCACCGTGCCTTCCACGACCGGGGCGCGATAGGAATGCGTGAAGTATACGAAAGCTCCGTTTTCGATTTCGCCCAGCAGCCGCGAGGGCCCCGCCAGTTCCAGGGAGTTCCAGCCCACATGCGGCACTTTGGCGCCTGGCGGAAAGCGGCAGCAGGCGCCGGGGAACAGCGCCAGGCCGGGCGTTTGCGGCGACTCTTCGCTGGTCTCGAAAATCCACTGCATGCCGACGCAGATCCCCAGAAAAGGAGCGCCGCGAGTAATGGCCTCACGGATGGCATCGCGCAGCCCGGTAGTCTCCAGACGCGCAGTGGCGGCGAAGTGGCCCACCCCGGGCAACAGCACTTTGTCCGCCTTCCGCACGGCATCCGGATCCATCGTGATCTCGGATTCAAACTCGAGATAATCCAGCGCCTTCTTCACCGACCGTAAATTCGAGGCCTGATAATTGACGATACTGATCACAACAACCCCTTTGTACTCGGCAGCATCTTGGCGAGCCGCCGGTCACGCGTGCATGCTACCCGCAAAGCACGCCCGAACGCTTTAAACAACGCTTCGATCTTGTGATGATTGCTTCGGCCATACAGCACCTTGGCGTGGACGTTGGCCCGCGCGCCGCGCGCAAAGCCGTCGAAGAAATCGAAAACCAATCCAGCTTCCAGGTCGCCGACCAGCCGCGCGCGAACCTTGGTATCCACGACGGTGGCGGCGCGGCCGCCAAAATCGACGGCCACCACGCCCAGCGTTTCGTCCATGGTCATCACAAAGTAGCCGGCGCGCCACAGGCCTTTCTTATCGCCCAGCGCGCGGTCGAACGCCTCGCCCAGGGCAATGCCAATATCCTCGACCGTGTGGTGCTGATCGACGTGCAGATCGCCATGGCAGGCGAGCGTCAAATCGAACGCGCCATGCCGCGTGAACAACTCCAGCATGTGGTCGAAAAATCCTATGCCGGTCTTCACCTGATAGTTTCCCCGGCCATCCAGGTTCAGCTTCAGCCGGATATCGGTTTCGTTCGTCTTACGATGAATCGTTGCCGTTCTCATAAAAGCCGTTCCACGTTTCTCGTTCCACGTTCCTCGTATGCCTGAGGGCGAGACGCCATCAGGACAACCGATCCCGCTCAGCGGGACTGCGGCGCTACACTTCCCGCCTCCGGGCGGCAGCCGATTTCACTTATCACCTCGCGCAAGGCCGCAATGGCCACATCGGTCTGCGCGTCGGTGCCGATGGTGATGCGCACGCAGCCGGCACAGCCGGGGTCGCTATTGCGATCGCGCACCAGAATCCCGCGCCGGCGCATGGCCTCCACAAACGCCACCCGTTGCTCGCCGACGAAGAAGAGCACAAAGTTGGCTTCGCTGGGCCAGAACTTGATTCCAAGCTCCCGCAATGTGGACTGCACCCGCTCGCGGCCACGCCGCACCTGCGTAACGTAGTCGCTGATGTATGCGGTATCGGCGATTGCCTCCTGCACGCAGGCCAGCGCCGCTGAGTTGACGCTGTAGGGCGAGCCCACGCGCCGCACCAGGTTTATCTGATCCGCGCAGCCCGCCAGCACGCCCGCGCGCAAGCCCGCCAACCCAAAGGCTTTCGAGAAGGTACGGGCAACGAACAGGTTGGGCACGCTGCCAATGCGCGGCATCAAAGTTTTCTGGTGGAACTCAAAATAGGCTTCATCCACCAATAAAGCGGCCTCCGGAGCCGCGGCGGCCAGTTTCAACAGGACCGCTTCGTCCGCCACTGCGCCCGTGGGATTATTGGGGGTGGCCACGGCGATGAGCCGCGTTCGCGGCGTGACTCGCCGCAGCAGCGCCTCCGCGGGAAAGCGGAAGTTCGCGTCCGCGGGCACGCTGATGATCTCGGCGCCCGCCGCCGCCGCGTAGATTTCGTACATCGAGTACGTGGGCACGGGGATGAGCAGTTCGTCGCCCGGCTCGATGTAGGTCTGGCAAAGCAGATGAATGGCTTCATCCACGCCATTGGTCAGCAATACCTGTTCGGGAGCAAGGCGCAAAAACTCCGCCACCACGCGCTCGACCGATTCGCGTTCCGGATATTTGGCCAGCGCTTCCAGTCCGAGGGCCCCCAGCTTGGCCAGCACGTGCGGCGAACAGCCGGCGGTATTCTCATTGAAGTCCAGGCGCAGCCCTTGGCGTCCACCCAGCGGCGGGTGGTATTCCTTCACTTTGAATACGGCTTTTCGTGCCTTAAGCATCGCCGTCTCTCGACCTGCCCTTCCGCGACAATTTTGCGCATCGGATGCGCACCGACTCAGCGTGCGCCCGCAATCCCTCGGCATCGGCCAGGGTGGTGATGGTGGGAGCCAGTTTCTGCAGGCCCGGTCCCGTGCTTTCCTGCACGCTGATGATCTTGACGTAATCGAAGACGCCCAGCCCGCCACGATAACGCGCCACCGCGCCCGTGGGCAGCACGTGATTCGGCCCGGACGCGTAATCGCCCATCGCTTGCGGCGAGTAATCGCCCACAAACACCGCTCCGGCGTTGCGCACGGACTGCAGCTCTTCCCGCGGAACGGTCAGATGCTCGGCGGCAATCTTATTGGCAAACTCCATCGCCTCTTCGCGGCTGGCTGCCACCAGCACGATGCCGTTCTCCGCCAACGAACGCTGCGCGGTCGGATTTCCCTCGCTGAGCCGCACCGTTTCGCGCACCACGGCTTCCGCCAGCGAAGGTGAAGTCGTAACGAAGATGGCAGTGGCATCCGGGTCGTGTTCCGCCTGGGCCACCAGGTCCGAGGCCAGGAACCCGGCATCGCCGCGATGGCTCACCAATACGACCTCGGTGGGGCCGGCCAGAAAATCGATGGCGCAATCGAAGGCCACCATCTTCTTGGCCGCGGTCACGTACAGGTTGCCGGGACCGACAATCTTGTCCACGCGCGCCACGGTTTCCGTGCCATACGCCAGCGCGGCGATCGCCTGCGCGCCGCCGATGCGGTAAAACTCCTCAATTCCAAGCAACGCCGCGGCCGCCAAAGTTTGCGGCGCGGGATGCGGCGAAACCGCCACAATGCGGTTCACGCCCACCACTTGCGCGGGAATCGCCGTCATCAGCAGCGTGGACGGCAGCGGATAGCGCCCCCCGGGAACATAGCACCCCACGGCTTCCAGCGGACACACGATTTGTCCGACGCGCAAACCCGCTTGCGCCGCATGAATCCAGGGCTTCGGCTTCTGCCAATCACAGTAGCGGCGGATATTGGTGGCAGCGGCCTGCAGCGCCTGGCGAAAGTCCTCCGGCATCGCGTCCCAGGCCGCGCGGATCTCTTCGGGCGGCACCCGTAGCGGCTGGCCGTCGGCCAATCCGTCGAACTGTCCGGCATAGCGGCGTAACGCCGCATCCCGCTCGCGGCGAACCCCGTTGACGATGGTTGCCACCTTGGGTTCCACCGTGGCCAGATCCACCGCGCCGCGGGCCGCCAGTCTTTCCACTTCGGTTCGCGCCGCTTCGCCCGCCACCACTCGCATCACAGCACCACCTTGTTTAAGGGATACTCGACGATTCCTGACGCCCCCGCCGCCTTCAGCCGTGGAATAATGTCGCGCGCCGTATGCTCCTCGATGATCGTGTTGACCGCCACCCATTCGTCGTCGGCCAGCGAGGATACGGTTGGCCGCTGCAACGCCGGCAGTTCCGCCAGGACCTGCGCCAGCGCCTTCTGGCGCACATTGAGCATCAGCCCGACGCGGCCTTGCGCTTCCATGGCGCCTTGCAGCATAAGCGCGATATTCTCGATTTTCTGCCGCTTTTCCCGGTCGGCCCAGGCGCCCAGGTTGGCAATCATCTGGGTGTTGGATTCCAGAACAGTTTCAATGATACGCAGCCGGTTGGCGCGCAAGGAACTGCCGGTCTCGGTGACTTCCACGATGGCATCGGCCAGCACCGGACATTTGACCTCGGTGGCGCCCCAGGAAAAGTCCACGCTCTTGACGGCCACGCCCAGCTTCTGGAAATAGCCGCGCGTCACGTTGACCAGTTCGGTGGCAATGATCTTGCCGCCGAGGTCTTGCGGCCGCTTATAGGGCGAATCCTCAGGCACCGCCAAAACCCAGCGCACTTTGCCCCGGCTCTGCTTGGCGTACACGAGGTCGCAAACGGTTTGTACTGCCAACCCGCTCTCCTGCACCCAGTCAAAGCCGGTAAGACCGGCGTCCAACGCGCCGTGTTCGACATAACGCGCCATCTCCTGCGCCCGGATCAGCATGCATTCGAGCTGCGGATCGTCGGTGGCGGGGAAATAGGACCGGCCGTTCTCGTAGATTTTGAAGCCGGCATCGGCAAACAACTGAATGGTGGCCTGTTGCAGGCTGCCCTTGGGAATTCCGAGTCGCAGTTTCATCGCCGCCCCTCCG
>Ga0326727_10011331_pt1 | contig 20813 bp, 17 predicted proteins | sample MB2enrmetagenome_FD_207643 | JGI IMG/M metagenome (GOLD analysis project Ga0326727, IMG submission 207643) | Lab enriched peat soil microbial communities from McLean, Ithaca, NY, United States - MB29MY | ecosystem: Environmental > Terrestrial > Soil > Wetlands > Peat | place: USA: New York...
CAATCCTCTGATCAACGTGCTCGCGTTGGGAATCGCGCGTCGCCAGGACCTTTTCTTCGCGAAAGCGAGCGGCGCGGGCAATCCCGTCATCTACGTCGGCGCGAAGACGGGTCGCGACGGCATTCACGGCGCATCTCTGCTTGCCTCCGCCGAGTTCAGCGAGGAATCGCAGCAGAAGCGGCCCAACGTGCAGGTGGGCGATCCCTTCATGGAGAAACTGCTGCTCGAAGCGTGCCTTGAGGCGATGCGCACGGGCGCCGTTGTGGGCATTCAAGACATGGGCGCGGCGGGCTTGACGAGTTCGAGTTCGGAGATGGCTTCGCGCGGCGGAGTGGGTATCCAGATCGATTTGGCGCGCGTCCCGCAGCGCGAGACGGGCATGACTCCCTATGAAATCATGCTCAGCGAATCGCAGGAGCGCATGCTGCTAGTTGCCGAGCGCGGGCGCGAAAGCGAAGTCTTCGCCGTCTTTCACAAATGGGGACTCGACGCTATGGAAATCGGCCGCGTCACTGATGACGGCAAACTTCGCGTCCTCAATCACGGACGGGTTGTGGCGGATATCCCCGCTCATGCCCTCGCGGAAGAGGGGCCGAAGTACGAGCGGCCAATCGCGCCTCCGCGATCCGCGCAACCACAAGCGCGTCTCGTTGAATTTGCGCCAAATGGCGCGGACCTCACCGGGAATTTCCAGCGCTTGCTCGCTTCACCAGCCGTCGCTTCGAAATACTGGATTACCGAACAATACGACTCGATGGTGCGGACGAATACTCGCATTGGACCCGGTGCGGGCGACGCCGCCGTCATAAGATTGAAAGAAACGAAGCGCGCGCTGGCGCTTTCCACGGATGGTAACGGGCGATGGTGCTCTCTCGCTCCTCGAATTGGTGCAATGCATGCCGTTGCGGAAGCCTCGCGCAACGTGGCTTGCACCGGCGCGCTGCCCGTCGCCGCCACGAATTGCTTGAATTTCGGCAATCCGGAAAAGCCCGAGGTGATGTGGCAATTCACGGAAGCGCTCGACGGCATGGCTGAGGCGTGCCGCGCGCTCGAGGTCCCCATAACGGGCGGGAACGTCAGTTTCTACAACGAAACGCTTGGCAGACCGATTGATCCAACGCCTGTGATGGGCGTCCTCGGACTCCTGGAAGATGCGGAATGCGCGCTCGGGTCTGGCTTCAGAAATGCCGGGGATCTAATTGTGCTTCTCGATGCGGGCGGGCCGGCGGAGTCGAGCGCGGAGACACAGAACGAATTCTCTTCTTCCGAATATGCGAAGGCGATTCACGCCATCGTGGCGGGTGCGCCTCCGCATATCGATCTAAGCTCCGAGAAACGCTTGATCGAATGCCTGGTGAGGCTCGCGGCGGAAAAGGCGATCGTCTCCGCGCACGACGTAAGCGATGGCGGTTTGGCTGTGACGCTTGCCGAATCGTGCTTCACGAGCGCCGGCCTGTCGGCAGATGTCACTCTCGATTCGCTCGGAGCGAAGGAACCATCGGAGGCCGCGCTCTTCGGCGAACGCGGAGCTCGCGCTGTCGTATCGCTCTCACAATCGTCGCTTGCCCGCATGAACGCAATTGCGGCACAATATCATATTAAGGCATGGCAAATCGGCGCTGTCACGCGCGGTGAATTTCGCATCCAACTACATGGGACGCCTGTGGTGAGAGGTGAAATCTCTTTGTTTCAGCGGACGTGGGCCAAATCGCTCGAAAGCGCACTCGAAAGCGCATGATTTCCAACATTCCAATCCTCGATGACGATCACTTCCACGATCAATGTGGCGTTTTCGGCGTCTTTGGCCACCCGGAGGCGACAAAACTCACCTACCTTGGACTGTACGCCCTGCAGCACCGCGGGCAGGAATCGGCCGGCATCGCTTCGACCAGTGGAATTGAACTTCACCACCACAAAGCTCTCGGGCTCGTTCAAGAGATCTTCACGCCGGAAGTAATCGCGCGCTTGCCGGGCACTGCAGCGATTGGACACACACGCTATTCCACGGCGGGCGATACGACGCTCACGAATGCGCAGCCGGTTGTGGTGGATTGCAGCAAGGGAAAAATCGCTCTCGCGCACAACGGCAATTTGACCAATGCACTTGAAGTGCGACGACGCCTGGAGCATCGTGGCTCGATATTTCAGACCACGAGCGACACGGAAGTGATCGTTCACCTTGTGGCCCGCAGTTTCGCGAGGAACTTGCCGGGAGCGCTCGGCGACGCACTCAGCCAAGTCGAAGGCGCGTATTCCCTGGTCTTACTGACTCCTGACGAGGTATACGCCATACGAGACCCGCGCGGTTTCCGCCCGCTCATTCTGGGACGTCTCGACGGCGCGTGGGTGGTCGCTTCTGAAACTTGCGCGTTCGACCTTATCGATGCGGAGTATGTTCGCGAAGTCGAGCCGGGGGAAATGATCCGCATTTCGCTCAGCGGCGTGGAGTCCATTCGCTTCGCCCCGGAAAAACAGCATCAATACTGCATTTTCGAGCACGTTTATTTTTCGAGGCCCGACAGCCTTGTTTTCGGGCGCTCGGTGAACCAGAGCCGCGAGTTGCTTGGCCGCATGTTGGCGCGAGAGCATCCGGTCGAAGCCGACGTCGTCACGCCCGTGCCGGACTCCGGCGTGCCGGCCGCGATCGGTTATGCGGCGGAATCCGGAATACCGTTCCGCATGGCGCTCATTCGCAATCACTATATTGGCCGCACATTCATCGAGCCGGAGCAAGCGATCCGCGACTTCGGCGTGAAGCTGAAATTGAATCCCGTACGACGGATGCTAGAAGGACAGCGAGTCGTTTTAGTGGACGATTCCATCGTGCGCGGCACGACGAGCCGCAAAATTGTTCGCATCGTTCGGGAAGCTGGCGCAGCGGAAATCCACGTGCGCATAAGTTGCCCGCCGACGATTTCGCCGTGTTTCTACGGCGTGGATACGCCGCGCCGCGAGGAACTTATCGCCTCGCAAAACTCGGTCGATGAAATCTGCCGCTTCCTGGGGGCCGACTCGCTCGGATACCTCTCGCTGGATTCATTGCGCGCCGCAGTCGAGGACACCCAAGGAAGATTCTGCACGTCGTGCTACACGGGCAATTATCCGACCGACCTGGTGCAACTGGAAGTGGAGGCTCATCGTGCCTGCTGAAGTGGAAGAACGCGTGGTCAAGAAAGGAAGAAAGCGAGAGCAAAAAGACCAGAACACGCTCGGCGACCGGGCCTGGCGTGAGGCAGTCTCCTGGTTCTGGGTCATCCTCGCATTTCTCTTCATCGAAGGATCGTTGGTGCAGGCTCGCGTGATACCGACCGGATCGATGGAGAAAACGGTTCTGATTGGCGATCATCTGATCGTAAGCCGATTCGGGTACGACGCGGGAGTTCCATTCACAAATTTGCACGTCCCTCTGTGGCGCAACCCCAAGCGCCAGCAGATTATTGTCTTCCGTGCGCCGTTGCCCGGACAAGGCTATCCGGACTTCATCAAGCGTTGCATGGGGGTACCGGGCGACCACATCAAGATTGTCGGTGGACAAGTGTTCGTGAACGGGATACCTCTTAAGGAACCGTACACGGTTCACCGTGAAGGCGCCGCCCAGACGGCGCCAGAAAATTTCCCAGCACGAAGGGACGAGCTAATTTTCCCTGACCGGCCCGAGTGGGCTGCGGAGTTGTCTAGCGACATCGTGAATGGTGAACTCGTCGTGCCTCCCGGCCAGTATTTCATGATGGGAGATAACCGGGATAATTCCAACGATAGCCGGTTCTGGGGCTTCGTCCCTCGCGAGAATATTATTGGAACTCCGGTGATCATTTACATGTCCATCGATGCGCCGGAAGAGGTTTGGGAGCCGGGGCACGTCGTCGACCGTTTTGGAGCATATGTCAGCGCCTTGATCCATCCCAGCGAAGTGCGCTGGAAACGACTGTTCCATACTTTTTGAGATTTGCTGGTTGAGTCATTTCTTCTTTGAAGAAGAGCTTCCCTCATGCGCTACGCGGATGCAGGCGTGGACATATCTGTCGCCGACGAGGCTAAGCGGCGTATCGCCGCGATGGCCGGAAAGACCTTTCGCCGAGGCGTGCTCGCACCCATCGGTGGGTTCGGCGCGCTATTCCAGCTCGACCGGAATCGCTGGCGGGATCCCATTCTTGTTGCGAGCGCAGACGGTGTCGGCACAAAACTGAAGATCGCGTTTGCCACGGGAATGCACTCGACCGTAGGCGCGGACATACTCAACCACTGTGTGAATGACATCCTGACGCAGGGAGCCGAGCCGCTTTTCTTTCTCGATTACCTCGCGATGGGGAAATTGGACGCGGAAGTTGCGGAACAGGTGATCGAGGGCATGAGCCGAGCCGCTAGGCAGGCTGGCTGCTCTCTGATTGGGGGCGAGACCGCCGAAATGCCTGACTTCTACCGGCCCGGCGAATACGATCTCGCAGGCTTCATAGTTGGCGTCGTGGAACGTAAGAAACAGCTTGACCCGCGGCGAGTGCGCCCGGGCGATGTCCTCCTCGCTCTCCCTTCGAATGGCTTGCACACCAATGGTTATTCGCTCGCCAGGAAATTGATCTTCGGCTCTGCCAAGCTCGATCCAGACACCTACGTCCACGAAATCGGCAACAAAATTGGCGCGGAACTTCTGCGGCCCCACCGGGCATATTGGCCGTTGCTGAAAAGCATCCTGGCGCGCGGGTGGGTTTCGACGATGGCGCACATCACTGGCGGAGGCATCACGGGAAATTTGCCCCGGGCATTGCCGCGCGATGTCCATGCCGTCGTTGAACTCGGCTCTTGGCCCGTGTTGCCCGTATTTCGTTACCTCGCGCGTCTTGGCAAAATTGACCGGGACGAACTCCTAAAGACGTTTAACCTCGGCGTCGGCATGATTCTGGTCGTCCCTGCAAAACACATTTCCCGTGTCGAAAAAGAACTGAAGCGCCGGCGCGAAAAATTCTATGCGATCGGGCGAATCGAGCGCGGTACGCGCAACAAATCACGCGTCGCGTATTCGGGAGAACTCCCCATTTGAGCCAAGATGCCTTCTCCGAATTTGGCGAAGCAATCCCGTTCGTCGATCGATTGATTTAGCTACACGTTCGGATTAGGCCGGCGGAAGTTCTTCGGCGCTGCCTAGTGAGGCAAGCAGCCGGCGAAGTTTCGTGCGATCTTCGAGGCCCATACCCACCATCTCAAAGCCTGCTTGATGCGCTCGCACGAATCGCACGACTGCCTGCATATTGATTGAACGCAGACCTGCGGGAATTTTCAGCGTTGCTTCTGTCCCGACAGGGAGTTGAAGATCACCGCTCAGCAGCCCGCCTTCAAGGCTCAGAATGCTGATCGCGGACGAGTATTTCCCCCGGGAAGACGTGATTACTGCCGGCACTTTCCTGGGCAGCCGGACGCGGCGATGGCGCCGATGCCTGACGAAATCGCGTTCAGGGATCGGATCGAGCGGCGCAAGAGCCAATACCTTCGAGTCGAGACCCGACTGAGGCAGGAACGACTGTATCCATGCAGGGTCCAGTTTTGCCAACGCCTGCGCTGCGGCCGTTCGAATCTCTTCAGCGTACGTCCAGCCGAAGGCTTTCCTCGACTCCACGAAGTGGCGCAAGTGCCCCGCAGCGGAAGGAGCGCGCATCCGGCCCAGCGCTTCAATTGCCTTCACGCGAATATACGGCGGGCATTGCGGGAGGAGATCTTCCTCGGCCAGACGAAGGAGCTTCGATGACGAGGAGGCATCCCCGCACATTCCAATTTCGTCGAGCGCCAGTGGGAGAACCATGCTGTCGAGCATTTCGAGCGAATTCATCAATAACCTGCCGCGGTCCGGCGAACCCGCAATCGAAAGCTGACGCACGACTGCGTCCTGGAATGCTCGTCCTCCCTCGCGCAGACGCTTCGGAAGAATGTCTTCGACGGCAGCAGGATCGAGCCGACTCAACAGGCCGACGACAGCCGCCGCCTTGGCGGGCGGCTCGGACTTGAAAACCTCTTTCAAATGCCTGACACACGGAGAACCTACTTCGGTGGCAAGCTGGACGATGTTCTCTCGCTCCGTGCGGCGCCCAGAACGCGCGAGCCGGATGGCTAGGTGCTCGGCCGCCGATTGCGGCAAACGCATCAGCACGCCCACCAGCCCTTCCGGCAAGGCCTCGGAATTCATGGCTTCTTCAATGAATTCAGAGATGCGGTTCTCAACCCCGATGCGCGGTCGCAAGCTCTGCGCCCAACTGGGACGCAACTCTTCGAGGTCTGCGAGAGAATCGAGGGCTTGTTGCATGGCGCGATAATACCGGCGGGTGGCCGATTCCTGGCTAAGCCGGACGAATGCCGCGCCCAAGAGCGTCTGAAGTTCGGGCTCTTTTTCGGCAGCCATCTGCTGGCCGATCTGGAGGAGAGCCTCTTGCAATCGCTGGCTTGCGGCTTTGCTGTAAAGTTCAGCGAGTTGGCCCAGTCCGATCGCCGCCTTTTTGCGGGCTTCGGCGTCCTTATTGCGCACGCAGGATGCATAGTGCAGCAGAATGTCACCGGCGACATCGGATTCGCCACGCCCGAGCAATTCTTCAACGTATTGCTGAACGTTGCGCGGCGGGATGCACCATGCCTCCGGCGATGTCAGCACACGCCGCTTGCCGGAATCGGGAACTGCAGCCCAGAATTGCCGATCCAGAACATCCGCGTGGGATTCAATGGAGACTCCTGCGCTCGCAAGCTTGTCTTCGCGCGCCCTAAGCAGCTTGCGAAGCGTTTCGAGCTCGTGCCCCATCTTGTCGAGCATTTGGCGAACTGCGTTTACCCGCACCTCTCCTCGCTGGAAGCGTTCGAGCGCAAATCGTATGGCAAGATCCTCGGCGAGCTTCAAGAGCATGCCTTCATCCACTCTTGCCGATGGAGTTTTCGCCGCAACGCCTGAGAGGGCTTCGCGCAGCGTCACTTGCGCCGTCTGAGGGAGTCCGGCCAATTTTGCTTGCCATGTTGCAGGATCGAGTTGCCTCGGATCTTTCCCGTGCGACGCCTCACCGAATTGCGCGAGGAGCCGGAGCAAGCTCTGCATCGTTCCTTCATCCAATTCCGCGATCTGGGCAGACGCTCCAGCGCCTCCTCCGCTGCCACCGCCACCAATTCCCGGACCCAGGACCACGACCCCGCTCCCACCCCCAGTGCCAGTGGCTAATCCCGATTCCGGCGCACCGCCTTGCCCCGTATGTGCGCCCTCGGCTGCGGCGATGAGCTGAATCATCTTTTCCGGACTGCGGAACCAATCCTGCACACGTTCTGCGTCGGCCCCTAGAGTCTTGGCTGTTAGTTGCGCTGCAACGCGCGCTTCCGAATAGCCGGCATCTTCCGCCACGAACCGGATTTCGTTGACGCGAATGCCGGCGGAGTTATTCTTGCCGAAGTGAGTTTCCAGACGGTCACTCAGATTTCCTGCCTTCGGGCCGGTCTCCATGAAAACTCTTACGAGATCGGAAAACTCCTCACGTTGGACAGTTGGGGTAAAACAGATGCTGGCAACTCCCGCCGTAGCTAACAAATCGGCAAAGCTACGCTCTGCCGGAGTCGTTTCAAGTGGCATTCCATCCAGGAGGAGTTGCGAGCCCGACGCTCCCAAGAGCAGCCCTGATTCTCCCGAGTTCTTGACAGCTTCCTGCAGTTCGGACCATGCAGAGTCGAGTTGAGTGGCGGAGCGGACATGCTCTAACCCATAGAGCCGTGCGAACTTAAACAATACATTCAGGCTGCGAACGAAGGCGCGTGCATTTGGAATTGTCGAGTCGCTGGGCACGGTCAACTCGTCTGAGGACACATTCATGTCGAATCCCAGATTTAGTGTACTAGGACCAATGGTGGTGGGAATGGTACGTCCGTACCAAAGTCTCAGAGTGGTCAACTTGCGGTGAAATGTCAGGCAGGGAGAAAAACCTCGACATCCAGACCCTCCAGCGCGGGGCGCACGCGACGAATGACTTCATTTGCCCAAAGTCTCTCGCTGAGCAGAACGATAGAACCTTCCTCAAACTCACAAACAGCACAGAAAGCGTAATTCGGAAAAGCCGAGTGGTAAGCATCTATTCCGCGTCGCGCGAGTTCCGCTTCCAAGCCAGGGTCACCCTGGTTGAATAGCCCGCCAGCCCTTGCGCCAAATGTTTCGCCTTGAAATCGCTCAAAAATCGCGGCAAGTGTGTCTGCCTTCGGCGACGGGATAACGATCAACCGGCCGCTCTCCTCCCGGAAGGAGACATGGTGCTGCTCGCAAAAGTCACGCACTCTCGCGAGATTGAAGAAATCGAGCCCCCATGTGTCCTCGCCTGCCACCGCACTGATAACGCGGGCCCAAATGATGGCCGCCTCTCTGCCGCGCACCGGTTCCCGTTCTTCGCCGGCCTCGACAAGCTCCACACCAATGGCGCGCACATCCGGCCCTAAATCGAGCGGCTCGACTTCCAGCAGAAACAACTAGGCCTCCCCACTCTTCTCGTCCCCGAAACATTCCTTGAATTCAGGCGATTGCTTTCTCACTTCCAGCCAATCGAAGAACGCATCTGGCGTCTCAAGCCAAATCGCGAACCACTTGGCGACCTCCGCCTTCCCTGCGCGTTTCTTTGGCTCCACTTTCTGATTTCGCGCGATCATTTCGGCCCGGCGGCGTCCGCGCTGTGCAACCTCTCGAACACGATCCGCAGCGGCGCGCTCACTTTCCGCGAGAAACTTGCGCAGCAGCTCATCGAGCCGAACTAGACACATTTCGGCTTCTTCCAGAGTCGAGAAATGCAGCAGGTCGGTGAATTCTTCCTCGTACCGCAATTCCATGTCTTCGTCCGTTGACCACGCCACGCGCAGCCCCGCTTCCTCGAGAACGCTCACGATGTAATCAGGTGACGTCTTGCCCTCCGCACCCAGATGCGCAATAAGCTGGCGCCGGATCTGTTCAATTTCGGCGGGCGTGATGCGAGGTTTCCCCAATTGCCGAGCAATCTGGAGAATTGATGATTTCTTCGTGGTGGAACGGTCGCCTGGGCGCGCACCTGAGGCTCGCGTTTTCAAGAGCGCCCCCGATGTTTTGCCTTCTTCTGATCGCTAGACGGTGGGGGCGCATCTCCGGCAAGGAGATGCCGGTAGCGCACTACGTTTCGATTGTGCTCGGCCAGCGTCCTGCTGAAAGAATGCCCACCTCTACCGTCGGCTACGAAGTACATGAAATCTGTTTGCGCAGGATAGAGGGCAGCGCGGAGCGATGCCTCACCCGGGTTTGCAATCGGCCCCGGAGGGAGCCCCCGATGCACGTAGGTGTTGTAGGGCGATCGAATGTGAAGATCCTCGGGGCGCACCTTCTTCCCTGGGTCCCCGGTCAAGCTCTTGGCATATTGTACCGTGGGGTCGCACTGTAGCGGAAAGCCGCGGCGCAGTCGATTGTAGAAGACGCCCGCCACAAGGGGCCGTTCGTCCGCTCGCGGTGTCTCCCGTTCGACGAGAGACGCCAACGTGACCACCTGTTCGACCGTCAAACCATTGGGAAACTGTTGCTCGTTTGTGGGATTGATTGTTTTCAAATCCGCACGAAAATCCTGGACCATCCTCTTCGCCACCTGATCGCAGGTCGTGTGCCGCGTGAATTCGTATTTCGAGGGAAAGAGGAACCCTTCTAGGTTCTTCGCATTCGGAGCGAGATCCGAAATCAAGGCCGTATCGCTGGCCGCAGCCAGGAAATCCTGCCGGCTGCAGATCCCTTGGCCTTCAAGTTCGCTACCGATGTCACGCATCGTCCAGCCTTCTGGCACTGTCACTACGTGAACGAAGATCTGTCCGCGGGCGATCTTCCAAAAAACTTCACGGGAATTGAGAGGGCGGTCGAAGAGATATTCGCCTGCCTTCAAGGGCGCTTTATAATGCCATGCGCTGAAGAGGGTGAAAGCCACCCGGCTTCGGATCAAGTTGTTTTGAGCCAGAATACCTGCGACACCCCAACATGATGTTCCGCGAGAAATATCCACGAATAGTTTTCCCGTGGGGCGGCCCCTGGGAGGCCGGCTGATTTGCGAGTCGAGCCAGCCGGCACCAGCACCCAATCCCGCGATTGCAAGTAGCGCCAATAAGCCTAGCCGCCGCATTGTCAGCTAGCCCTTCTCCGTTTGGCCATTCCCGCCCTTTCGCTCGAGATAATCACGGAGTAAAACTGCTGCGGCAACATCGTCCAGGACAAACCCCTTCCTTCTCGACTTGGGTCTTGTTTCAGCAATCGTCTGTTTCGCCTCCCATGTTGTTAGCCGCTCGTCCACAAGTTCGACTTCGATCCCAAGTTCCTTCTTCAGCCGAGCGGCAAATCTGGCTGTCTCGCTAGCCATTTCTCCGGCTTGACCGGACAAGTGCACGGGATGACCAACGATGATATGCGCAACCCCGTGGCCCCGGCAAATCTCTCGTAAGCATCGAACGTCACTCTGGCGGTTCGTGTGCATCAAGGTCGCAAGCGGCTGTGCAGTCAAGCGTAATTCGTCAGACAGAGCAAGCCCAATCCTCTTGCGACCGTAATCGATCGCAAGGATTCGGCTCCGCGACGATGCCCCGGCAAACACCTATCGGGCCTTTCTGTGACCTGCGTCACACACTTAATGATTATACCTGCTGCCTACCGCCGGTCGAGGTTTCAGGGGCAGGATGTGACGCAAAGCCTATCGCCACTCATTTAACCTCAATGGACCGGTCTTTGTCCGCGCCACACCAATCGTCAAAATGGGCTGTTCAACGGCACATTTTGCCGGGGTCAAGCAGTTTCTACCTTGTGGAAAAGGACGCATAAACCTTGGTGGTTCTTATAGTTCTCAATATGAGCCACTTAGAAAAAAGCGCCTTTGGCCAAGAACCTGCCAATGCGTACATGGCTTGATTCAGCATTTGACCCTTGAGCCTGAATCTCGAAGCTCACATAGCTGATGATAGCCGGGAGGGACCCAGACTCCCGCTTTGGCTCGCAGGGAAGAGATTTGCGGTCGCATTCAATTCATAATCAGTGCTTCGCCGAATGCAGTCCTGGGCAAGCAGACGGGAAGGCTAGTCGTGAAGAAAATCGGCATATTTCCCAAGCTGGTTCCGCAACAGAAAAACCTAAGCGAGAATCGCCCCGAACTTTTCATGCTCTGCGACCGATCCAATGCGGGCATGCAGTTCCGTGTAGAACCCTTCGGCAACCTTGACTGCACGATTGAAAGGCTCGCGGGGACTTTGGCCGTACAGTGCCTCGTGCGTGGGCAAACACCCGAAGACTTCACAGTATTTGTGCCCGCAGAGCTCGATTTCGTCGAGCGACTCGTTTCGCGCACGAAGAGCCTGCTGGCCGAAGGACGGGCCAATACCGGCTCTGTCTCCCTCAGTGCGCGGCAAAAAGAGATACTCAATTTCGTCGTCCGCAATCAGGCAAACAAGGAAATCGCCTCCAAGTTGAATATCTCTGTCCGGACCGTGAAGTTTCATATATCCGCTCTCTTGGAGAAATTCGGAGTCGCGAATCGAAATGAGCTGGCGCGCAAGGCTGCTGGCCTCTTGATGCACGAGGACTCGACCACAACTCGTGGGATGCCATACGAGGAAAGACAAGAAGTTGTGAGGCCCGTAGCGGTCGGCGAGCGGCTTCATGTTCCCGACAGGCGGCGAAGCATTCGCTTCCCTGTTCGCAAGTTCTCCGCCTCACACCCCTAGACACACAGGCTGCGAATCAGCTTCAATGAAATAAGCGATTTCGTGCGAAAACTGGCAGTTTAGCCAACTTCAATCGATTGACCGGTGTTTGAACTTCTTTTCCCCTCGCGCGTATTCACCCACGGTGTGCCCATTGCCGTAAAGCTTGTACTTGTATGTCGTTAGACCCTCGAGCCCCATGGGGCCGCGAGCGTGGATCTTGCTGGTGCTTATGCCAAGTTCCGCCCCGAATCCGTAGCGATAGCCGTCTGCAAATCGTGTGGATGCGTTTTGATAGACTCCTGCGGCATCCACCTCGTTCATGAATTTTCTGGCGGCTTCGGCATCCTCGGTGACGATCGCGTCTGTGTGGCGGGAGCCGAACTGGTTGATGTGATCGATCGCTTCCTGCAAATTGGCGACAATCCTCACGGACAAAATCAGGTCGCCATACTCTGTCGCCCAGTCTTCTTCGGTCGCTGCTTTGATGTCGCCACTTCCGGAGATTGCGATCGTCTTGTTGCATCCGCGAATCTCAACTCCAGCGTCCTTCAATTTCGAGATGATGAGAGGCAGGAACTTACCTGCAATCTTCTCGTGGATAAGCAACGTCTCTGCCGCATTGCACACAGCCGGGTACTGAACTTTCGCGTCGTAGGTCACGTCGAGCGCCTTTTTGATGTCGGCAGCGCTGTCCACATAAACGTGACAGATACCTTCGCCGTGCCCAAGAACTGGGATTCGGCTGTGCTTGGTCACAAATTCCACCAGCGTCCGCGATCCTCGCGGAATGATCACGTCTACGTCTTCGCTCAATTCCAGCAGTTCGAGCACATCCGCCCGCGTCTGCAAGAGATTCACCGCATCCGGCGGCACGTCAGGAAATTTGACAAGCGCTTCGAGCCAAATGGCAACGAGAGCTTCATTCGTGTGTGCTGCCTCGGACCCGCCTTTCAAAATCACTGAATTGGCGGATTTGAGAGCCAGAGATACAACCTGCGGCACCACGTCTGGCCGCGATTCGAAAACAATTCCGACAACGCCCAGCGGACACGACTCTCGATAGAGCACCAATCCATCATCCAGCTCCGTGGCCGTCAGGCGGCGTCCGAGTGGATCGGGCAAGCCGGCGACTTCGCGAACGCGCGCTGACATTTCATGGATGCCCTTGTCTGTGACCCGCAGCCGGGCAAACATCGCCGCGGACATCTTGTCGTTGGCGACATCAGGCTCGGCAGCCTTGCAATCCAGTGCATTCGCGGCCAGGATTGTGCCGCTGTTGTCTTCGATAGCCTTCGCCGCGACCGTCAGAACTTCGTTTCGTTCGGCGAATGAAAGGCGCGCCAATAAACGCGACGCCGTTCTAGCGCGCCGAGCGATCGCGGCAACGCTGGATTGACTCCCCTGCCTTAAGGTTTGGCTCATGATTGTTCGAATAGCACGATGTTGTCGCGCGTGAAAACAACCCGCGACTTCGTGCCGCTCCGTTTCCCGGTCGCTTCGCCCTTGGAATTCGCTCTCTCTTCCGCTTCCTCGCTCGTGCAGTTCGCAATGCCGCGCGCAAATTCTTTCCCGCCTAAATCCACGATGCTCACAACGTCCATCGGCACGAAATGATTTTCCACGCGAACAATTCCCGAAGAAAGCAGGCTGGCTTTGCCATGCGCGATGGCGCGTTGCGCGCCGTCATCCACCACCACGCGGCCTCGCACATCGGCCGCATACGCAATCCATCTTCGCTTCCCTTTCATACGCTGGGATGGAAGAAATACGGTCCCGACTTTTTCACCAGCGAAAATGCGGTCCAGCGTCTTTCCATCGTTTCCGTTTGCAATCACGGCAGTCCCGCCGCAATTCATTGCAATTTCCGCGGCGTCCAACTTCGTTTGCATTCCGCCGCGCCCGCCCGTGGACGGCCCCGCGGCCAAACTCTTCAATTCCGGCGTGATTTTCTCAACGACCGCGATGACGTCGCTCTCGCCGTTCGAATTCGATTCGTGAGCCGCGGCTCGGGAGACATCTCGAAGCAGTCCAGCCACGTCCGTAAGAAGCACGAGAGCGTCCGCCTCCAGTCCGCTCATGACTAGTGCGGCCAAACGGTCGTTGTCGCTGAATACCGGACTTCTCGATTCCGTTCCAACCGATTCGAGCTCCGCGGTGGATACGGTGTCGTTCTCGTTCACAATGGGAAGCACGCCAAACCCCAGTAGCTTCTCCATCGTTTGCCGCAGGTTCGAGTAACGCCGCCAATTCGTGAAATCGTCCTCCGTCAGCAGAACCTGTGCGATCTTGACGCCCCAAACCGCAAACATCGCCTTGTAGGCATTCATGAGCAGGCTCTGCCCCACGGCCGCGCAAGCCTGTTTCGTCACCATGTCACTGAGCCGCGAACGGTGCAGCCCAATCCAACCTCGCCCGAGTCCGACGGCGCCGGAGGAGACAAGCACTACCTGACGGCCGGACTTCATTAGCTCGGCAATCGACTTAACGATGGGTTTGACACGTTCGGCGCAAAGCTTGCCGTCCGCACCGGTGACGGTGCTCGTCCCAACTTTGATCACCGCTCGTCTGGCTGCCCGCAGGAGCTTCTCGCGACTCCCTGCGCCTTTTGGCTCTTCCCGCACTCAACCCCCTTCAACCAAGACGACCCGATCGTTACGGGTCTTACTGAACTACCGTTGTCCTGACCATTTTGTAAATTGTACAGAAACTGTTGCGCGACTGCTCGGCACTTTTGCCCGATCAGTTCCGCCTCGCACTTTGGTCCACGGCCAACATAATCTCGTGGGGGCCGTTTACCGTAAATTAGAAAACTTCTTCTCCTTTCTTTTCAGCGCGTTACGCCGATTTCTAATCCCTGTACCGTATATTAGAATCTCGCGCCCCATCAAGTCTTTGCCCTGCCGGCGCTGACCACGACCCCGACTCACGCTAGCACGCCTTGGCGGTCCGTTTCAATTAGCAGAAAGTAAACACATGAAAAGGCCGGCCCTCGTCTCAATTGTCCAGGGAGTGGCGTTCCAGTACCGGTCAGAGCGAAAAGCAAGTTTGCGTCCCCTCGTTGTTTGGAAGCGGGCCCCCTATGTCCGGCCCGAGATCAGGGAGTGGACTGTTGCTCCTTTGGAATAGTAGTACCGAGGTAATCTGGCGGCTCGCGCCATTCACTCCTAAATTAAGGCGGGAGGCTGTCATGAAGAGACTCGCCGTCATCGCTGTGATATCGCTTTTCCCCAGCGTCCTGTTTGCCCAACAATCGGCTGCGCAACAACAATCTCAAAACGTGCGTCTGGAATGCCGCGACATGAAGCAAACCGGAAACTTCATCTACGCGAACGAGACCGTTCAAAACGGGATGGCGTGCCACGAAGTGAAGGCCGCCGTGGTCCAGCCTGCAAAGCAAGCGCCGGCGCCCGCCGCAAAACCGGAACAGGCTGCTCCTCCAGACGTGCCAGCGGTTCCGCCCGAGCCGGTCACAGCGGCATCCATGAGGATTACGCCTGGCGCCACTGTGTTTATCGAGCCGATGAACGGCTTCGGCACTTACATCCTCGCGGCGTTTCGTAAGAAGAACGTTGAGCTCATCCCGGTCGCCAGCGCGGAGCAAGCGCATTACATCATCTCCGGCGTGTCCGACGAAAAGAAGGCCGGTTTCGCCAAGATGTTCGTGATGGGCGACATTCACTCCGACAACGAGGCCAGCATTCAGATGGCCGACAGGAGAACTGGAGCGATCGTGTTCGCCTACTCTGTCAACAAAAAAAGCACCTGGCACGGGGACCAGACCACAGCGGAGGCGTGCGCCAAACATCTGAAAAGCATGATGGAGAAGCATTAGCCACCCCAGACTTCCCACAGAGACAATCACGCTGATATGAAACAATCTCTGTGGGTTCGTATCACGTTTGGCGCCGTGCTCTGATTCCTCGCACTTGTAATCAGTCTAATGCTAGCCAATATCGCTCTGCTTGTCTGATCCTGGAGAGGAGGGAGAGAGGGATGCCTAATGATTCTCTCGTCCGGTACTTCGATTTGAACATCGAAAAGATTCTTGAAGGATGGGAAACTTGCCACGCAATTCGGGAAATCATCGCCAATGCAATTGATGAACAAGTTCTTTCCAGAACCAAAGACACCCAAATCACTCGGAGTGGTGATGGTTCCTGGCACATTCGAGACTTCGGGCGGGGACTGAAATACGAACATCTGACCCAAAACGAGAATCAGGAAAAACTAAAGAAGGCTGGTAGTGTAATCGGCAAGTTTGGAGTCGGCCTCAAGGATGCCCTTGCGACTCTCGACCGCCAAGGCAAGGACGTGCTCATTCGTTCTAGGTTTGGTGACATCACCCTAGCTCAGATGCCGAAGCATGGTTTCTCGGATGTGGTGACCCTTCACGCTGTCGTGAGTCCGCCGAAAGATGACTCGTTCATTGGAACAGATGTGATCTTGCAAGGCGTCTCAGCTAGTGAAATCGCAGATGCAAAGAATTTCTTTCTGAAATTCTCGAACGAAACTGTACTGGACGAAACCCCTTATGGGCAGATTCTGAAGAAGGACCCGACTCGGAATGCCCGAATCTACGTCACGGGAATGCTGGTCGCGGAGGAGGAGAATTTTGCGTTTTCCTACAACGTGACTTCGCTGACTTCGGTGATGCGCAAAGCGTTAAATCGTGAACGCACCAATGTGGGGCGCACCGCTTACAGCGACCGTGTCAAGCAGATGTTGCTGGCCTGCAAGGCTGACGCGGTAGCCGACACTTTAGCGGCTGACTTAGTCAAGATGGAGGCGGGAACCAATCGTGATGAAGTGAAGTGGACGGATGTGGCTATCCACGCTTGCCAGATACTCAATGCATCGAAAAAGGTAATCTTCGTTACGCCTTCGGAACTCGTCCTTCACAAAAATGTCATCGACGACGCTCAGGCCGATGGGCTGAAAATTGTCTCTGTGCCTGAGAACATCAGGAACTCACTCAAAGGGATTTCAGACCTTCAAGGCAATCCTGTTCGTGACCTGTCAGTCTACAAGACGGAATGGGAGGAGAGCTTTAAGTTCAAGTTCGTTCCTCCAGACAAACTGAGCAAGGCTGAAATGGCCATTTTTGAGCAGCGAAGGGCGATTGCTGATTTGGTTGGCGGGATACCAAGAAAGGTGCGGGGAATAAAAGTATCCGAGACGATGCGGCCTGACTTTGCTTCTGGCATAGAGACCCAGGGGGTTTGGGACCCGTCTTCATCTAGCATCATCATCCTACGTTCACAGCTTAGTTCACTCCCAAGTTTCGCAGGGACACTTCTTCATGAAATTGCTCACGCAAAAAGCGGATACACGGATGTAACACGTGAATTTGAGGGAGAACTCACGGACATGCTTGGAAAAGTAGCAGCAGCCACAATCGTTCGTAGGTAAATTCCTCCACTCAAGGCCGTGCTCGGCTCCAACGCACCTCGCCTGCCCTACATTGCTGCAGTTACACGGACGACTCACCAACTACCGGGTGTTTCTATTGGAAAGAATTCCATAGCGACCCGTTGTATTCCCCGAATCGCTTGTTAGCGGTAATAGCCGGTCCGGGCGTGGATCGCGAGCATCTTCGGCTTAAGTCCAAGGTGCGTGGCGAAGAAATGCGAGGTCAGCTCGACCTCGATTCGGCAGAACTTCCCGCCTGGTTGCGCAACGGAGGGGGAATAGCCGACCGTGTAACGCTTGCGCATCTCGTCGATAAGCTGGGCCAGCTTGGTTGCTGTCTCCTCTTTGTTGGAGTGCATCACCACTCCGCCCGAGCGCTCAGCATACTTGCGAACGTCCCCTGGCGCGCCACCCAGCCGCATGAGCGTGCCGACCGGCGGCAAGTACATTGTGCTGGTCACGAAATCTGTCATGCCGCTGCGCTCGATCAGCGCTGAAGCTACTGCCCCGGAGCGCAAAAGTCCCTCCATTGCCTCCGTTTCTGTATGCAGCCGGTCCGGCGCGCTTTTGCCGTACCTCTTCTTCATGAACGTACTGGGGACATTCGAGGTGCCGTCGGTGAAAAAGAGCAACACGTGGCGGCTGTCTGGCACTGTGGCCTGGCGGGAAACTTCGGCTGCTTGAAAAACATCTTCGTTCAGGAATGTCGCCTCGCCCGACTTCATCGCGCTGGCCGTTTCGATGGCTTTGACGAGCAGGTCGTGATCGCGCGTGAATCCCTGCAAGAGCTTCGTCGTCGAGTAGAAGACCATGACCGCAGCTTCGTCTTGCGGCCGCAATTGTGCCAACACAGTGCGCGCGCTGGCTGCCAAAGGCTTTAGCACCGGACGCACAGTATCGGTCAGGTCGAAGAGAAAGACGATCGACAGCGGGAGTGTATCGCTGCTGAGATACTCAATTTGCTGCGGAACCCCGTCTTCACGCAACGCGAGATCTCCGACGGTCAGTGGGCCGACCACCTCTCCTGTCTTTCGGTTTTCAACCAACACATCGGTCAAAACCAGGTTGGACGTCACCTTCAGCGCGGGCGCCGCCAGCTGCGACCCAGCATTCTGCGCACGCGGAGTCAGACTGCCACAAACCAAGAATGTCACAGCAGCAATACATGCAGTGCGCACCAAATCTCCTCCGCGCGCCAAGCGCCCTTTGCACAAGCCGCGTATCCATTTTTGACGTCGAAGAACAAGATTTTGTTACGTCCCCCCCCGCCTCCTCGCCACATATTGAGATTCAGCCGGCGCGAGGACTGGCCCGGACCGATTGCCAGCACCTCGCCTGCCAGCTTGAAGCTCAAGCGGTCACTACAGTTGCAGCGCCTTTTGGATTGCCTGGAGGGCTCGCTCGATGTCTGAAAGTTCCGAGCCGGTCAGCTTGGAGAGATACGAAGCCAGGAACTTCACCCGGCGTTTGCGGCCTTGTTTGAGGATGCCCGCCCCTTTTTTCGTGGCTTCAATCACCACGGCGCGACGGTCCTGTCGGTTCACCTCACGGCGCGCCAAGCCCTGCGCTTCGAGCGCATCCACGATGCGGCTCATGGTGGGAGGCTGCACCTGCTCCGCCCGCGCCAAATCGCGCAGAGAAACAGGCCCGCCAAGAACGATTACTGAAAGGGCGGACAGCCGAGCCGGTGCAATACCGAAGCCTGCGTCCTGCACTCGAACAATGCGGAGCAGGCGGATGGCAACACTGTGGAGACGGTCCGCCAGGCGCTCGGTTTGGGATCTTTCTGTCATCAATTAGCTAGCCTAAGTATTCACTTGACAAAGGCCGAAGCCTCATTTATTAGTTAGCAGTGCTAAGTAGTGTATGAAACAAGGCCGGAAAAAGCAAAGGGGAAGCTGTTATGGAGCAGAACATCGGGATTTCGCAAATCGCGGCCGTCATGCTCGGCGTACGCGACCTGCCGCAGGCGCTCGCGTTTTACCAGGAGAAACTGGGCCTCAAGGCGATCATGCAGGAGCCGCAATTGGCGTTACTGCAATGCGGGACAGTAATGCTGGGCTTGAGCCGCGGGCATACTCATGCCGCCCCGCATGTTGCCGGGGCCACGGAGATCGTATTTCGAGTGGATGCCGTAAAGGCGGCACACCGAGAATTGACGGCTCAGGGAGTTTCATTTGTCAGCGAACCACACCCGGCGACGACGACGGAGTGGGTTGCTCACTTCCGAGATGTGGACGGCCATCTACTCTCGATTTTCGGCCCCGAAGGTCAGGCTTAGATTCACCTGCGTCGGTTGCAACGCACGTCGGCTGCCCTATAATGTTGCAGTGACGCGAACGACTCACCCGCTCGAGGACGGATTCCGCTGGGAAGAATTCCTGCGCCGGCCGCCGATCGAGACGGACCCGCTCCTCGCGGCGAGAGTGAATTCCTGCAGGAGGATTCTACTCACGGGCGCGGGCGGCTCGATTGGTTCCGCACTGTCGAAGTCGATCCTTTCATCCAAACCAGAACTCCTCGTCCTTCTCGACCATTCCGATCAGAACCTCTACCAGATTCATCGCGAGATTGCGTCCCACTCGCAAGACGCCGCGTGCATTCCGATTCTGGGGGACATCTGCGATGAGTCACTGGTTGGGGAGATCTTTGCGAAGCACCGCCCGGAAATTGTTTATCATGCCGCGGCCTTCAAACACGTGCCCTTGATGGAAGCAAATCCCATCGCGGCCGTGTGGAACAACGCGATTGGGACGTTCAAAATCGCAAATGCAGCTCTCGAACATGGGTCGGCGCGCATGATACTGATTTCCACGGACAAGGCCGTGAATCCGCGAAGCGTGATGGGCGCGTCGAAACGCGTGGCGGAACTTATCATGGTCGCCATGAGTGATGGGGGAACTTGGATGGGCGCGGTCCGGCTCGGGAACGTCCTGGGTTCACAGGGCAGCGTCGTGCCGTTGTTTCTCGAACAAATTCAAAGAGACGAGCCTTTGACGGTCACGCACCCTGAGGTGCGCCGCTTCTTCCTTACACTCGCCGAAACCGTTGGATTGATACTGGAAGCCGGGTCGATGGAAGGCGCGGGCGGTGTATTCGTCCCGCAATTGGAGAACTCGTTCAAGATCGTGGACCTAGTGCAATTCGTGATCGCGCATTCCGGCGTCGCTCCGTCGGATGGGACGTCTTTGATCTTCACGGGGCTTCGTCCCGGCGACAAAATAGAAGAAGCGCTTGTTTCAAGGGATGAGACAACCGAGGAAATTCCTGGATGCGCGCTTCGCAGAGTGAGAACTCCGGCGCGACCCCGCGAGGCGCTGAAGGCATCCATCACGCAGATGATTGAGAGCGTCCGCCAGCGCGACCTCTCCGCCATCCTGGAAGCGCTTTGCAAAATCGTGCCCGAGTATGAACCCTCCGAGTCGTTGCTTGGATTGGTGAACCATTCGTCTGTTTGAGAGCGACATGAAACGAACAATCGCTGTGGTCACAACTTCGCGGGCCGACTACGGGCATTTGTATTGGCCGCTGCGCGATCTTTCAAAGCACGATGCAGTGGATCTCAGGATCGTCGCGCTCGGTTCGCATCTGTCGCCCGAATTCGGCAACACGGTTCAAGAGATCGAAAAGGACGGTTTCGCGATCGACTCGCAGATCGAGTGCCTCCTAAGCTCCGATAGCGACGTGGGAATGGCAAAGACAATCGGCGTCGCCACGCT
>Ga0326727_10011333_pt1 | contig 20812 bp, 15 predicted proteins | sample MB2enrmetagenome_FD_207643 | JGI IMG/M metagenome (GOLD analysis project Ga0326727, IMG submission 207643) | Lab enriched peat soil microbial communities from McLean, Ithaca, NY, United States - MB29MY | ecosystem: Environmental > Terrestrial > Soil > Wetlands > Peat | place: USA: New York...
GATCCGAAGACCACGAGGTATCCCCATGCTGCCCACGCAGCGGGGCTTGGGTGGGGCGCAGGCTCGCCCAGCAGCAGGGAGACCGCGAGGAACCCGAAAGCGGCCGCCAGTTGATGATAGCCCGACGTCACCTTCGTATCCAAGGCCACGGGCATCCTCGCCTGCAATGCGCTGGCCAGCGCCCAGCCGAAGGCGCCGAGCACCAGGGCTGCGATTACTGAAAGACCGGCGCCCCTCATCTGGGCCTGGGATGATAAGCTCAAGACCGCTATGCCCAAAAAGCCGATGAGCAGGGATGCGATTAAGGGCACGGTCGGGCGCTTTCTGTAAATGAATGTCTCCAGGACCGCCGCCCAGATCGGGGCCGAGGACGCCATCAGACACGTGAAGCCGGAATCGGCGTAGTGCGAGGCCCAGAGTATCAATCCGTGGCCGACAAGCCAGAATATGTTCCCCACGATGCAGAGGGATATAACCTCCCCTCCCGTCGGCTTAAGGTTCGATCCCTGGGCGCGGGCCAACCCCAGAAGGATAAAGGCGGCCACGGGGAAGCGCAGCGCGCCGAAGATGAAGGGAGGGAAGCCACTCGAAGGGCCGACGCCCACCCGCATGGCCATGTAGGTAGTGCTCCAGAGCACGTAGACCACGCATAGGTGGAAAAGCCCTCTCTTCGATAACCTGTCTTCCATCAGCCTCACCGCTCCTTCCCGAAAAGCGCGCGGGGAGATTATATCAGACAAACAGGCCGTTATGTAAAGGAGACGCAAGCGCGCTTGCGCTGCCGGGCGAGCCGATTTGTCTGGCCTTGGAGGGACTGGACTGGTAGACTTGAAGACAGAAGAGAAGGAGGACCGGGCATGACTGATACGACCACTATCATAAACTGTCCCCACTGCGGAAGGGAGATAGCCCTTGACGAGGCGCTGTCGCAGCGGATTAGGCAGAGGCTCCAGGGTGAGATCGACGCGGAGCTTGCCGAAAGGAGGGCTGCCCTTGCCCAGGCCGAGAAGCGCGTCGCGGAGGAAAAGCGGAATGTCGAGGAACGGCTTAAAGGGATAGAGGCGCAGGTGGCAGACCGCCTGGCCGGGGAACGCGCCCGGTTGGCCGCCGAGGTGCGCAGGGAGATAGAGGAAAAGAGCGCCCTCGACGTGGCGGCCCTCAAGGAGCAGCTCGACGAGAGCAAGAAAAAGATCGCCGTCTTCCGGGAAGAGGAGCTGAGGCTGCGGAAGGAAAAGGCGGACCTGGAAGAGGCCAAAGAGGCGCTGAAGCTTCAGGTTGCCCGGCAGATCGACGAGGAGCGGAAGGTCATCCAGAGCGACGCGGAGAAGAGGCTGTTAGAACAATACCGGCTGCGCGAGGCGGAGAAGGACAAGGTGATCGAGGACCTGAAGCGGAAGGCGGAGGACCTCCAGAGGAAGGCCGAGGCGGGCTCGCAGCAGTTACAGGGCGAGGTGGCCGAGTTGTCCCTTGAGGAGGTGCTGGCCGCCTCTTTCCCCATGGACTCCATAGAAGAGGTGGCGAAGGGCGTGAGGGGCGCAGACGTGATCCAGAGGGTATGCGGCCCGGCGGGGCGCGACTGCGGCACCCTGATATGGGAGTCGAAGCGGACGAAAGCGTGGAGCGACGGCTGGCTCGACAAGCTGAAGGAGGACCAGAGGGAGGTGAAGGCGGAGATGGCTATCCTCGTCTCATCGGTGCTCCCCAGAGGCGTCCGGGGCTTCGAGCGCGTCGAGGGTGTCTGGGTCTGCGAGCACGCCCTTGCGACGTGCCTGGCGCACGCCCTGCGGGCAGGCCTCATCGAGGTGGCGGCCGCCAAGCTGTCCGTCATGGGGAAGAACGAGAAGATGGAGATGCTCTACGAATACCTGTCGGGCCCTGCCTTCAGGCAGCAGATAGAGGCGATGGTCGAGGCGTTCACTACTATGCAGCAGGACCTGAAGAAAGAAAAGACCGCCATGGAGAAGATCTGGGCGAAGCGGGAGAAACAGATCGAGAGGGTAGTCCGCAACGTAACGCGGATGTACGGCGGCATGGAGGGCATAATAGGGCGGTCGATGCCGGAGATAGACCTCTTCGAGCTGAAGGCCCTCTCAGAAGGGGACGGCGGCGAAGAGGCGTGACGGCCCGGCCGCGCGTGACGGCCCGGCCGCGCGCTCCGGCCGCGTCAGCGCCGCCTTCCGTCAGCGGGCGGGTCAGTTCGAAAGGTGGTAGACCAGGTTGTCGAGGGCCGACGTAAAAAAGACGTTTCTGACAACGACGTGGGGCGGCACTCTTATCTGCGTGGGCGCGAAGTTCATGATCCCTTTCACGTTCGCCTCGACGAAAAGGTCGGCGACCTTCTGCGCCTCGGACGGCGGGGTCGTAATGAGGCCGATCTCGACGTTCCTCACCTTCACCACCTCCTTGAGCCTGTCCACGTGAAGGATCTCGATGGGCTTCCCTATCTTCTCCGATATGTGCCCTATCACCTTCACCGGCTCCTGGTCGAAGGCCGCCACGATCTTGTAGCTCTGCTTCAGGAAGTCCTTGTACATGAGAAGGGCGCTGCCTAGGTTGCCTATGCCGACGACGGCGATGCGCCACTCCCGGTTCGTCCCCAGGATCTCCTTGATATGGAACCTCAGCTCCTTGACACTGTAACCCATGCCCCTTATGCCGAACTCGCCGAAGTAGGCGAAGTCCTTCCGCACCTGAGCGGCGTTTACGCTGCATATTGTGGCGATGAGCGCGCTCGACGCCACCTTCTCCCCTTTCTGCTCCAGGTCTTCGAGGCACTTCATGTAATTCGACAGCCTTCTTACCGTTGCTTCAGGTATCTTCGGATATTTCGCCATATGTTTCACCCTATGCAGATAATTGCGCCTGCTTATATTTCGATAATATATCTGCAAGAGAAAAATTTATCAAGCTAAAAGGTTTTGTACATGATCCGCTACGGCAAGATTTTTGTAAACGTCTCATAATTGTCTAGATACTAGACCACTCCAATCCTCCCGTCCGCACGCAAGGCAAAGGCGCATCATAAGTTATTTCATGCCATTGTGCGCCTTCTCCCTGGGAGAAAAAAGGGTGACCAGAGGCCGTTATCCGGCTGCTCCGCGCCAGTTCATATATTCACACGCACGGCAGGCCGACAGTTTTTTAACCCTGTGTGCCGCCGCCCAGCACCTTGTACATCGTCACGAGGTAGCCGAGTCTGGCCAGGCGCAGGCTGATGAGGCCCTGCTGCGCCGCATAGAGGGAGCGCTGGGCGTCGAGGACGTTCAGATAGTTGTCGATCCCCTTCGTGTAGCGGGCGTTGGAAAGGCGATAGGACTCCTCGGAGGCCCGGACCAGCGCTTCCTGCGCCGCGAGCTGGCTGTCGATGGTCCCCCTCTGGGCGAGGGCGTCCGCCACCTCCCGGAAAGCCGTCTGGATGGCTTTTTCGTACTGAGCTATGTATATGTCCCGGTCGGCCTTGGCTACGGCAAGACCTGCCAGCCTGGACCCCGTGTCGAAGATGGGCAGCGTGATCTGCGGTGCGAAAGTCCAGACGCCGGAGCCCGCCTCGAAAAGGCCTGCGAGCCGCGCACTGCTGCCCCCCAGGGAGCCGGTCAGCAGGACACGCGGGAAGAAGGCGGCCCGCGCAGCGCCGATGTTTGCGTTTGCGGCCTTCAACTGGTTCTCTGCCTGCACGATATCGGGCCTGCGGAGGAGCACCTCCGAGGAAAGGCCGGGCGAGACATCCCTGGGCGGACTTATCGCGTCCAGCTCTTCGGACAGGAGGTCCGCAGGCACGGGCGCACCGACCAGGAGGTTGAGGGCGTTTTCATCGAGGGCAACGACGCGGGTAAAGGCCGCCACGTCCGCCCGCGCGGCCTCAAGGAGCGTCTGGGCCTGCCGGAGGTCGAGGGCCGACGAGGAGCCGACCTTGAACCTCCGCTCGATCAGGTCGAAGGAGGACCGGCGGGTCGTGAACGTCGAGTGGGTGAGCTTCAGGTTGTCCCGGTCGGCCGCCAGCGTCATATAGGCATAGGCGACCTGTGCCATGAGCGATATCCGGGCGCTCCTGAGGGCCTGCTCGGTCGCCAGGTATTGCTGCAGGGCGCTCTCCTTGAGGCTCCGGATGCGCCCGAAAAAGTCCAGCTCCCATGCGCTGACGCCCACCCCTAGGTCGTATTGCCTGACGATCTCGGACCTGCCTATCATCGAGAGGTCGGACGCCACCTTCTCGGCGCTTAAGTCGCCGAACGCGGACACGGTAGGGAAAAGCTGCGCCCGCTGTATCCGGTAAAGGCCCTGCGCCCTTTCTATGTTCAACGCCGCTATCCTAAGGTCCCGGTTGTTTGCGAGGGCGAGGGTTATGACCTTTTGGAGGCGCGCATCCGTATAGAAATCGCGCCAGCCGACGTCTGCGGCAAGCGGGGCCGCCTGGATCTCCCGGGTCGCCGCGTAGGCCGGGCCTGTAGGCCACCCTGGCGGGACGGGCGGCTCCGGACGCGAGTAGTGGGGCATCATCGTGCACCCGGCCAGCCAGATAACCGCGAGGACGATGATGAGGGCGTTTCGCGTCATGGCCCGCCTCCTTCCGAAAGCACTGCCGGGCCCGGGGGGCTTACGGGCGGCGGGTCCGTCCGCTTCGTCTTCAGCTTCCCCGAGACGAGGACGAAGAAAAGGGGGATATAGAAAAGGTCGATGAAGGTCGCTGAGAGCATTCCGCCGGTCACTGCCGTGCCTATGGCCTTCATCGCCCCGGCCCCGGCGCCTGTGGCGAGGGCGAGGGGAAGGACGCCGAAGAAGAACGCCATCGAGGTCATGATAACCGGCCTCAGCCTCAGCCTTGCCGCCTCAAGCGTTGCTTCGACGAGGCCTGCGCCGTGGGCTAACCTGTCGCGGGCGAATTGGATGATAAGTATGGCGTTCTTTGTCGTCAGGCCGAGGGTCGTCAGAAAGCCGATCTGGAAGTAGACGTCGTTCGGCATGCCCCGCAGCCAGGTCGCCGCTGCCGCCCCGAAGAGGCCCAGGGGCAGCATGAAAAGGTTGGCGAGGGGTATCCGCCAGCTCTCGTAGAGGGCCGCCACGCAAAGGAATATGACGAGAACAGAAAAGGCATACAGGAGCGGCGCCTGAGAGCTCGCCATCCGCTCCTGGTAGGAAAGGCCCGTCCAATCGTAGCCGATCCCTGCCGGCAGCTTTGCCGTGATCTCCTCCATCGCCCGCATCGCCTCCCCGGAGCTCCTTCCCGGCGGGGGCTCGCCCCAGATGTTCATCGAGGAAGCGCCGTTATAGCGCTCCAGCCTCGGTGAACCGTAAGTCCAGCGGCCGGAGGTGATGGCGGAGAAGGGCACCATCTTCCCGGCAGTGTTGCGCACGTAAAGCCTTTCGATGTCGCCCGGCAACATGCGGTAGGGGGCGTCCGCCTGGGCATAGACGCGCTTGACGCGGCCGCTTTCCACGAAATTGTTGACGTAGGCGCTGCCGAAGGCCTCCGATATGGTGTTGTGTATGGACGTGATAGTGATGCCGAGGGCGCCTGCCTTCGCCCAGTCCACATCGACCCTGTACTGGGGCACGTCCTCCATGCCGTTGGGCCTCATGGAAGTCAGCCTTTTGTCCTTCGAGGCCATAAACAGGAGCTGGTTGCGGGCAGCCATCAGCTTTTCGTGGCCGAGTGCGCCACGGTCGAGCAACTGGAAGTCGAACCCCCTGGCGTTGCCCAGCTCGACCACCGGGGGTGGGGGGAAGACGAAGACCAGGGCGTTGCGTATGCCGGCGAAGGCCTTCGACGCGCGCTCCGCTACGGCCTTTGCCCTTAACGACGTCCGGTTGCGGAGATGCCAGTCCTTGAGCATGACGAAGACCATGCCGTTAGTCTGGCCAGTCCCGGAAAAACCGTAGCCTGCGACGTTGAGGCAGGACTTGACCGCAGCGCCTTCTTTCTTCTCGAAATACGTCTGGATATCGCCCAGGATCTTTTGCGTTTGCTCCCTCGTGGAGCCCGTCGGCATCATCACCTGGGCGAAGAGCACCCCCTGGTCCTCATCGGGAAGAAAACCGGTCGGCAGGCGCAGGAACAAAAGTCCGACGCCTGCCACGATCAAGCCGTAGACGACGAGATAGCGGAGCTTTCTCGACAGGGAGCGCTCCACAGTCCGTACGTATTTGTCCCTCGTGCGGAAGAAAAACCGGTCGAACCGCGAGAAGATGGGGCGCAGGAAGAAGACCGCGTTTTGCCCCGGTTCCTCGCCCGCCCGCACAGGTTTCAGGAGGGAGGCGCAGAGGACCGGCGTCAGGATCAGGGCGACGACGACGGAGAGCAGCATGGCGGCGATGATCGTCAGGGAGAACTGGCGGTAGATCACGCCTGTAGAGCCGCCGAAGAAGGCCATAGGGCCGAAGACCGCCGCCAGGACCAGCCCGATGCCGATCAGGGCGCTCGTGATCTGCCCCATCGACTTGGCGGTGGCCTCCCTCGGGGGAAGCCCCTCCTCGCGCATGATCCTTTCCACGTTCTCGACGACGACTATAGCGTCGTCCACGAGGAGGCCGATTGCGAGCACCATAGCGAACATGGTCAGCATGTTGATGGAGAACCCGAAAAGTCCGAGGACGGCAAAGGTCCCGAGGATCACGACCGGCACGGCGATGGTCGGTATCAACGTCGCCCTGATGCTCCCCATGAAGAGCCACATAATGAGGAAGACGAGGAGGATGGCCTCGAGGAGGGTCTTAACCACCTCGTTGATGGCCACCCTGATGAAGGGGGTCGTGTCGTAAGGGTAGACCACCTTCATCCCCTTAGGGAAATAGCGGCTCATCTCCTCCATTTTTGCCTTTACGGCGTTGGCTGTCTCCAGGGCGTTTGCGCCGGCGATCTGCCGGATGGCCATGCCTGCGGCCGGCCTCCCGTTGTAAAGGACATCGACGTCGTATAGCTCCGTCCCAAGCTCTGCCCGTCCGACGTCCCTGATGCGGACGATTGAACCGTCCGGGTTGACGCGGATGGGGATGGAGGTGAACTGCTCCGGGGTCTTCAGAAGGTTTTGGACGATAATGGAGGCGTTGAGGCGCTGCCCATCGACTGCGGGCAGCCCGCCGAACTGTCCGGCTGAGACCTCGACGTTGTAAGACTGGAGCGCGGCTACGACATCTTCCACGGTCATGGAGTAATTGACCAGCTCGTCCGGGTTAAGCCAGATGCGCATCGCATACTGGGTTCCGAACTCCTCCACCTCGCCCACGCCCGGGACGCGGGCGATCACCTTTTCGAGGCTCGACTGGGCATAGTCCCGGAGGTCGTTGCCATCCATGCTGCCGTCTTCGGAGATCAGGCTCACCACCATCAGGTAGTTCCTGGTGGCCTTGCCGACGCTGATGCCCTGCAACTGTACGACCTGCGGTAGGCTCGCCATGGCGAGCTGGAGCTTGTTCTGCACCTTGGCCCAGGCGAGGTCCGGGTCCATGCCGGGGGCGAAGGTGAGCTCCGTGCGGGAAGTGCCGGAGGAGTCGCTTACGGCCGACAGATAGATCATCTTGTCGATGCCCGTCATCTTCTGCTCGATGATCTGGGTGACGGTGTTTTCGACGGTCTCCGCCGACGCGCCTGGATAGAAGGCCTGTATGTAGATCGAGGGCGGCGCTACCGGAGGGTACTGCGATATGGGCAGCTTATAGATGGCGAGGGCGCCCGCCAGCATGATGATGATGGCGATGACCCAGGCGAAGACCGGGCGGTCCAGGAAGAATTTCGAGAGCATCACGCACCCCCGGTCAGCGCGCGGCAGGCGGCCGACCGCCCTTGCCGGCGTCAGGACCGTCCTTCCGGCCGGTCTCAAAGAGGACGACCTTTGCCGGGGCGCCTGGCCGCACTTTCTGCGCGCCCTCGACTATCACCCGGTCTCCGGGCGCAAGGCCGGAGGTGACGAGCCACTTGTCGCCGATAGCGCGATCCACCGTAAGCATCCGCTGCTCTACCTTGTCGTCCCGGCCGACGAGGAGCGCCACCGGGTTACCCTTGCGGTCGCGGGAGATTCCCTGCTGGGGCGCGAGAATAGCGCGCTCTACCACCCCTTCCTGGACGAGGGCGCGCACGTACATGCCGGGCAGTAGGACGTGCTTCGGGTTGGGGAAGGTGATGCGGACGATGAACGAGCCGGTGGTCTGGTCAACGGTAATGTCGGAAAAATCGAGCCTCCCCTCGAAGGGGTAGGGCGTGCCGTCTTCCAGGAGCAGTCTCACGCGGGCGCTCTCGCGGCCGCCGTCCTCCATCAGGCCGGCTGCCAGGTTGCGCTTGAGCTTCAGTAGGCTGGCGCTCGACTGTGTAACGTCTATGAATATCGGATCTAGCTGCTGGATGGTGGCCAACGGGATGACCTGGTTCGCAGTGGCCAGCGCCCCCACCGTGATGGTGGACCTGCCGATGCGCCCGGTGATCGGCGCAGTCACGCGTGTGTATGCAAGGTTGATGCGGGCCGTCTCCTGGGCCGCCTTGTTCGCTGCGATGTCGGCTATGGCCTGCTGGAGGGCGGAGGCCGCATCATCGTAGTCCTGTTTGCTGACGGCGTCTATCGTCACGAGGTCCTTGTAGCGCTCCATCCTCGACCGGATGGCCGTCACGTTGGCCTCGGCCCTGGCGAGACCGGCGCTTGCGCTCGCGTAGGCCGCCTCGTACATCGCCGGGTCGATCTGGTAGAGCAGCTCGCCCGCCTTTACGTCCGTCCCTTCCTGGAAGAGGCGCTTCTTAACGATGCCGCTGACCTGGGGGCGCACTTCCGCTACGAGCTGCGACGTTATGCGCCCCGGCAGCTCCGTCGTGATCGCCACACGCTCGGGCCGGATGACGACAACGGCCGCCTCTGGGAGGGCGGTCTTTGGAGGTCCGCCGTGTCCGGATTTGCCGCAGCCCGCCAGTGCAAGAAAAACGATGACGAGTCCGACCGCCCAAATTGCCTTTTGCCTGCTCTCACTCGGCATACGTACTTCCTCGCCGCGGCTGTGGCCGGCCCGCTTTCGTTTCGTGACCGGCTGCCTCTATGCCGGCCAGGGAGAATGCGATCACGTGCTGTGCATAGGCTTCTATGTCGTCCACGCGCCAGAAGGCGTGCTCACCGCCGTGACACGCCTTTTCGACACGGGTGATGACCGCCGGGATAACACACTGGCTCATAACGCTTAAGGTGCAGAAGCGGGCCTGGCCCTTCGAGCCGCTCCCGCCGATAATCTCGCCTATGACCGCTTCTATCCTGCTGCGCAGGGGCTCCAGCTCCTCTCTCATGACCTCTTCGAGCAGCCCCGTGGGGCTTGCGAGCTCTTTGTGACTTATGCTGAACTCGCGGTTCTCCTCGTCGCTGATCCTTTCGAGGAGCGCCCTGATCTGCCCCCGCAGCCGCTGCTCGGCCGGGGCATTTGCGGGGACGCCTCCGTCCGGCGGGTGCGCCTCGATGGAGTCGCGGAAGGCCCGCCGCCACGCCTCCCTGTACAATGTCTCCTTGTCGCCGAAGTGGTAGTTCACTGCCGCAATGTTCGCGCCTGCCGTCTCGCTGATCTCGGCGATTGTCGCTTCGTGGTATCCCTTTTCAGCGAAGATCCTGCCAGCCGCACCCAGGAGGCTGCTGCGGGTCTTCATGGAATCCTGCCTGGCGACTTTCATTCCGGCCTCCAAAAGAATAAAAGCATATTCTAAATAGATACTTTAATTAGTCAATAAAAATCTTCGGCACGTATAGACGGGGCGCCCTCGATCTTCAGCATCGGAGCTGGAAATCAAAAAAATCTCGCTTCACTGAAAAAAAGGGAAAAAAATACTTGACAGGGCGTTATATTAGATGATATATAACGATCATAGCGTTATCGATGCCATTAAATAGCGCTTGCAGATGAACATGAACACAGATGGCAAGGCGGTTCCGGATGCCTCTCCTTACCGCCGAGCCTTTGCCCCCGTCAGCGCGGCGACCGGAGGGACCGACGGCCTCTCTCCCTCCGGCCCGCCCCTGACGCCTGACCGCCGCGGCGCCACTCCGGGAAGACCGCGCGATGTCGGACCTACCATCGGACCTATCCACATATGTTCGCGTTCTGTGCTACAATAGGCGCTAAAAGCGGCTGAAGGCCGCTTCGGGAGGGTCTGGGGTGGCGTTGAAGCATATCGATGGAAGGAAAGTAGTCTATCTGCTTGCCGTCGTTGCCGTAGCTTACGCCTTGTTTTTCTATAATCTGGGCGGTTATTCGCTGAAAGAGCCGGACGAGGGGAGATACGCGGAGATACCCCGAGAGATGGTGGAGCAGGGGAATTACCTCGTGCCCCACCTCGATTACGTCCGCTATTTCGAGAAGCCCCCGCTTCTGTACTGGGCATGCGCTGTGTCGTACAAGATATTCGGCGTCAGCGAATTGTCTTTCAGGCTCCCCAACACCGCTTTTGCCGTTTTGTGCGTCCTTGCGACCTGGCTCCTCGCCGCGCGCCTGTTCTCTGCGGAGGCCGGTTTTCTCTCGGCCCTCATTCTGATGACCTCCTTCGGCTTTTTCGGCATGGCCCGCATTGCAACGATCGATATGCTCTTTTCCTTCCTCCTCTCCGTAGCTGTCTTTTCCTTCAATGAATTCTACTGGACGGGGATGCGGCGCTTCCTTTACGTCCTCTCTGTTTCCCTTGCCCTGGCCGTGCTGGCAAAGGGGCCTGCCGCCGTCATCCTGCCCGCTGTGACGGTCGTAATTTTTCTCCTCACCGAGAAGCGTCTTTCGTTCCTGAAAGAGGTCGCTTCCCGGTGGGCGCTTCTGGTCTTCGCCGCTATAGCGGTCCCCTGGTTCGTCATCATCTGCGTGAGGGAAAGGGAATTTTTCCGGTTTTTCTTCATCGACCAGAATATCCTTAGGTTCGTGACAACGAGGCACAACAGGAGCGGCCCACTTTATTATTTCTTGCCTGTGCTTTTCGGGGGGCTTTTCCCCTGGTCCGTATTCATACCGAGGGCCGCCGCCCGCTTCTGGAAAATGCGCGAGCTCCGGCTGCTCTCTATCTGGTGCTGCGTTGTATTCGTTTTTTTCAGCTTCTCCGGCTCGAAGCTGCCGCCCTATATCCTCCCGCTCTTTCCGGCGGCAAGCGTCATCCTTGGCTGCCTCATTACGGAGATGCGCAAGGAGCGTATTCAGCCGGTGGGCGAGACTATCGTTTATGCGTTTTTCTTCGCCCTCGTCGCGGTTGCGGGTCTTGCCGTGTGGTATGGACGCGCCGATGTGCTCTTATCGGATGTCGCCGGCTCCGCCTCCCTGCCGGAGGGACTCAACAGCCTCTCACTCTGGATGCTGGCCGTGTCCCTATTGGCGCTTGCGGCCCTTACGTCAGAGGAGGCGCGCGGCCCCACCGGACTCTTCGTTCTCCTCGCCGCCTTCTCCGTGGCGGTCTGTGTCGGGATTATGGTCCACGTCCGCGTCATCGACCGCTTCGATACGACGAAAGAGCTGGCGCTCACAGCGCGACAAGTGCAGAGAGGGGATGCCGTGGTCGTGAACTACGGCGCTTTCGACGAGACCCTGCCTTTTTACCTGGGCAGGAGGATATACCTGGCTGACTACAAGGGGGAGCTGGAGATGGGGTCGAAATACCCGGACTCGGAAGGGACCTTCCTGGGGCAGGACGCTTTCTTGCAGCTCTTCAGGTCGGGCCGGCCGGTCTTTGTCGTCTTCAAGGAAAAGCGGATCGACCGGCTGCGCGGGCTGGGCATCGAGGAGGCGCCCGTGCTCTGCCGGGCGGACAGGTGCCTTATTGCCAACGGGAGCGCATCTGCGGCGCTGCCTGGACGATAGCCCGGCCCGGCCGGCGGGAGGCTGCGCGACCGGAGGCGGTGGTCCATGCCGCAACATGAAGGACGGCTTTTCGACGACTGGCCGGAGCGTTACGACCGGTGGTTCGAGACGCCCATCGGATCGCTCGTCAAATCGTGCGAGGAGGCCCTCGTCATGGATCTCCTCGCCCCCGCGCCCGGCGAGGCCATACTCGACGCAGGCAGCGGCACGGGGATATTCACCTCGCCCATCCTGGCGGCGGGGGCGTCTGTCACGGGCCTCGACATCTCCCTGCCGATGGTGCAGGCTTCCGTGGGCAGGCTCGGCCGGGCCTCGTTCAGCCCGGTCGTGGCCGACATGGCCTTTCTGCCGTTCAGGGACGCCGTCTTCGACAAATCCGTCTCTATAACCGCCCTGGAGTTCATGAAGGACGGCGCAGGCGCGGTGAAAGAGCTGTTCCGGGTCACTAAGGCTGGGGGCCTCATCGTCGTCGCTACGTTGAACAGCGCAAGCCCCTGGGCGGCGCGGAGGAAAAAAGAGGCCGAAGAAAGGGAGACCATCTTCAGGAAGGCTATATTCAGGTCTGCCGGTGACATGCGCGCCCTCGCACCCTTTCCGGCCGACCTCCGGACGGCCGTCCATTTCGATAAAGACGCAGACCCTGCGTCGGCCGCTTCAATCGAGCTGGAAGGCCGGGAAAAGGGCCTGGAGACGGGGGCCTTTATCGCCGCCAGGTGGCGCAAGCCGCTGTAAAGGCGTTAAGCGTCCGACCACGGCCCGTCAAAGCGCTTCTGCGTTGAACCGCGAGATGCTGCCGCTCTCCAGGTTCCTCCGGTAGACCCTGACGAAGAAAAGTGAAGTCGCTGCAAGGTAGGCAGCCGCAATGAGGGCGCCGGCGGCGAGATCGAATGCATAGCCCGCCGGCAGATTCCCCGTAGCGAGGACTGCGCGGCAGCTCTCGAAGACGTACGCCGGCGGGATCACCCTGGCGAAGACCTGCAGGTAGGGCGGCAGCGTCGAGATCGGGTAATAGACGCCTGAAAAGATCGAAAGCACCATCGGTATGGGCCATCCGAGCCACTCGGCCGAAGGGCCGAGACGGAAGATGATGCCGGATACGAATATGCCCATCGCTATGCCGACAAAGGCGGCCGCCCCGCTCGTTATGCTGGTGAGTATGAGGCCGCCGAGGTACTCCCTTACCTTGAGGGGGGAGGCGAAAAAATTTATGAAGTTCTGGCTCCAGATGTCCTCCAGGAAGGCCATCATGATGCCCTGCTCGATCCTTGCCATGAACTCCCACAGGATAATGGCGCCCAGGATGACCGTGATGAAGCTGAAGGTGGCCTGGCCCAGGGAGCCCAGGTATCTGCTTATGAACCCCCACTGGATGATGTCTATGATGAGCCAGAGGAAGATGCTCACCAGACGGGTAGGGTTGCTCTTGAAAAGGAATACCTGCCGCACGAAGATCGCCAGGGTCCTGTAAAGGCTCATTCGCTCATTCCTTCAGGGAGACGGGCTCCCGCGCAACCGTTATGAAAAGCTCTTCGAGGTCTTTCTTCCCGTGCTCAGCCGGGAGCTTGCCGGGGTCGCCCTCAAGCAGTATCTGCCCGTGGGACAGAAAAAGCACCTTGTCGCAGACCTCCTCGATCTCGCTCATATTGTGGGACGTCCAGAGTATGCCCGCTTTTACGCTGCGGACATAGTTCTTTATCTTCTCGCGGACGAGGAGCGATATGCTGGGGTCGAGCGAGGCGGTCGGCTCGTCGAGAAGGAGGAGCCTCGGCCTGTTCATTAGCGCCTTTGCAAGGCTCAGGCGGCTGAGCTCGCCGGAGGAGAGCAGCCCCGACTTCTTATCTGCGAGGCGCTCCAGGTCGAACTCGGCCACGAGGTCCGCTATCCTCTCTTTTATCTTTCGGACCCCGTAAAGGAGGGCGAAGACGTACAGGTTCTGCCGGACCGTGAGGTTGGCGGGCACGTGGGCATAGACCGCCGCGAAGTTGACGCTGCAACTGATCTCCGACCTGTGCCTGTCCAGGTCTTTCCCCAGCACCTCGATGGCGCCCTCCGTCGCCTTCAGGATGCCGAGGATCATGTTGATGGTCGTAGTCTTGCCTGCCCCGTTGGGACCGAGGAGACCGACGATCTCCCCCTGGGCCACCGAGAAGGAGACACGGTCGAGCGCCCTGAAAGGGCCGTAGTCCTTCGTCAGGCCCGTGATCTTCAGGATGCATTCGCCGCTTCCACTAGCGCTGCAATCGTCCATATACAGTAGGATAGTGAAGAACGGGCCAAATTGCAAAACCGGGGGCAGTGAGGGAAAACCGGCGAGAAAGTCCCGGGGCGGCGGAGGGCCGCACAAAGGCGGCCCGTCCCGGCGAGCGCATCGACGTCCGCTTAAGACGGATATCCTACCTTGCTATGACGATGATCTGACCCTTCATGCCGCGCGGACCGGCCTATGTTACCGGGCCGGCGGAGAAAACTTTCAGGAAGCCTTCGGGTATGTGGACGACCTTCCTCGACCGGTAGTCGAAGGCGAGCACGGACGTCTCGGCGAGGGCAATGAGCTGCTTATCTCTTGTCAACCTTTGATAGACGCGGAAGCCCTTCCCCGTGAACGCCCCGAACTGCGTCTCGACAGCGATCTCCTCCGAGAGAAAGGCCTCAGCCCTGAAACTTACCGTAAGATCGACGATGATGATGCCTGTGGCGCCGTCACCCAGGTTGCCCTCTGCGAGGCCCATTGAATGAAAGACGTGCGCCCTGGCGCGGCTCAGGAGCAGGACGGTGTTGTCCGTGCCGAAGTGGCCGCCGGAGCTTAGGTCCTCCGGCCCTATCTTTGCCGGGTACCGGAATGCGTACCGCTCCTGCTCGACCAGCCTCACCTCGGACTCCTCATCTGTGGATTTTTAAAAAGCCTTATGAGCCTGCTTGCTAACACCCGATTGTACGGTCAGAAATTATCACGCGGACCTGACTCTGTCAATAAATAGACGCCTATCATTTCACTTGACTAAAGGGGGTCCCGGTGTGATATAAAAAGTAAAGAGCAGCCTTTCAAAGGTATGGAAGGCAGGCCCCGCAGGGGCCATTACAAAGTGCAATATATTTAAGCGGCCACGAAGGCCCGTCCACCATCATAGGAGGTGGTCTTCGCGGCCGCTTTTTGTTTCGGCGAAGCCGAGGGGAGGGCAGGTTGGCAAGACATTGCTTGTTGCTTCTCACTGTGGCCCTGCTTGCAGGGACAGCGGCATGGGCAGAGGACAAGGACAGAATGCAGCTTGAGCAGATAGTCGTGACGGCTACGAGAACGGAGGTTGAGGCCTCCCAGGCCCCTGCGTCCACCAGTGTCGTCACGCAGGAGGAGATACAGAACAGGCAGATCGTTGCCCCCGACGAGGCGGTCGATACGCTGCCGGGCGTCTTCAGCACGCGGGGCAAGGGCATTACGGACACGCAGGCGAGCATCAACCTCCGGGGTATGCCGGGCCAGGAGCGCACCCTGGTCCTCCTTGACGGCATGCCTCTCAACAGCGCCTGGGATGGTACGGTCCAGTTCGGCGGTCTGAACCCTGAGGACATCAGGCGGATGGAGGTGGTAAGAGGCCCCTTCTCCAGTCTCTACGGGGGCTATGCCATGGGCGGCGTGGTCAACATCATCACGAAGATGCCCGAAAAGGAGGAGGTCAAGGTGGGGCTGACCGCCGGGTCCGACGGTTACTTCAGGAGCTATGCCTCCGTCGGCAACAAGTACGATAACAAGCTCTCCATATTTGTCAGCACCGGCTACCAGATTACAGGGGGCTACCAGAACAACTTCGTCAGCACCTATCCGCTCGGTTATGGCGGGATTCCGGCGCCGTACGGGGGGGTCTCTGGCGGCCACCCGTCGCAGGCCAGCACCGGCCAGCCGACCTACATCTTAGGCAGCACCGGCGATAATCGCTGGTGGGACTATGGCATCACCGCAAAGGTGGCGTACGACGTGACGCCCACATCGCAATTCAATTTTTCCTATTACAGGACAGCCTACCAGTACGGGTACGGTGCGCCCAACAGCTACCTTTACAACAGCGCCGGGGCAAGGGTGTACGGCTACGGCAGCCCGTGGGTCTTCGGCGGTTATCAGGGGGGTGGCATCTATTCCGGGAATTTCGGCTACGACTATGGCGCCTTGGCTACAGATACCTACAAGCTGGGCTACCAGGGAGAGATCGGGGATACCAAGATCAAGACTTTTTTCGGCGTGGCAAAGCAGGGGACGAACTGGTTTAGCGAGCCAGGGTCCGGGTACTCTATGGCCACCACCTGGGCCGGCGGGCCCGGGTTTCTCTACCAGTACCCCAACACTGCGTATTTCTGGGACATCCAGGCGACGAGGCCCATCGGCGACAGGAACATCCTTACCTTCGGCGCGGACTATAGATACGAATGGATCGATTCGACGGAGTGGAACCTCGCCAACTGGAGGGACGCATACAGCAAACAGAGCATCGTCAGCCAGTTGGGGGGCACGGACGCGAAGTATGCCATCTTCGCCCAGGATGAGATCCAGATCGTAAAGCCCCTTAAGGCATATATCGGCGTAAGGGAGGACTGGTGGCACGATTACGCAGGCTATCTCAATCTCACCGGACTTCCTGGCGGTACGACGAACCTTCCGTCGCATTCATCGTCTTACTTCAGCCCCAGGGGCGCGCTCGTATACACCCCGTTCGAGAACGGTAACACGGTCCTCCGGGGCTCTCTTGGCCAGGCCTTCAGGCCGCCGACACTCATGGATCTTTACGGCACGATGGCGTGGCCGGGATGGACCATGTACTCGAACCCTTTGCTCAAGCCGGAGACCAGCACCTCCTGGGAGATTGGAGGCGAGCAAAAGCTCTGGAAGGGGGGCGTTTTCAAGGCAACCTATTTCGAGAACTATATGAAGGACTTCATCGACTGGCAGACGAATGCCACCTTCACCGGAGGTACAGCGGTCAACATAGGCAGGGCGACCATCAAGGGGTACGAGCTTAGCCTGGAGCAGAAGTTCGATAAATGGCTCAGGCTCTTTATGAACTATACGGGCATCGACACGAAAGTGACGAGGGACGCTGCCGATCCGACTGCCGTGGGCGAGCACCTCCCGTACATGCCTTCTCAATTTTTCAACGTTGGCGGGGAAGTCTCATACAGATCTTTTTCCGGTAGCCTTATCGGCAGATACGTAGGCAAGCAATTCGGTGCAAGCGACAACAGCGACACGGTCACCCACGTCTACGGGTCTTACGATCCTTATTTCGTCGCCGACGCCAAGCTCTCGTACCAGATTTGCTCTTTCGCATCGGCTTCTTTGTCGGTCAGGAACATTTTCGATCAGACGTATTACAGTTATTATCTAGCACCGGGAAGGCAATGGTTCGGGACAGTCACGCTAAGATTCTAAAGTGGGTTGCCTCTTTTCTTCTGACGGCGCTCCTTATCATTACGTGGGGGCGGTCCGATGCCGCCCCCACGGGGAGCGTCACGTACAGGGACAAGCTAGGCAGGAGCGTAACCGTGCCGCTTCCGGTGAAGCGGGCGGTCTTCCTCATCTCATACGACCTGGTCCCCATCCTGGGGGTGTGGGACCGGGTGGTAGGCGTGGCGAGGTGGGCCTACGACAACGACATAGTCAGGCAGTCGAAGCCTGACATCCGTTCAATACCGTCCGTCGGTAGCGGCACGGACGTTAACATGGAGGCCCTCCTCAAGCTCAAGCCCGACCTTGTCCTCACGTGGACCTTCAAGCCGGATATCATACGGTACATGGAGGAGCGGGGCCTCAAAGTGATCGCCATCTACCCGGAGAGCCTTGCCGAGCTATACGATGTGATGAGGCTCGACGGCAGGCTTTTCGAGCGGGAGGCCCGCATGGAAAGGGCCATCGGGGAGATGGAGGGGGTCTTCCGCATGGTCCGGGAAAGGGTGACGCGCATCCCTGATGGCCGCAAGAAAAAGGTGCTTTACATAGGCAGCAAACCGACGATAGTGTCGGGAGCCGCAGGCGTCACGAACGATATGATAACCCTCATCCGGGCGCGCAATCCTGCCTCGGTATTCAAGCAGCGTAACATCGAAGTCCCGTTGGAGCGGATCGTAGGGTGGGACCCCGATGTTATAATAATATGGGGTAATGCACGCTATATGCCGTCTGACCTGACAAACGATCCCCAGTGGAGACTGGTTCCGGCGGTGAGAAAAGGACGGGTCTACAAATCGCCCGAATGGAACACCTGGTCGCCCCGCCTCGCGCCTTTCGCGCTCTGGATGGCGGCAAGGACTTACCCCGAGCGTTTCAGGGATATGGATATGGACAAAGTAATTGACGATTTTCACAGGAAGGTGTACGGCGTCCCAGGGAGGGCGTGGCATTAAATGCGGCTAAAAAGGGCCTTCTATATCCTGATGATCCTTTCCCCTTTCATGGTAGGCTTCTTTGCCCTTTTCGCGGGGGCATACGGCATGACCCCCCTCGACGTGCTCAGCGCCCTTATCGGTCGCCTGCCCTTTTCCCACAGTCTTGCGGATGAGGCGGAGCGCGGCATCATCATGGGCATCCGCCTGCCGAGGGTCATCCTCGCCGGGCTTGTGGGCCTCATCCTCTCCGGCTCCGGCGTCACCCTCCAGGGGCTGTTCCGCAACCCCCTGGTCGATCCGTTCATCCTGGGCGTCTCTGCGGGCGCGGCCCTTGGTTGCGCCCTTTCCATAGGCTTTTTCCCCCATGTCCCCATACAGGTCATGGCCTTCGTCTTCGGCATCGCGGCCGTAATACTCGCCTATACGATGGCCCGGACGCAAGGAGAGATATCGCGGCTGCCCCTGGTGCTCTCAGGGGTGATCGTCTCCGCCTTCTTCACGGCCCTCGTCTCCATCGTTAAGTTCCTCGTCGATCCGCACCAGCTGCAGAGCATCGTCTACTGGCTGATGGGGAGCTTCTCCCTGGCCGGCTGGCCGGGTGTTGAAGTCGCGCTCCTCGGGGCCGTCGCCCTTCTGCCTGTCTATCTCATGCGGTGGAGGCTCAACGTGCTTAGCATGGGGGAGGATGAGGCGAAGTCCCTGGGCATCAACATGAAGAGGGACCGCATGGTCCTTCTGGTCTTGGCGTCGCTCTCCGTGAGCATAGCGGTCTCGGTGAGCGGCATCATAGGGTGGGTGGGCCTTATCGTGCCCCACCTGGTCCGCATGGCGACGGGGCCGGACCACAAGAGCCTGGTGCCTTTGTCGATGGCGGCGGGCGCGGCGTTTATGATACTTGCCGATACGGCGGCCAGGGGGCTGACCGCCTTCGACGTCCCCGTGGGCATCGTGACGGCCATTTTGGGCGCCCCTTTCTTTATTTACCTCATGAAGCGGGGAGGGAAGGAGAGCTGGGGGAGTTGATGCGGAAGGCCACGGTGAAGGGGCGCCATTGCTGACGGTGAGCGGGCTTTGTTTCAGTCACGGGCGGGAAGCGGACGTGCTGCGGGGCGTCGGCCTGGAGGCCGGAGGCGGCGAGATCACGACGATCCTGGGGCCGAACGGCTGCGGAAAGACGACGCTTTTCAAGTGCATCGGCGGCCTCTGGAAGCCGAAGAAAGGCGCGGTGAGACTCGAAGGCGCCGATCTCCTCCAGCGCACCCATACCGAGCGCGCGAAGCTCCTCGCCACCGTGCCCCAGGAGCACGAGGCGGCCTTCCCCTATTCCGTCTTCGACATGGTGCTCATGGGGCGGGCTGCGCGCGTAGGCGCTTTCTCCACCCCCTCGCGGCATGACCGCGACAGGACGGACGAGGCGCTTATCGAGGCCGGGATCGAGAACTTGAGGGACAAGGCGTGCACCAAATTGAGCGGGGGAGAAAAGCAGCTTGTCCTCATCGCCCGGGCGCTCGCCCAGGACGCGCCCATCCTGCTCCTCGACGAGCCGGTCTCCCATCTCGATTTCAGGCATCAGCTCCTCATTCTGAAGAAGATAAGGCGTCTGGCCGGTGAGAAGCGGCTCATCGTGCTTATGACGCTCCACGACCCCAACCTGGCCATGCTTTTTTCGGACCGCGTGGTCCTGATGAACGGGGGCACGGTTGTCTCGGCAGGCGCGCCCCAGGCGGTCATCACCGAGGAGGCCTTGAAGCAGGTCTATGGGATCGACGTACGCGTCATAAGCTGGAACGGTTTCCGCATCGTCTACCCGGAGGGCGGAGCATGATCGAGATCAGGGCGCTGACAAAGACCTACGGCCCGGTTACGGCCGTTAACCGTGTCACCCTCGCGATAGAGACGGGGGAGGTCTTCGGCCTCCTCGGTCCCAACGGGGCGGGAAAGACGACGCTTATAAAGATGCTCACGCTCCTTTCGCGGCCCGATTCGGGGAGCTGCACGATAGAGGGCCTGGATGCGTCGCGGCCTTTAGGCATTAAGCGGCTGATCGGCGTAATGCCCCAGGAGAACAACCTGGAGCGGGACCTGACAGCCAGGGAGAACCTCCTTATTTACGGGATGCTTCACGGCCTCTACGACCTCCCGGCGCAGATAAACCGGACGCTTGCCGCCGTCGGCCTTCTCGATAGAAAGGACTCCTTCGTCGCCGATTTTTCGGGCGGGATGCAGAGGAGGCTCCTCCTGGGCAGGGCGCTTATGACGCAGCCTGCCGTCGTCTTTCTGGATGAGCCTTCCATCGGCCTCGACCCGCAGATAAGGCGCCAGATGTGGGACCTGATACGGAAGGCGCGGATAGAGGGGCGGACGGTGGTCATCACTACGCACTATATAGAAGAAGCCGAGGCGCTCTGCGACAGGGTGGGAATTCTCGCGAAGGGCAGGCTGATTGCCCTCGATAGCCCGGCCGGCTTGAAGACCAGGGTGGGAGAGTACGTGGTCGAGTTCGTCAACGCCGAAGGTCGCCTCGTTCAACACATATGCCGGAACAGGGAGGAGGCCCACGAGGCAGCCAAGAAATGGCTGGGACAAGATGGCCAACCCCCGGCACCGAGCCAGCTTTTTCATCCTTTTGATGAGGGGGAGGCTCCGCCGGCTTTGCCGG
>Ga0326727_10011334_pt1 | contig 20810 bp, 16 predicted proteins | sample MB2enrmetagenome_FD_207643 | JGI IMG/M metagenome (GOLD analysis project Ga0326727, IMG submission 207643) | Lab enriched peat soil microbial communities from McLean, Ithaca, NY, United States - MB29MY | ecosystem: Environmental > Terrestrial > Soil > Wetlands > Peat | place: USA: New York...
GCGATCGAGCGCAGCTTGTTCATCACGCTGCCGGTGCCCGCCGGAATCAGCCGCCCGACGATGACGTTCTCCTTCAGCCCAGTCAGGTTGTCGAGCTTGCCCGCCGTCGCCGCCTCGGTCAGCACGCGGGTGGTCTCCTGGAACGACGCCGCGCTGATGAAGCTGTGCGTCTGCAGGCTGGCCTTGGTGATGCCCTGCAGCACCGGCATCGCCTGCGCCGGGCGGTCCTCGGCGCCTAACCTCGCGTTCTCCCGCTCGAAATCGACGCGGTCCACCTGCTCGCCGGCCAGGAAGGTGGTGTCGCCCGGCTCGAGGATTTCCACCTTCTGCAGCATCTGGCGGACGATCACCTCGATGTGTTTGTCGTTGATCTTCACGCCCTGCAGCCGGTAGACGTCCTGGATCTCGTTCACCAGGTAGTCGGACAGGGCCTCGACCCCGAGCACCTTGAGGATGTCGTGCGGCACCCGCGGCCCGTCCACCAGCGGGTCGCCGCGACGCACGAAGTCGCCCTCCTGGACCGAGACGTGCTTGCCCTTGGGGATCAGATACTCGGACTCCTCGCCGGTCTCGTCGTTCTTCACGATCACCCGCCGTCTCGACTTGTAATCCTTGCCGAATTCCACCCGACCGTCGATCTCGGCGATGATCGCGTGGTCCTTCGGCCGGCGCGCCTCGAACAACTCGGCCACCCGCGGCAGGCCGCCGGTGATGTCGCGGGTCTTGCTGCCCTCGCGCGGGATGCGCGCCAGCACGTCGCCGGCCGCCACCTCGGCGCCGTTCTCCACCGACAGGATCGAGTCCGGGCTGAGGAAGTAGCGTGCGTCGGTGCCGTTGGGCAGCCGCAGCACGCCCCCGGCCTCGTCCTTCAGCTGCAGGCGGGGCCTGAGATCGACGCCGCGCGCGCTCTGCTTGTAGTCGACCACCACCTTGGAGGTCAGCCCGGTCACCTCGTCCATGCGTTCGACCAGGGTGACGCCCTCGATCAGGTCGAGGTACTCCACCTTGCCGGCCCGCTCGGTGATGATCGGCAGGGTGAACGGGTCCCACTCGGCCATTTTCTGGCCGCGCACGACCTTCGCCCCCTCGTCGGTCAGCAGCCGCGCGCCGTACGGCACCCGGAAGCGGGCCCGCTCGCGGTTCTTGTCGTCGGCCAGCACCAACTCGCAGTTGCGGCTCATCACCACCGGCACGCCCTGGCTGTTCATCACCACGGCGCGGTTGCGCACCGTCACCACGCCGTCGTGGCTGGCCTCCGCGCTCGACTGCTCGGCGCCGCGCTGCGCCGCGCCGCCGATGTGGAAGGTGCGCATGGTGAGCTGGGTGCCCGGCTCGCCGATCGACTGGGCGGCGATCACGCCGACCGCCTCGCCGACGTTCACCGGCGTGCCGCGCGCCAGGTCGCGCCCGTAGCAATGGGCGCAGACGCCGACCTTCGACTCGCAGGTCAGCACCGAGCGGATCTTCACCGACTCGACGTAGGCGCGCTCGATGCGCTCGGCGTGCTCCTCCTCGATCAGCGTGTTGGTCGGCACCAGCACCTCGCCGCCGACCGGGTCGAGCACGTTCTCCGCCGTGGTGCGGCCGAGGATGCGCTCGGTCAGGCTGGACACCACCTCGCCGCCATCCATCACCGGCCGCACGGTCAGCCCGCGCTCGGTGCCGCAATCCTCCTCGACGATGATGCAGTCCTGCGCCACGTCGACCAGCCGGCGGGTCAGATAGCCGGAATTGGCGGTCTTCAGCGCGGTGTCCGCCAGCCCCTTGCGGGCGCCGTGGGTGGAATTGAAGTACTCGAGGACGGACAGCCCCTCCTTGAAGTTGGCGATGATCGGCTGCTCGATGATCTCGCCCGAGGGCTTGGCCATCAGGCCACGCATGCCGGCAAGCTGGCGCATCTGCGCCGGCGAGCCGCGCGCGCCGGAATGGCTCATCATCCATACCGCGTTGGTGCTGCGGCCCGCCTCCTGCTTGGAGATCTCGCGCATCATCGCGCTCGACACCTCGTCGGTGCAGCGCGACCAGGCATCCACCACCTTGTTGTAGCGCTCGCCGGCGGTGATCAGCCCGTCCTGGTACTGCTGCTCGAACTCCTTCACCTCTTCCTGGGTCTCGGCGATCAGCTTCCCCTTCTCCTCCGGGATGATCAGGTCATCCTTGCCGAACGAGATGCCGGCGCGGGCGGCCTGGGTGAAGCCCAGCCCCATCAGCCGGTCGGCGAAGATCACGCACTCCTTCTGGCCGCAGTGGCGGTAGACCACGTCGATCACGTCGGAGACCTGCTTCTTGGTCAGCTGGCGGTTGATCAGGCTGAACGGCACCGCCGGGTGGACCGGCAGCACCTGGGCGATCAGCATGCGCCCGGCGGTGGTCACCACGCGCTGCGTGGTCGGCTTGCCGTCGGGCTCCAGCACCTGGATGCGCGCACGGATCTTGTCGTGCAGGCCGATCACGCGGTGGTGCAGCGCCGCCTCGATCTCGCCGATTGTGGCGAAGGCGGGCGCCCGCTCGTCGGCAACCCCCCGGAACTCCGCGGTCTCCAGCGACAGGTAGTAGATGCCGAGCACGATGTCCTGGCTCGGCACGATGATCGGCTTGCCGTTGGCCGGGCTGAGGATGTTGTTGGTCGACATCATCAGCACGCGCGCCTCCAGCTGCGCCTCCAGCGAGAGCGGCACGTGCACGGCCATCTGGTCGCCGTCGAAGTCGGCGTTGAACGCGGTGCACACCAGCGGGTGCAGCTGGATCGCCTTGCCCTCGATCAGCACCGGCTCGAACGCCTGGATCCCGAGGCGGTGCAGCGTCGGCGCCCGGTTCAGCATCACCGGGTGCTCGCGGATCACCTCCTCCAGGATGTCCCACACCTCGGGACGCTCCTTCTCCACCATCCGCTTGGCCGCCTTGATGGTGGTGGCGTGGCCGTATTTCTCCAGCTTGGCGTAGATGAACGGCTTGAACAGCTCGAGCGCCATCTTCTTGGGCAGCCCGCACTGGTGCAGCTTGAGCTCCGGTCCCACCACGATGACCGACCGGCCCGAGTAGTCCACGCGCTTGCCCAGCAGGTTCTGGCGGAACCGTCCCTGCTTGCCCTTCAGCATGTCCGAGAGCGACTTCAGTGGCCGCTTGTTGGCGCCGGTGATGGCCCGGCCCCGGCGGCCGTTGTCGAACAGCGCGTCCACCGCTTCCTGCAGCATGCGCTTCTCGTTGCGCACGATGATGTCCGGCGCCCGCAGCTCGATCAGTCGCTTCAGGCGGTTGTTGCGGTTGATCACGCGGCGGTACAGATCGTTCAGGTCCGAGGTGGCGAACCGCCCGCCATCCAGCGGCACCAGCGGGCGCAGCTCGGGCGGGATCACCGGCACCACGTCGAGGATCATCCATTCCGGCTTGGCGCCGGAATCGGCGAACGCCTCGATCAGCTTCAGCCGCTTCACCAGCTTCTTGCGCTTGGCCTCGCTCGTGGTCTCCTTCAGCTCGCCGCGCAGGCGGACCCGCTCGGCGTCGGTGTCGATGCCCTGCAGGATGCCCTTGATCGCCTCGGCGCCGATCCCCGCCCGGAACGCGTCCTCGCCGAACTCGTCCTGCTTGGCCAGCAGCTGGTCCTCGGAGAGCAGCTGGTGCAGCTTGAGGTCGGTGAGCCCGGGCTCCAGCACCACATAGCTCTCGAAGTAGAGGATCTTCTCCAGTTCCTTGAGCGTCAGGTCGACCATCAGCCCGATCCGGCTGGGCAGCGACTTCAGGAACCAGATGTGCGCCACCGGCGAGGCGAGCTCGATGTGGCCCATCCGCTCGCGGCGCACCTTGGCCAGCGTCACCTCGACGCCGCACTTCTCGCAGATGATGCCGCGGAACTTCATCCGCTTGTACTTGCCGCACAGGCACTCGTAGTCCTTGATCGGGCCAAAGATGCGGGCGCAGAACAGGCCGTCCCGCTCCGGCTTGAAGGTGCGGTAGTTGATCGTCTCGGGCTTCTTGATCTCGCCGTAGGACCAGGAGCGGATTTGCTCCGGCGAGGCCATCTGGATGCGGATCTGATCGAAGGTCACGGACTGGCCGGTCTGGCCAAGGATCTTCATCAGCTCGTTCATGCTCTCACCTCGCACGCCGGGGCCGCCGCCCCGGCGACTTGAAAGGTTTGATCCGACTTTTCGATTGGCTCAGGCCGCCCGCATATCGAGGTCGACGTTGAGCCCGAGGGACTTCAACTCCTTCACCAGCACGTTGAAGCTCTCGGGAACGCCGGCCTCGAAGGTGTCCTGCTCGCGCACGATCGCCTCGTAGACCTTGGTCCGGCCGGATACGTCGTCGGACTTCACCGTCAGCATTTCCTGCAGCGAATAGGCGGCGCCGTACGCCTCCAGCGCCCACACCTCCATCTCGCCGAACCGCTGGCCGCCGAACTGCGCCTTGCCGCCCAACGGCTGCTGGGTCACCAGGCTGTATGGGCCGATCGAGCGGGCGTGGATCTTGTCATCCACCAGGTGGTGCAGCTTCAGCATGTAGATGTAGCCCACCGTCACCTTGCGCTCGAACGGCTCCCCGGTGCGCCCGTCGGTCAGCACCACCTGGCCCGAGGTATTGAGGCCGGCACGCCGCAGCAGGTCCTCGATATCGGCCATGCGCGCGCCATCGAACACCGGGCTGGAGATCGGTACCCCCTTGCGCAGGTTCTCGCACAGCTCGATCAGCTGCTCGTCGTTCATCGGCGCGATCTGCTCGGCGAACACCCCCTCGCCATAGACGCCCTTCAGCATCTCCAGCAGCTCCATGCGGGCCGCACCGGTGCGCTGGTACACCTCGACCAGCTCGCCGATCTGCCGGCCCAGGGTGGCGCAGGCCCAGCCCAGATGGGTTTCCAGGATCTGGCCCACGTTCATCCGGCTGGGCACCCCGAGCGGGTTCAGCACGATGTCGACCGGCGTGCCGTCCTCCAGGAACGGCATGTCCTCCATCGGCACCACGCGGCTGACCACGCCCTTGTTGCCGTGGCGGCCGGCCATCTTGTCGCCGGGCTGCAGCTTGCGCTTCACCGCGACGAACACCTTGACCATCTTCATCACGCCGGGCGGCAGCTCGTCGCCCCGCTGCAGCTTCTCCACCTTGCTCTCGAAGCGGGCCTGCAGCCGGTTGACCGCGGCATCGTACTCGCGCCGGAGCGTCTCGATCTCCGCCATCACGGCGTCGTCCTGCACGCCGATATGGCGCCAGGCGCCGCGCGGATGCTCGGCCAGCATCTCCTCGGTGATCGGCGTGCCGGCCTTGATGCCTTTGAACCCGCCCGAGGCCTTGTGGCCGAGCAGCTTCTCGCGCAGCCGGTTGAGGAAGCTCCGCTCCTGGATCGCGCGCTCGTCGTCGCGGTCCTTGGCCAGCCGCTCGATCTCGGCGCGCTCGATGGCCATGGCGCGCTCGTCCTTGTCCACGCCGCGGCGGGAGAACACGCGCACGTCGACGATGGTGCCGGTCACCCCGGGCGGCAGCTTGAGCGAGGTGTCGCGCACGTCGGAGGCCTTCTCGCCGAAGATCGCGCGCAGCAGCTTCTCCTCCGGGGTCATCGGGCTTTCGCCCTTCGGCGTCACCTTGCCGACCAGGATGTCGCCCGGGTTCACCTCGGCGCCGATGTAGACGATGCCGGCCTCGTCGAGGTTCTTCAGCGCCTCCTCGCCGACGTTCGGGATGTCGCGGGTGATCTCCTCCTGGCCGAGCTTGGTGTCGCGGGCCATCACCTCGAATTCCTCGATGTGGATCGAGGTGAACAGGTCGTCGCGCGCGATCCGCTCGGAAATCAGGATGGAGTCCTCGAAGTTGTAGCCGCTCCACGGCATGAAGGCGCACAGCACGTTGCGCCCCAGCGCCAGCTCGCCGAGCTCGGTCGAGGGGCCGTCGGCGATGATGTCGCCCTCCACCACCCGATCGCCGACCCTGACCAGCGGCCGCTGATTGATGCAGGTCGACTGGTTGGAGCGCATGAACTTGCGCAGCCGGTAGATGTCCACGCCCTTGGTGGTGCCGTCCTCGCTGGTGGCGCGCACCACGATGCGGGCGCCGTCGATCTGGTCGACCACGCCCTCCCGGCGTGCCACGATGGTGGCCCCGGAATCGCGTGCCACCGCCGCCTCCATGCCGGTGCCCACCAGCGGCGCGTCGGCACGGATCAGCGGCACCGCCTGGCGCTGCATGTTGCTGCCCATCAGCGCGCGGTTGGCGTCGTCGTTCTCCAGGAACGGGATCAGCGCCGCCGCCACCGACACCAACTGTTTCGGGGAGACGTCGATCGCGGTCACGTCCTCGGGCCTGACCAGCCGGAAGTCACCCTGCTTGCGCACCGAGACCAGATCCTCGGTGAAGCGGCCGTCGGCGTCCATCGGCGCGTCCGCCTGCGCCACCACCAGCTTCTCCTCCTCCATGGCCGACAGGTAGCGCGGCGTCCGCTCCACCACGCCGTCCTTCACCAGCATGTAGGGGGTCTCGATGAAGCCGTACTTGTTGACCTTGGCGAACGTCGCCAGCGAGTTGATCAAGCCGATGTTCGGCCCTTCCGGGGTCTCGATCGGGCAGATCCGGCCGTAATGCGTCGGGTGCACGTCACGCACCTCGAAGCCGGCGCGCTCGCGCGTCAGACCGCCCGGCCCGAGCGCCGAAAGCCGCCGCTTGTGGGTGACCTCGGACAACGGGTTGGTCTGGTCCATGAACTGGCTGAGCTGGCTGGAGCCGAAGAACTCGCGCACCGCCGCCGCCGCCGGCTTGGCGTTGATCAGGTCGTGCGGCATCACGGTGTCGATGTCGACCGAGCCCATCCGCTCGCGGATCGCCCGCTCCATGCGCAACAGACCCACCCGGTACTGGTTCTCCATCAACTCGCCGACCGAGCGCACCCGGCGGTTGCCCAGGTTGTCGATGTCGTCGATCTGGCCGCGGCCGTCCTTCAGCTCGCACAGCACCTTCACCGTGGCCAGGATGTCCTCCTTGCGCAGCACCCGCACACTGTCGGGCACGTCGGTGAAGCCGAGCCGCATGTTCATCTTCACCCGGCCGACCGCCGACAGGTCGTAGCGGTCGGGGTCGAAGAACAGGCCGCGGAACAGCACCTCGGCGGTCTCCGGGGTCGGCGGCTCGCCCGGCCGCATGACCCGGTAGATGTCGGTCAGCGCGTCGTCGCGGTTGGCATTCTTGTCCGCCGCCAGGGTGTTGCGGATCCACGGGCCGTTGGCCTGGTCGATCGCCAGCATCGGCAGGCGGTCGATGCCGGCGGCCTCCAGCGCCGCCAGCCGCGCCTCGGCCAGTTCCTCCCCCGCCTCGGCGTAGATCTCGCCGGTCGCGGGGTTCACCAGGTCCTCGGCGACGAAGCGGCCGAGCAGTTCGCTGCGGCCGGCGAGCACCTCGCGGGTCTTCTCGGCAATCCGCCTGGCCGCGCGGGCATTCAGCTTGACGTCGGCCTCGGCCACCACCTCGCCGGTGTCGGCGTCGATCAGCGGCTCCAGCAGCTTCTGGCCGCGGAACGCCTCGGGGTCGAACGGCCGCGCCCAGCCCTTCTCGGAGCGGGTGAACACCACCTGGCCGTAGAAGAAGTTGAGGATCTCCTCGGGGTCCATGCCGTGGATCTCCCCCGGCTCCACCGGCTCGCCCTGCGCCTCGCGGTCCCGGCGCAGCGATTCCGCGTAGCTGCTCTCCAGCGCGTAGAGCAGGGTGGTGACCGGCAGCTTGCGCTTGCGGTCGATGCGGACGAACACCAGGTCCTTGCTGTCGAACTCGAAGTCGAGCCAGGAGCCGCGGTAGGGGATGACCCGCGCGGCGAACAGGTACTTGCCGGAGGAGTGCGTCTTGCCCTTGTCGTGGTCGAAGAACACCCCCGGGGAACGGTGCATCTGGCTGACGATGACCCGTTCGGTGCCGTTGATGATGAAGGTGCCGTTGTCCGTCATCAGGGGCATGTCCCCCATGTAGACGGGCTGCTCCTTGATATCGCGGATCGAACGCGCGCCGGTGTCCTCGTCGACGTCCCAGACGATCAGACGGAGGATGACCTTGAGCGGCGCGGCATAGGTCATGCCGCGCTGGATGCATTCCTCGACGTCGTATTTCGGCTCCTCAAGCTCGTAGTAGACGAACTCGAGCCGGCCGCGACCGGCGAAGTCGTCGATCGGGAAGACCGACTTGAACACTTCCTGCAAACCGGTATTGGTACGGCTGTCGTGCGGCGTCGCCATTTGCAGGAACGCCTCGTAGCTGGCGCGCTGCACGTCGATCAGGTTCGGCATCGGCGCGACTTCGGGGATGCGACCGAAGTTCCTGCGAATGCGCTTTTGCCCGGTGAACGGCCTGGTGATCGCGTTCATGCCTGTTCTGCTGCCTCGTCCAGATGTACCGCCGATTTGGCTCGGCCTGCGGTCTCGTATGGCCCCCGCACGGGCGGGGTCGCTGCGCCAGTCATCCTGCCGCCGTCGACTTCGTTGCCGCTCGGTCACGACAACGCGAACACGGACGGAAGCCCCCGAACATCCCGTCCGGGGGGCCTCCGCCCGTCGCATACCCGCAAACCCGGGGGTCGATCCCCCCGGGACTGTCCCGTCCCGACCTACTTGACTTCGACAGTGGCGCCCTGCTCCTCCAGCACCTTCCTGATCTTCGCGGCCTCGTCCTTGTTCACGCCTTCCTTCACCGTCTTCGGCGCGCCCTCGACCAGGTCCTTCGCCTCCTTCAGGCCGAGGCCCGTGATGGTGCGAATTTCCTTGATCACGTTGATCTTCTTCTCGCCAATCTTGGCCAGGATAACGGTGAACTCGGTCTGCTCCTCGGCCGGCGCCGCCGCTGCAGTCGCGGCCGCCGGAGCGGCGGCGGCAGCCACCGGCGCGGCGGCGGATACCCCCCACTTGTCCTCGAGCAGCTTCGAGAGTTCGGCGGCTTCCAGCACGGTAAGGCTGGACAGCTCGTCCACCAGTTTCGAAAGATCAGCCATTTTCGTGTGATCCCTAATCTAAGTCCTGGTCGGTTCCACGCAAGCCCCACTCCGCGGGCCTGCCATAACGTTTACGCAAGCGGTCGGCCTCCCGCCCTCGCTCAGGCGGCAGCGGCCTCGGCCTTCCTGGCATAGGCCGCCAGTGCCCGTGCGACCTGCCCGCCCGGCGCCTGCAGCACGCCGGCGACGCGGGTGGCGGGACTCTTGATCATCCCCACCAGCCGGGCGCGCAGCTCCGCCAGCGACGGCAACTCCGAGAGCGCCTTGATCCCGGCCGCGTCCAGCATCCGGGCGCCGAGCGCACCTCCGAGCACGACGAACTTCTCGTTCGTTCGGGCGAACTCGACGGCCGTCTTCGCCGCCGCCACCGGGTCCTTCGACCACGCCAGCGCGGTCGGACCCTTCAGCAGCGGCGTGATGCCCTCGAACCGGGTCCCATCCAAGGCAAGCGTGGCCAGCCGGTTCTTCGCGACCCTGTAAGTCGCCCCCGCAGCCCGCATCCGCCGGCGCAGATCGGTGGCCTCGGTCACGCTCAGTCCCCTCGGCCGGGTGACCACGACCAGGGATACGTCCGCCAGGACGCCAGCGAGGGAAGCGGCCCCCCACGCGCTTTCGCCTGGGAGCCTTTTGGCCCGGTGCGTATGGACCGCACCCGGCCGGGTTGCCCTCTGGGCCGCACGGAACGCCGCCAGGCGCCCGGGCAGACCCGGTTCGCCTGTCCATGCGGAGACCGCCGCCTGCGGCGGACCCCGTAGCCGGAACCGCCAGGGGATCGGGGCGACTGAGCCCACTCACCCTCGGCTTCCCCGTCTACCGTGCGCGGGCCGAAGCCCCTTGGGACGGCCCGGCGGACGCCGGGCCGTCACGAACGGTCTCGGACAGGTTCGGGGGCTCCCGCCCCCGCGTCCGCCGGCCCGAGCGGCCGGCGCAACTTCTCCTCAGCCGGTCAGCGACGCGACATCCACCCTGACCCCGGGGCCCATGGTGGAACTCAGCGCCGCCCTCTGCACATATGTACCTTTGGCGCCCGACGGCTTCGCCTTGACGATGGCGTCGGCGAACGCCTTCGCGTTCTCCAGCAGCTTCTCGGCCGGAAAGCTCGCCTTGCCGATGCCGGCGTGGACGATGCCGGCCTTCTCGGCGCGGAACTCCACCTGGCCGGCCTTGGCCGCCTGGATGGCGCCCTTCACGTCCATGGTGACAGTGCCCAGCCGGGGGTTCGGCATCAGCCCGCGCGGGCCGAGAATCTTACCGAGCCGGCCAACCACGCCCATCATGTCCGGGGTGGCGATGCAGCGGTCGAAGGCAATCTCGCCGGCCTGCACCTTTTCGGACAGGTCCTCGGCGCCCACCACGTCGGCCCCGGCCGCCAGCGCCTCCTCGGCCTTGGCGCCGCGGGCGAACACGCCGATCCTGAGCGTCTTGCCGGTGCCGTTCGGCAGGCTGATCAGGCCGCGCACCATCTGGTCGGCGTGCCGCGGGTCGATGCCGAGATTCATCGACATCTCCACCGTCTCGTCGAACTTCGCGCGGGCGTTGCGCTTCACCAGCGCCACCGCCTCGGCGAGCGGCAAAGCCTTGTGCTTGTCGAAGCTGGCGTAAGCCGCCTTGAGCCGCTTGTCGTGCGCCATGGCTCAGCCCTCCACCACGGTCAGCCCCATCGAGCGCGCCGAGCCGATCAGCATGCGGACGGCGCCGTCGACGTCATTGGCGTTCATGTCCTTCATCTTCTGCGCCGCGATCTCGCGCAGCTGGCTCATGCTCACCCGGCCGACCGAGGGGGTCTTGCCGACCGCCGTCGAGCCCTTCTCGACCTTCGCCGCCTGCTTGAGGAAGTAGCTGTTCGGCGGCGTCTTCATGATGAAGCTGAAGGTGCGGTCGCCGTACGCAGTGATCACCACGGGCACCGGCATGCCGGGCTCCATCTGCGCGGTGGCGGCGTTGAACTCCTTCACGAAGGCCATGATGTTGAGGCCGCGCTGGCCGAGCGCGGGGCCGACCGGCGGGGAGGGGTTCGCCTTCCCGGCCGGAATCTGCAGCTTGACGTAGCCGACGATCTTCTTTGCCATGGCAATCCCTGGTCCTGTCACAGGGACCGCGGTGCCCGCGACCGGCCGCTCACGCGCGCCGATCTCCCGCGTTCCGGTTGAGCCGCGGCGTTTAGCGCGCGCTTCCCTGCGAGTCCAGGGAAATTACCGCCCCCTCGCGCCCGGCACCGCGGCCGGGAAGGCCTTCCGGCTCACGACAAGTCGATATCGGTGGTCAACACGTAGCCGGTCCATCCCCCCGGGGCCACCACCTCGGCCCACTGGAACAGCTCCTTCCAGACCAGTCGGCGCACCTGCACGCGCTCCCCCGCGGGCAGGGCGGCCAACGGCATGCCGGTCCGGTTCGGCACGCGGAACAGCAGCGCCCCGCCCGGGCGCACGATGGCGGCGCGATGCACGCCCTCGACCTGCTGCGCCACTGGCGGGGCGGCGGCCGACTGCGGCCTCATGCCCCAGGCGACGAGGCCCACCACCAGCACCACCAGCGCCAGAGTGCCCCCGGCGAGCCCCCAGGTCCGCGTGTTCGCCCGCAGGCGGGCGAGCCTGGCCTGCAGGCGCCCGTTCTCCTCGCGCAAGGCGTCCCGCTCGAAATCCAGCGTGCTGAGATTCTGCCGCAGCTCGGACAGCTCCGCCCGCAGCCGATCCTGCGTCTCGCGGCCCTCCAGTCCCGCCGCCCCGGCCAGGAAAATGCGCTTGAGGTCGCCGCCGCTAAGCCCGATGCGCCGTGCCAGGGCGCCGACCGCGCGACCCGCGTTGTCGGCCTCGCCGTCATCGGAGGCAAGCATGGCCAACCGGGCGGCCAGCCGCTCCAGATCGGCCCCGCCCGCAGGTTTGTCCGCCCCGTTCACCCCGCCTCCGCCATCACCGGGGATATTTAGTCCCGATCAGCGGGCCGAACCACCAGCGTGCAGGCGCCAGGCGCGACAAAACCGCCGCACCTCGCACGAACGGCAGCGCCCGGTGGCTGATCAGGCGCTCTCGACCTCGGCAGCCAGCACGTAGCCGCCCCCGCGCACGGTCTTGATGAGCTGCGCCTGCCGGCCGTTGTCTTCCAGCTTGCGCCTGAGCCGGCTGATCGCGACATCAATCGCCCGGTCGAACGGGCCGGCCGGCCGGCCGCGCAGCAGGTCGAGCAGCATGTCGCGCGTGAGCACCCGGTTGGCGCGCTCGACCATCGCCAACAGCAGGTCGTATTCGCCGCCGGTCAGCGGCACCTCGACCCCATCCGGGTTGACCAGGCGGCGGCGCGCGAGATCGAGCGTCCAGCCGGAGAAGCGCAGGATCCGCGGCCTGGAGCCAAGCCGCCGCTCGGCCGGCTCGCCGGCCCGGCGCAGCACGGCGCGGATGCGCGCCAGCAACTCGCGCGGATTGAACGGCTTGGCCAGGTAGTCGTCGGCGCCGAGCTCCAGGCCGATGATGCGGTCGGTCTCATCGCCCATGGCCGAAAGCATGATGATCGGCACGTCGGAGAAACCGCGCAGCCAGCGAACGAACTCGAGGCCGCTTTCACCGGGCAGCAGCGGGTCGAGAACGACCAGGTGGAAGCCGGCGATCGGGAACACCCGACGCGCTTCCCGCGTGTCCCGCACCACACTCACGCGGAACCTTTGCCGCGCCAGGAAGTGGGCCAGGTGGTCCCGCGTCTCACGGTCGTCGTCCACCACCAGAACGTGCGGCATGACGCCGCTGGCCAGAGCATTGCCCATGCTCGTATGTATAGGGCAGCACGGTGTCGTTCTGCACGGCCCCGTTGCATTGGGGGTTTGTTTTTCGCTCCTTGCGCGACAGTCCCAGGGCCTTGGCGTTTCCCCATCCGCCGCCGACCGCGCGTGCGGCCCTCGACGCCCTGGCTGCCATCGATGCCGACCTTGGCCGCATCGAGGCGGCAGCCGGCCCGTTGCCCTGGAGGCGGCGGCCCGGCGGTTTCCCCGGGCTGCTCGGTGCCATCGTCGCCCAACAAATCAGCAACCAGGCGGCAGCGGCGATCTGGCGGCGCCTGCACGCCACGCCCGGCGCCGTGCAGGCGGAGGGTCTGCTGGCGCTGAGCGATGAGGCGCTGCGGCTGGCCGGGCTGTCACGGCCGAAGATCCGCCACGCCCGCGCACTTGCCGCTGCCTTCGCCGAGGGCCGGCTCAGCGAGGCGACGCTTGCCCGGATGGCGGACGCCGAGGCGGTGGCGGCGATTGCCGCAGTGCCGGGCCTGGGCACCTGGTCGGCCGAGATCTACCTGCTGTTCGCGCTGGAGCGCGAGGACGTGTTCCCCGCCGGTGATCTCGCGCTGGCGGCGGCGGCGGCTCACCTCAAGGGGCTGCCCGGCCGCCCGGTTCCGGCCGCGTTGCGAGGGCTGGCCGAGCCGTGGCGGCCGTGGCGGGCATTGGCCGCGCGCTTGCTCTGGCACCATTGGCGGCACGTGACCGGTCGGCCGGCATTCGACGATTTTCCCGCTGGCCTGATCGCCGGCGGGGCGCGCGCCGGCGTCTGACGAGCGCGGGGGATTATCCGGCCATCGTACCGGCAGCCCTTTGGCCGGCCCGCTTCATCGCATCGACAACTCAGTGACAATCCACGATGGGCTCTTCCCCCGAGGGAACCGGCTAATAATAATATCGTAATGGTGAATGGCGGGATCGTGAGTGTGGAACTCCGACAAAATGAGGCATTTTGGGAATGTTGGCGTTCGACTATTCGAACCGACCAAGCGTTGCCCTGCCAAGAGTGTGATGGGTAGATGATTCTTCGACTTGCCCGCGTCGACGGTGATCAATGTTCGCTGGCGGTTGCCGGCCTCCCGCCGGAAGCCGCAATGGGCGGCGCCGCTGCCGGGCAGGCCGGTACCGTCTCGCCGGATGCGGGCGGCGCGGCCCCCGCTCTGGCCGCCCGCCCGCCCGCGGCGCTCCCGGCCGATCGGCTGCCCTGGCCGCAGGCCGTGTTGACCATCGCTGCCACCTCAGCCGTCCTGTGGAGCGGCGCCTGGATCGTCGGCTGCTGGTTGTTCGGGCACTGACCGGGAGCCCCGCACGGAAAAAACGTTAAAATACTGTTAATAAATTAACAATTCTTTACGTGCACCATTATAATATTGAGCGCTGTCATATTGGCCATCGCCGGGCGAAAAGGCCAGCCCAGCGTTGCCTTTCCCGGACCCAAGACGTGACGCTGCTCCGCCAAGTCCTCTCGACGCCCACCGGTCATGGTTTCGCGCGAATGATTCCGGCACGCAGCAAGCTGAAATCGGCAGGCATCCCCCGGCGAGGGGCTGGATCGGATGGCCCTGCGCCGAGGTGGACGGGCGGCGGCCGATGGTGGTGTCGCCGGCCGCTGAGCAAACGCCCGCCCATCCCGCGACGGAGCCGCTGACCTGGCCGCTGGCCGCGCTGCTCATCACTTGTGTCTCAGCAGTGCTCTGGATCGGGGTCTGGTTCGCGGGTCGCTGGCTGTTCGGCCACTGAACGGGATTGCTGCCGGGGCACGGCTCTGGCTTCAATTAGCCGATGGACCTGCCGATCGCCCCCTCCTCCGACCACGAGGCGCCGCCGCTGCCGGTTGCGTTGGCACGGCCGGAGCGGCAAGGCGTGCCGCTGGTGTTCGTCTCCGCGCATTCCGGGCGCGATTATCCGCCGGCGTTCCTCGCCGCTGCCCGTCTGGACGCATTGACGCTCAGGAGCAGCGAGGACGGCTTCGTGGACGAGCTGTTCGCGGCGGCGCCGGCAGTGGGTGCCCCGCTGCTGATGGCCACCTTTCCGCGGGCGTTCTGCGACGCCAACCGGGAGCCCTGGGAGCTTGACCCGGACATGTTCGAGGAGCGGCTGCCGCCCTGGGTGAACACCGCCAGTGCCCGGATCAGTGCGGGCCTCGGGACGATCGCCCGCGTGGTGGCCTCCGGCGAGGCGATCTATCGGGGCAAGCTGCCCTTTGCCGAGGCGGAACGCCGAGTGCGTCTGTACTGGGAGCCGTTCCACAAGGCCCTGCGCGAGCTGGTGGACGCCACCCGGCGGCAGTTCGGTGCCTGCTTGCTGGTCGATTGCCATTCCATGCCGGGCAATAGCGCCGCGCCCTATGCGCCGACCGACTTCGTGCTGGGCGATGTGCACGGCGCCACCTGCTCACCCGTGGTGATGCGCCGGGCCGAGCGGGCGCTGGCGGAGCGGGGCTACCGGGTGCGGCGCAACGATCCATACGCCGGGGGCTACATCATCCGCCATTACGGCCGGCCGCAGGACGGCGTGCAGGCGCTGCAAATCGAGGTCTGCCGGCCGCTCTACATGGACGAGGCGCGGGTCGCCAAGCTGGCGGCGTTCGACTCAGTACAGGGTGACATCACCGCTCTGATCGCGGCACTCGCGGCCGGCCCGCTCTTCGGCGGCGGCTGATCAGGGCGGGCGGCAGAGGAAAAAAATGGCGGCGCGTTCACCGCGCCGCCAAGTTTAGGGAGGAAACGTCCAAGAAAGCAGCTCGGCGTCACCGCCTTGCTGCGCCGCAACAGATACGGTTATCAGCCGCGGAATGCAAGCGTTTTTTTGCAATGCAGTTATCGCGGGAGGGTTGAAGTGGGTCACGGATTAGGGAGCGCCGGGACGGGTGTACTCCGCCCGTCAACCATTCTCCCTATAGGCTCGGACCATGCGAATACTGTTCCTGACCCTGTTCAGTCTCATCAGTGCTGCGATGTCGGCCCGGGCCGAGGGCTACCAGGGGCGTCTCGATCCTGGGTTGCAATGCAGGTCTGCAATCCGCTCCGCCGAGCGGTCGGCGGGAATTCCCGAACACTTGATGGCGGCGATCGGCAGGGTGGAGAGCGGCCGCCCCGGGCCCGACGGGGTGGTGAACCCTTGGCCGTGGAGCATCAATGCCGAAGGTAGCGATTACGTGTACGAGACCAAGGCGCAGGTGATCGCCGCGGTCGAGGCCCTGCAGCTCAAGGGGGTGCGCTCGATCGATGTCGGCTGCATGCAGGTGAACCTGATGCATCACCCGCATGCCTTCGCCTCGCTGCAGGAAGCCTTCGATCCGGTGGCCAACGCCCGCTATGCGGCGCGTTTCCTGGTCGAGCTCAAAACCGAAACCGGCAGCTGGGACAAGGCGACCGCCTGGTACCATTCCGCCACGCCCGAAATCGGCGAGCCGTACCAGCGCAAGGTGATGGCGGTGTTGCCGGAGGAGAAGCGGCGCGGTCCGGAGGATGTGCGGATGGATCTTGCCGCCGCGTGGGGAGCAACCCTGCCATTCGCCCAGCGCGCTGGTGGTTTCATGCTGGCGAACCGCCCGGCGTCGGGGCGGCTGTTGGTGCCGGCGGGCGCCGGCACCGGGCGCGGGCTCGACTTCTATCGCGCGCGGCCGGTCCCGCTGGCCTCCCGGAGCATCGGGCGGACCCCGCTCTGATTGGTGGCGAGGCGCTTCCCGCCGGACGGTGCCGCGGCGAGGATGGCGCGAAGCGCCCACTCTCGGCCCGTCGCGCGAAGGCGCGCGCCGGACTTGGCGGAGTCCAGGGGCAGCGCCCCTGGCCTTAGCAGCCCGTGGGCCCAGGAATGCATGCCCAACCCCCGCCGGGGCCGCGCCGCTCAGGCCACGATGCCCTTGACGCGCAGTGGCCACTCCAGGCGGTCCAACGCCTCCCGCCACAGCCGCCAGTCGCAGCGCTCCAGCGGATACGCCGGATTCGGCGCCATCCCGCGCTCCCCCCAGATGCGCAGGATGCGGGCATGCGCCAGGTCAATCCGCCGCCGGCGATACAACTGGTCGAGACATTTCACCACGTCATCCGGATCGCACGGCCGCGGCGGGCGCGCCGCGCTGGAGCGGCCGCCGTCCCGCCGGGCCATCAGCGCCGCCATGGTCCAGAACCAGGCCTGCTCGGCACTGCGGAACGGCTCGGTCTTCATACCGCGGGAACTGCTGGCGGCAACTTCGGGCAGGCATCGGGCCAGGGCAGGCATCGGGCGGTCTCCTCGGGTCGTGGACGAAGGCGGCGGACGGAACATAAGCAGAACTTTTACCCGACCGGCGTTCGCTGCGCAAGTGAAATCAGGAGATTTTCCTATTTCCTTTGGCTGAAAATCCTATCACACTGTCCAGACCGTTCCCTGCACCCATCGAGTCGCGGGCTGCCCTCGACCCCAGCCCGGCGGAGGCTGAAATGAAACACGAAGACGTGTGGCGTGCTCTCGACACCCTGGCCGCCGAGTACGGCCTGTCCGCCTCCGGGCTGGCCAAACGGGCCGGTCTGGATGCCACCACGTTCAACCCGTCGAAGCGGCGCATGCCGGACGGGCGGGCGCGCTGGCCGAGCACGGAGAGCCTGGCCAAGGTGCTCGACGCCACCGGCGCCACGCTCGAGGCCTTCACCGCCCTGGTGAGTGGTGCCCGGGCCGTGCCGGGCGGCATCCGTTCCGGCCAGGCGGTGACCCGCCAGGTGCCGCTGATCGGCTTCGCCCAGGCCGGCATGGACGGCTACTTCGACGATGGCGGCTACCCGGTCGGCGGCGGGTGGGACGAGGTTTCCCTCCCCGAAATCGCCGATCCCAATGCCTACGCGCTGGAAATCAGCGGCGATTCGATGGAGCCGGTGTTTCGCGACGGCGACGTGGTGATCGTCTCGCCGGCGGCGCCGATCCGCCGTGGCGACCGGGTGGTGGTGCGCACCGTGCAGGGCGAGGTGATGGCCAAGCAATTGGCCCGCCGCTCGGCCCGCCGGGTCGACCTGCGCAGCCTCAACCCCGCCCACCCGGACCGCACCCTGGAGCTCGGCGAGGTGGCGTGGCTGCACCGCGTCCTCTGGGCCAGCCAGTAGCCATCGCGCAACGCGGATTTTTCATTTACCCACCGCCGGGAAATCGGCGACGATCTGCCGATGCGATGGCTGTTCGCGGCATTCCTGCTGCTGTTGATCCCGCCGCCGGCGCACGCCGCCGAGCCGGTCGATACCGTGCTCGCGCTGGTCGATGACGTCTCCCGCAGCATCGACGACTCCGAGTTCGACCTGCAGAAAAGCGGCTATTATGCCGCCTTCACCGACCGCGACGTGATCTCCGCCATCAAGGCCGGGCCCCTCGGCGCCATCGCCGTCATCTACATCGAGTTCGCCAGCACCTTCGAGGTGCGCACCGTGCTGGACTGGACGGTGATCCGCGACGAGGCCTCGGCCGCCGCGTTCGCCAACGCGATGCGCGCGGCGCCGCGGAGCGCCTGGGGCCGCACGGCAATCGGCTCCGGCATCGACCACGCGCTGGAAGCCCTGACCGCCTCCCCGTTCGATGCGCAACGCCGGGTGATCGACGTCTGCGGCGACGGCACCAACAACAACGGCCCGGACGTCTCCCGCGTGCGGGACAAGGCCATCGAGGCGGGGGTGACCATAAACGGGCTGGCGATCGTCAACGACCACCCGGTCTCCTGGACCTACGCGCACGTGCAGCCGCCAGGCGGGCTGCCCAACTACTACCGCGAGAACGTCACCGGCGGCCCGGGCAGCTTCGTGCTCGAGGTGCACGACTTCCAGAGCTTCGGTCAGGCGATCAAGCGCAAGCTGATCAGCGAAATCGCGCGCCGGGCCAAGCCCGCCGGACCGCTGCTGGCCGCCGCCCGATAGCGAGGCGCTGCCTCGCGCTCTGCCCGGCCTCCCTCCCGAGGCTCCAGGATCAGTCCGCGGGCACCAGCGGCCGGCTGCGCGTCCCGCCCGGAGAGGAAGTGGGGGTCGCGCCTGCCGCGTGCAGCAGGCCGCGCAGGTCGGCCAGCAGCTCCCCGCCGCTCTTGGTGCGCTGCACCACCACGCTGCGCCGATCCCGTGGATCCTGCGCACGCCGCGCCAGCCCGAGTGCGCCGAGCCGGTCCAGCGAACGCGTGATGGCGGGCTTGGACACCTGCAAATGCGCCGCGAGGCCCCGCACGGTGTGTGGCCCCTCCTCCAGGTAGCAGACCAGGAACACGGCAAGCTGGCGGGCCGACAGGTCCGGGCCGTCGCGGCGCACCAGGCCAACCACCGTATGGCGGAGCACTTCGGGCAGACGGTCGACCGGGATGGAAGCACTGGCCATGGACGCGCTCTCTCGCTCACTCATTGCAACGGTGCCTATTTGCAACTTTTCCGGCCGCGAGTCATCCGGAAAAATGACAGATCGAAGATGGATTGTCGGTCGGACCGCTTGCGCCGCCCTGGCGAGCGGCGTGTTGTTCGAAAACCGCGGGCCGCAACGGGAGTGAACCATGCCGGATGGCGAGCTGACAGACACCCAGCAGGCGCTCAACCGCAAGCTGGAGCTTGAGGTCGCGCTGCAAGCGGCGCCGGCCGCGGCCGAGCTCAGGGCCGCCTATTTTGATCACCTGCAGATGCTCGCCTCCGGCCACACCGGCCTTGCCTGTGCCATGCTGCCGGAGGTGGGGTACCCGCTGTACTTCCGCGGCGCCACCCCCGACGCCGCCAACCTGGTGCAGGTGTTCCGCGACCGGGTGCTGGACGTGCCACTGTCGGCCACGCCCCGCCGCATCCTCGTGCTGGGCGCCTACGCCGGATACGCCGCGGTGTGGCTCGCGCTCCGCCATCCGCTCGCGGAGATCGCCGCCGTCGAGCCGCTGCCGGCCAACCAGCGCCTGCTGGCGCTCAACACCGGGCCGTTGCCGCGTGTCCGCCTGCTGCGCGTCGCCGCCTGGCACAGCTCGGCCCGGCTCGCGGTGGGTGCACGCCTGGCCGGCGACTGGGCGCCGTCGTTGCGCGATGCCGCCGAAGCGGAGGAGCGGGTGGTGCCGGCTCTCCCGGTCGCGGACCTGCTTGGCGCGCTGGACTGGCCCGCGGCCGACACCCTGCTGTGCGATGTGGTGGGTGCCGAGGCCGCGGTCTTCGCGGATTCGCAGGCACCCTGGCTGCGCCAGCTCGACACCGCGCTGGTGAAGCTCTACCCCGGCCTGGCGCCGGGCGGCGAGGCGGCCGTGGCCGCCTGTTTCCCCGCCGCCTTCTACGACCGCAGCCGACCCGGCGAGTACGAGCATTTCGCGCGCCGGGTGCCGCTCTACCTCTACCCGCCGGCGCCCCCGCGGCTGCGGCTGATCTCCGATGCGCCCGGCCTCGATCCGTTGCTGCTGCACAACCTGGAGCCGGTGCCCTGGGCGTTCTTCGTGCTCGACGGACGCTCCTGCCAGTTGCACCCGAACATGCCGGGGCAGCCGCCGGCGCGCGCCGAATTCCCGCGCGTGCTCGCCGGGCACACGCATTTTTCGGCGACCCTCCTGCACGCCGGCCCGGGTGGATCGCCCATCGCCTTCACCATGATCCTGGAGCGGCCGGACGGCACCGCCCTCGCCCGCGCCGAGCAGGTCGTCGCCGTCGGCGAGCGGGTCGGCTGGGTGGTGCCCCTGCCCGCCCCCGCCGGCCCGCACCGCGTGGTGCTGGAGACCGCGATGGCGCCCGGCGCCGACAACAACAACAATGCCTGGGCCCGCTGGCTGGACCCCGGCCTCAGTTGAACGGCGGCCGGGCGCGCCCGAGACGGATCAGGATGACGGTCTGCAGCACCCCCATGAGGATCATCTGCACGCCGACGGCAACGAACGGCACCGACCAGCCGAACGCCGGCACCGCCAGCGCGAACAGCGCCGGCCCGGCGGTATAGCCGAGGAACGTGAACAGCACGCTGCCCGCGGTGGCGTCGGCCACCCGCTCGGGCGGCGACAGCCGGGCCACCTCGGCCATGTAGATGCCGTTCCAGCTCGCGCCGAAGAAGCCGACCGCGGTCGAGACCACAACCACGAACAGCAGCGACGCATCGGCCGGCATCAGCGCGTACAGGATGACCAGCAGGACGGCGATGAAGGCCTGGGCG